>Ga0164297_10000433_pt1 | contig 51292 bp, 46 predicted proteins | sample GEODES058metaG_FD_113539 | JGI IMG/M metagenome (GOLD analysis project Ga0164297, IMG submission 113539) | Dystrophic lake water microbial communities from Trout Bog Lake, Wisconsin, USA - GEODES058 metaG | ecosystem: Environmental > Aquatic > Freshwater > Lake | place: USA: Trout Bog Lake... | reverse complement strand
TACATAATTCTGTGCTGCCGACTGCCCGTATACCTGAGCCGCGAAAACAACGGCAAGCATCATTAATGCTGTTGCAAGTAGCCGGTTTTTTAGGTAATGCATCGTATGACTTGATAAGGTTGTTGATCGCTTTAATTATTCAACTCAATTGATTGGAATGTAAGGTGTATAACCGTTCCCGGGCTGTAGAGAAACTACAGAGGTAACGCAATTCCCTTTTGCAGCAGAACCATTGCAACCCGTTATATCAATTGAAGGACTGGTTGCATTGTTGGTACCTGCGCCTAGAGTGATTGTTTTTGCAGTAGTAATTACTGTTGCGGGCGATCCATCATTAAACGTTTGCCTGGCTGTTACGAGATAGTTAAGTGTAAGAGCGGAAGAAAGCGTTAATGGAATAGTACAGTTTGCATCCGAATAAGATTTAAAGGAGTAAGAATTGAACGTATGTATATTACCGCTAACACTAGATGAATATGCGCCGGCCACCGTCATTTGAATATAGATCGGTACAGGAACAGGGCAGCTCCCGGTATTTCCCAAACTTCGCCATTGGTTTTGATTGTAGGTCGGACTTAATGGATTTATATCGATTTGCTGCATCTGCTGCTCACCGGTATTGATACCATTACTTTGTACGCATTGAGTTACTCCGTTATCTTTCCAAAACGGGCCCTGAACTGCATAATTGTAGTCAAAATATTTTACAATATTACCGTCTTTGTCCTTAATGTCCTTTAAGCGTTGCACCTCATCATACTCGTAAAATTGCGGAATACCACGAGTATCAACTATAGATGTGACTCCAGCTTCGGGTGTGTAAGTATAAGAGCTCATTAGCGAATTTGCCGGTATCAGCCTGACTTCGTCGATCAAATTTCCATTACTGTTAAACGATAAACCGGTGATATTGGTAAGCTGCCATTCATACCAGGCCCATTTACCGTTCATTGTTTTGGAAACTCCTCCAACCGTAATCGTTCCGGTACCTTTTCCCCATAGTCCTAATGAATAGTTCCCGGCAGGAAGATTAGCTTTGCTGATTGTACCGGTGTAGCTCTTAACACCTGTGTAGGCATCGGTTGTAACAACGCTTGCAGGCGTATAGCTCCAGGAATTATCATCATCTTCAAAACTTGTGTAAGCTATGGCACTTAAATCTGCATTTTTTACCTGCGCAATAGGGTAATTATTATGATACCCCCATAAATAAGCCACCTGATGTACTGTTCCATCACTGAAATTCGTAAGGTCCTGTGCGGTGAGATTACCTGTCGTGCCATCAAAAGTATTACTAAGTCTGGGTATATACCTTGAGTCACTTAATAGTGAAGTATATAACCCTGACCCGTTCTTTGTTTCCTGATTGAGGCTATTGACCTGGCCTGCACTTTCAAATCCATAAATTGTTTTAGGTTTAAAAAATGCAGGATCATACTGTGTAATTACTCCGCTGACTAGTACCGAATCCGTTGCCGCTTTTTTTAGCCATTTTTGTGATTCTACTACCGAGGCGACACCAGGTGTAAAAACTGACACTGCATAGTTTTCTCTGTATTTGTTCTTTTCTACTGTCCATCTTCCCTTTGAATCCGTTGTCGTAGCCAGTATACGATTTCTCGGAATTGCATCGTAGGTATATTTAGTAATTGTAACAACTGTATCGCTTGTATTATAATAGTTGATTTCTTTAGTGGAATTAAGGCGAAGCCATGAGGGTTCTATAGTGTAAAGGTCATATTTATATATCCTCATCAAACTATCAAGCACTAAGCAGCCAAATCCTGCGGTTGATATGTTTTTTACCGAAAGGTAGGGTCTGATTGCAAAAAAAGTACTATCTTCTATTAGGCTATAGTTAAATTCCTGCCTTCTAACCTTAGAGTAGGTATTCCCTGACCGACGGAAGTCGGTTTTTGCAGTTAAAAAAACAGAAGCGCCGTTCTCCGTAAATGCATCTAAAGTGTTGAACTCGCTCTTGCTAAGCAAAGTATCTTTCGGGCTAACATCTCTTTCGTATACTTTGCTATAGTACATGTCCTGAGATACATTCATTCCGCTTCCATTGGTAGAGGTATAGGTCATATAATTAGAAATAACAAAGTTTGGGCAAGTTGATGAATAATCATTTTCAGCATAATTTTTGCCACCATAACTTGGAATATTTAATAAGACACCCGTTGATACTCCAGTGCTATCTTTATAAATATACTGTTTGGTGGAAGCCGGATTTAATGATTCAGGATCGGTATAATCGGAGATCGTCTTGATACGGAGCCCAGGCCCTGGTATTCCTTCTACAATTTGATTTGTTTGGGTTACATAATTGACAATTGCCGTAACATAATTTTCATTGGCATCGCATTGCGAGGTCATTAGATATGTTCCGGGTTGAAGAGCAATCGAATCAAGCTTACCGTTATTATCTTTATTTCTAATGATTCTAAAGGAATAACTTTGTGTTCCGGAGCTAAGTACAAGCTTCGGTGTAGAGTCTTTCGTTGGGTCGTCAGGCCCATTTCCTGAACCGGCGGCTCCGACTGGAATTTTTGGCCTTCTTGATGTAATGATATGTACCGTTTGCGCAACATTAAGTGTAAATGTGCCGGTATTGGTAATTGTGTTTATTGTTGTTGTATCCTGACGGGGCACATCTACCTCCATCGTATTTGGCGCCATTGTATAATGTAATCCGTTACTGGTTAGGTTGAGTTCATAATCGAAAACCGTTGAACCTCCTGTCGGATAGATTATCTTCCTGAGCACTGTATTTTGTGAAAATGAAGTGTCAGGATTTTTGTTTCGACCATATAATGGAAAAATGGTATTAGGTAGCAAATACCCTGTCGAAGCTACATCCAATCCGTTTGTGTAACCCCAATGATCAACACCGGGTAGTCTCTTGGAAGGAAACTGGTTGATTTCCCGGTAATAAAACCGCGTTTTTTTGATATTCTGAGCGCTAATTCCTTCGTCAATTCCGGTCAGCTTTAACCTTGTATTATCCTCGGTAGCGTTGTTGGATGGAGAAAAATAGCTGGTATTAAAGGTAAACCGGTTCAGCAATTTACCCTGGTAGTTATAAATTTCAATATTTCCCAATGCCGGCAGTGAAGCGATATCCAAACGGGGTGAAGTAGCAGCATTGAATTTAACAGACATTTTCGAGGTCGTAATTTGAACGAGTCTCGGAGTAGTAGTTCGAACCGGATAAGCAAAGCTAATAGGATTTGCAGTGTAAATTTGGGTACCAAGAACTTGCACCTTGAGGTTTTGGATACCCGGCCCGCTTTGAGCAATAACATCTGCACCGGAGTATGTAAAATTGATTTGATCTTTGTGGTCGGGTGCAACGATGGACTGGAGATACCAACTCGAATTGTATGTTGATGGTAAGGAATAAGTGAATCCATACAGATCGGCTAAGTTGTGGGTAGTCAATGCAACAGTTTGTTCTGTGAGGTAGAACTTGTATTGACTCCCATCTGGCGTTGTAATAGTAAAGCCGGTAGTGGGCTCTCCAACTATTGTTAACTGTTGGTAAGGATATTGGTAGACTTTTCCCTGATAAAGTATAAACTTCCCGGAATACCCTGCGAAATTATAAGCATATACATCGGGCTGTGTGTCAACGGTACCAAAGAACACTGCCGAATCTAAAAAGCTATTGGTAATTGCGCCGATGGTATTAAAGCGCCAATTGACGTTATTGTATTTACCCCGATCGGCAATAAATTCATCTACTTTATCTTTAACGATCCTAGTGATCACGCCGCCCGCGTCTAATGACCATCCCAGCCCTACCCAACTAGCTTCTTCGGTAGGTTTAAAACCAGCGTGGTGATAGGCCAGCGTAATTGGAACTTTCAATTGTTGACCGATTGCCTCGGTTATTGGAATACTAATATTGGGAATCCCTGTTTGCAAACTCACAGGAATAAGCCCATATTTTCCCAGAGACGCCGCATTTGGTGAAGGCGGTATTAAATCTGTCCGTAAAGCGTAGGGCGGCGCCGGCGTAGTTTGTGCCTGCAGTTGACCAAAGCTTATTCCAATAATAATTAGAAGAGTGAAAAAGTTACGCAGTTGATTCATCGGAATTATTTATATAAGAGTATAATTAGAAATTCATAAAAATTACATTTCAAAAATTCAGTCTGGGTATACCTCAGTTCATTTTAAAAGCTAGGTGGACGCCTGAGACATTTGTAGATTGTTTGAAAAGCAAGAGAATTGATAAGGTTTAGTTTACTTTCATTTTTTAAAAAATAAGGCGGTTTACAACTGTAAGCAATCATTCAGGGTAATGATTTTATGAAGTGAAAAACCGGTATTTTACTATTTATCTTTTCATAAATCATTTTGTAAAGCATCATAAACAACAGGTATTTAGATATATGATCACCATGGATATATTCCCTTTCTCGTATAAAAATTAATTATTGGATGCCATACTGCCCGTTCAGTTAACACTCGCTCCCGATAATTTAAAAGTTCCAGATCATGGGATCAGGGAGGCATAAATGATCAAGAATGCAATCTTATCACCGGCCTATATTGAACCCGCTGCGATACGGTTTTATCAGAATGAAACATACCGGTTTTCGAAACCGGGGTTTTGAAATTGATAAGGATATAACCAAAGGTCCGTCCGATAATTAATTAGGTTTCATATTTATTTTTATACATAATTGCCATCGTTTATTTGCCAAATTACAATCACTCGAAACTCACCGCAACTACAAAAACTTATAGGTATGAACTGTTGAAAATTCAAAATGGATAATATGGAACCTTGGGAATAACCCATTTTAAAATTTGAGCCAAATATTAATTTATGAGGCGGAGATATTGAAAATGCCAGAAGAAAAAAAAATAATAATCAGCCGAGGTACCGCAGAAAGGCGACTTATTGTTCGGCGGTTTCAGAAATCCATTTCAGATAAATACCAAGCTTCTAACAGGTTTCCAATCATAACCGGGTAAAGACAAATAAAAATTACTGCTTTGAAATGATTAAATAGATCTCCATAATAATTTTAGGAGTTACATAACCGAATAAATGCTCGTTTATTGAATTAATGCTCACCGATCTTATCTGCCCTATTCCCTTTGTTTGCTGCAGTTTATTTAAGGTCTTAACCAGTGCAAAATAATCACCCTCGAAACTTAGCTTTTCGAAAGTAAACCCAGCGATATGAAAGTTGGGATCATTGGTGGGAACCTCGGTTAACTTAACACCCTGATCTTGAGCTATCCCGGAAATCCTACCTAAAATATTGCTACGAAAGTTAAGTGTATCTGCTTTAAATAGAATTAGAATTTTATCAAGGTTTCGGTTTTTGCGCTCCAGGTAACCTGGCTGATAACTCGCGTCACTGGCTTGAAGTAAACGCTTGCTGAGACTATTATGCAGCTGCCAGGCCTCAATTGTTGGCGTAAAAGCAAGCTGATAACTAAGGGCCAAAATGAGCAATGATGCCCCAATGAGCAAATACTCCTTTTTGATATTTAAAAACTTTTGCATATCAGAAGGTAATTGATATTAGAAACTTCCCTTTGTTTAACTCAGAGTCGAATGCATAGCTTTCGATTTGCACATTTTTAACCCAGGGCCTGGTTTTGATTCGGGCAATCCATTCATTGACGGGAATGATCGCGTCAGAGCTACCTGTAACCTGCAATTCACGGTCGGCAAAAATAAGCTCCTTTTGAGCGCGACTCGCACTCCGATCTATCGGATCTACGCTAATACTTGATAGCTTAATTTCCGGCGGCAATAGCGAACATAACTGGTCAATTAGTGTACTTTTGTTAATTCCTCCATCCCAGCCTAAAAGTCTTAAATGTGCCTCTGATTGCTTTATTTTTTCATCAAAGAGCCTTTGACTACTGTCTGATTGAGCTGAGGCACTCACCTTCTTTATGAGCTCAGCATTCGATGAATTTAGCATGGTCAGCGTAATAAAATTGGCAAGTAATAAAACAAAAACTATGATAAGCACAGCAAATCCCTGAACCTTGAACTTGTTGTTAGAAAGCTGTTTGTTTAAATTAATTTCGAGGGATTCTACCTCGGCCCGAACCCGGTCAAGCTTACTAGCTAAAACTAACTGAAATGCTGCTGCGTATGGAATAATCAGCTTTTCGCCTATCTTCTCATTGCCGATTTTTATCGCAAATGGAGCAGAGGCTTGTGGGTCAAAATGATAGGCAGTCCAGGCTAATTGCTTGTTACGGTTAATATGATGTCCGCTAATAATAAGATCGCCGTCGTAGATATTAAGCTGGCTGATAATATTTTCAATAACAAATGGGCCAAGGCTCAGTATTAGCGGCTGGTAGCCCAACTGGCAAAGCTGATCGATCCATCGTTGAGCTTCGCTTTTTCTGATCAGCGATATGAATGATATTTCTCCGGAAATAAAGTTCTGAACAAAAAAATCATCCAAATTCCCGTTTGGAAGTACCGAGCTAAAATTACTTTGATCAAGTTCTTCAATTTTAGGAACCTGCTTAAGCAGTACTCCCTTACCACTTAAGTTTAAAGCGATGGGAGTCTTTTCGGGCAAATGCTGCCGGATCTGCTCAAGCGAAGTTTGGCGCGTTTCCTTCTTTTCAATTTCGAGCGAACTACCTGCAGCCAAAACGCTACACAAATCAATTTGCAGCTCACCATCAGCTTTGATGTGAACGCTTAGGCCTGCTGCCTGATTGATCCGGTAATAGTTCTCCAGCATCGTCTTATCTTACAACCGTTGATTTGAGGAAAAGGACCGTAGTTAACTTTGATGCAGTTTTTGTACGGCTACTAAATATCCATTTAAGGACCGGAATGCGTGAAAGCAGGGGCACGCCGCTGGTCGACAGGTCATTCTCGTTTCGCTCAATACCGCCCAGTAATATTGTATCTTCACTATGCACCCTTAGGCTGGTTTCAAATTTATTGATCGACTGCGAGGGCGGTGAACCGTCAGTTGGCGTCGAGGTAAAGTCAGAGACATTGACCGTGATGCCCAAAGTGACCTGGTCATCACCCGAAACAACAGGTTTGATCAGTATCTCCAGGTTAGCCTCAACCGGCGTATACGTATTGGTAAATACTGAAGTAGAAGATGATGCTGAAGGATACAGGTTCTGGGTTGAATTTTTATAGTATAGCCGGTTACCCAGGCTCAGTTTTGCTATGTGCCCGTTCATAGTTGAAAGCTTAGGCACGGAGCGAACGTCTACATTATTATTCTTTTCGAGCGCCTGAATTCGTGCATAGAAATTCGGCACAACATGACCGAGATTAATGGAGGTAAACTTGCTAATGCTGGTTAGAAAGCTATTGACCGAAGTCGCGCTGAAAGTAAAATCAACTCCTGGCAGCACCGTTCCTCCTGTTTTAACGCTGTCGGAAACGCCTGCTGAGATGCCTGTTGCTATTGTATTAGTTTTATGGAAGTCGATCATCGTAAGCTCTATCAATACGACCGGTACCAGCGAGTCCAGCTGGGTAACGAAATAATCTATTTCTTTGATCTGGTCGGCCGAGCCGGAAAGCAGCAGCGTGTTTTGCTCTCTGAATTCTTTGATCTCGATGCCTTTTTTCCAGTCGGCCGGAATCATGGCAACAATGGTATCTATGGAGCGGTTTTGTAAATGGATCGCTTTAAAGGTTCTAAGCCCCTCCAGCGTCCGGTCGCCAATCAGGTATACGCCATTTTCCTGCTGAAACGTATAAGTTGAGCCTTTAAATAGCAAGGTTAAAAAATCATCATAGGCTATATCGCTAACATGAATATCAATATTGCCCTTTAAGTCAGTATAGACGGAATAATTTTTGTTCAGCTGCTGGGATGCTTGTTTAACCAGGTTTGCAATAGAAGCATTAGTTGCATCTGCCGAGATGAGTTTTTGGTTATTGATCGTTCTTACAAACAACTGCGCCGAGCCGCCAGGGATATTAGGGCTCGCAGGCCTGAATGCGCTACGTACCCCCGTACTCTTATCACCATTAATGTATAACTCTTCATTTTCACCAAGGGGCTGAAACAGGTAAAAGTTATCACTTGTCTTAACCAGTTTAATTTCGTTGCCAAAAGCAAGTTTGTCCAGCGCAGTTTCAAAGGGAGCATTAGCTATAAAAGCGTTTACCAGCTTTGATTGCAGGGAATTGGGAACCATAACATTCCTGCCCGATACCCTGGTGATCTTTCTAGCCACTGCAACCAGGCTATCATTGGTGAGTGAAAGCGAGAGCGTATTGCCTGCAGCCGCGTACTGCGCGGAGATTTCTTTTGGAGCAGCCTTAACCAATAAGGCTGGATCCTGATAGGGAGTTATATAGATGATTGAGCCTATAATGTTAAGGTCCAGATTATACTTTTGCAACAAGAACGCTAACACGTTAGCCGCAGTAACGTCGGTAAAGGAATCATTGATATTGAAATTCAGTTTGGGGTCAACGCTGATACTGATGTTATTTGAAGAGGAAAGCCCCATGAGATAAGTCTGAATAGAGCCACCAACTACCTGAAGTTGGACTTTTTGGCCCAAACCTGGAACAGTTTTGGAAAGGCTATCCAGTTTTTGCTGAATGATTGGCACACGATTTTGCTGGGCAAATAGCGTTGCCGGTATTATTACTAATAAACAAAAAGTGATAACAAGGCAGGTTAGCTTTCTAGACATAGGGTTTCAATAATTAAATAACAGCGGGTATATCTCTTCAATGGAAGTTAATCCCTGGCGAAAAATATCAAAGGCATTTTCAGCCAGCGTTTTAATGCCCCGTTCCTGTAAAAAGTTCTGAATAAATATATTTCCCTGCTTTATTTCAAAAGCCAGGTCCTGATCAATTGGAATTACCTCGTACACAGCTTTTCGTCCCTTGTAGCCAGTGTAGTAACACTGCTCGCATCCCTTTGGCTTATAGTGTTTCCTTACTTTGGCGTAAGGTTTAAACTGTTTTGGATACGAGTTCTCATCAAAGTCATGCTCCTGCTTGCAGTGCGGGCAAAGTAGACGCAGTAGACGCTGGGCGGCAGTGGTGTTTAGGGTACTGACTACCAGAAACGGCGGAATCCCCATATCAATTAGCCGGGAGACCGTACCCCAGGCGGAATTGGTATGGATGGTTGATAAGACCAGGTGCCCGGTTAGCGCGGCCCTGATAGCCATATTCGCCGTCTCAGTATCCCGGATTTCTCCCACCATGATCACGTCCGGGTCCTGACGCAAAAAGGTGCGCAGCGCGGCGCCGAATGTTAGCCCGATAGATTCTTTGAGCTGCACCTGGTTAATACCTTCCAGAGTATACTCAACCGGATCCTCAATGGTAAGCACGTTGCGCGTTTCTTTATTGAGAAGTTTGAGCGTTGCGTAAAGTGTTGTTGTTTTACCCGAACCCGTCGGGCCGCTGATGAGTATTATACCATTGGGCCGCATCGCCCCTTGCAGGTAATTATTAAGGTCAAAGGCTGAAAAGCCGAGGCTATTGAGGTCAATGTCCGTGGCATCATTGTTTAAAAGACGTAAAACTACTTTCTCGCCATACAGGGTAGGCAGGACCGAAACCCGGATATCAAACTGGTATTTATCATGTTTATAATTGATACGGCCATCCTGAGGCAGTCGCTTTTCGGCGATATCAAGGTTAGATAGTATTTTGATTTTGTTGATCAGGCCAGGGTAATCCTCTCGTTTCAGCAGGTAACGCTCCACCATCATGCCATCAATGCGAATCCTGACCCGGCATCTGTTCTCGTAGCTTTCAATATGAATGTCGCTACTCTTTAGGTTTTTGGCCTCTCCTATCAGGTTTACCAAAAAATCATCTGCACTATTGGTGACGGAAAGCTGAGCAGCTCCTGAGCCAGCATTGTCTTTGAGGTAATATTTGGAAAGCATTCTGCTGATATCGCTTTCCGATAGTGTATCTAATGTAATACTTAACCCTAGCAGTATCTCCAGCTCTGCTATAAGGGAATCCTTGTCAGCTGAATTTTCGCAGAAAAGTGAAAGCACATTGCCGGTTTTATCTTTTGGCAAGACCCGATAATGCCAGGCCTGATTTTTGGTGAGCCACTGCAGATTGGCGGTTGCAAGCACTATTTCTTGAGCCACATTCATTTCGCGATAAGGTTAACTAGCCAGGAATCATTAGTCAGGTCAATCAGATTGCCCCACCAGTCTGTCGATAAAAATAGTATAAAAACCATTGCCTGCAAACCAGCAAGTGGAACGGCATTACTTTTTCTCTCTGCAAGTGCCTGCCATACAAGCCAAAGGGCTAAGGCGATAACCAGACTAACCACATAAAAAAGTAGGAAACTGGCCAACGCGGGGTAAAAAGCGGTACTGACTAGAAAAAGCACGTCCCCTAGTCCGATGAGTTTGACATGAAGCAATGACCATCTTTTTTGTTTTACAGAAATATATGCTGAAAGAAGCAACAGCTGCACGAAAAGAAAGCCCAAATTGATGAGCATATCAACAAAGCAATCCACCATACCATGACCAGCCATGATCTTTAGCACAAGCAGCGCCAGCGCTAAAATTGGAAATAATAGCCATAGCACCAGGCGATCCTTTAAGTCCTGCAAAAAGATCGTCAGCAGTACAATCACGATGAACAGTTTGAGCAAAAGCACATTAATCGGGGTTAACTTCTTTTAGAGTTCCGTCCTGATCGATCTGCCAGACATTAAAAGTACCGTTACCATTAAAGTCAACTACAGCTGTAGCTTTAGCAGTGAAGGTCGTACTGGTTGCATCCGTTATTTCAATCCGGTAGTTTGCTCTGCCCTCAGCACCTTCTGTTGTTAGCTTTTCCTGAATAAATCCCAGCTCACCCAAATCTTTAGCGTATTTGGAGTGCTCATAAAAATAACTCTGTTCGAGTGTCTTTAGATGCTGCAACTGGATTTTTGCTTCGGTACTTTTGGCCCTGGTGATAAGCGGAAGCAGATTGGGAAGCGCAAGTAAGACCAAAATACCGATGATAACCAGAACCACCAGGATCTCGGTCAGGGTATAGGCTTTTATGCTCTTTTTTGATAAGGTTTGATAGGTTTCCATCAGGATTTAGGTCGACTAAACTAATGACTTGTAAAGATAAGATCAAATAATTGAGAGAAACAATAATGGAATTAGCTTTTAGAAAAATAAAATGATAATTCCGATTTTCATTTTCAAGGCATCTCATTTTTTATCGGGGATTTTTAAATTTTTGAAAATAGATTTGAAAATTTCTATTTTCGAACTTAATGAAACCTTATCCGAATTCCAGCTATTGCTATGCAGTGCTCATTTGTGCAGCGCTGCTAAGTTCATGCGATGCCATCATCGAGCCTTCCATTTCTAAGAGTCCCGTTAATTTAGAGGCGCCGGTTAACCAGTACCAAAGTACCAGTTATACCCTGAATTTTTGGTGGGATCAGGTTGATCATGCGCTCAGTTATCACCTGCAGGTAGTTAGGCCTGGTTTTGATTCACCAACTAGTTTGGTATTAGACACCGTCATCAAAAAAAACACCTTTTCTTTTAACTTTAATCCCGGAATATACCAGTGGCGTGTACTCGCTCAAAATGGCAGCTCGCAAACTGCCTATGCCGGGCCTAAAACATTTATTGTGGCGGCATCATCCATCGGGCAGCAATCGGTGCAGTTATTTGCTCCTGGCAATGGTTCGCTAAGCAACCGAAGCTCGGTAAGCTTGCAATGGTCGGCGCTGTATGGCGCGACCTCCTACCAGCTGCAAATTGATACCAATAATTTTGCAAACTTCAATGAGGTGGTTTGTAACCAAAGACTGCCGGGGACGCAAATCAGTTTTAACTTTCCTAAAGATCAGACCAACCAGTGGCGCGTCAGGGCGCAAAATGATTCGGTTCAGGCGCAGTGGTCAGCAATCTATCAGGTGACCTATGATCACACCCCACCTGACGCTGCGGTATTGAACGTCCCTGCTGATAAATCAACCCTGCCCCGTCCGGTGCCGCTTAGCTGGAACGCTGTAGCTACCGCTACCAGGTATAAGCTATACGTGTACGGGAGCGACGGCACGACGATCTATAGTCAGTCTTTTCCGCTTACAGTTACAGCCACCTCCTATAGTTTTACTTTAGGCAATTCGCAAGATGTCGTTTATTGGACCGTTACAGCGCTAGACGCAGCAGGAAATGAAAGTGCACCGGCGGCTCAACGAAGTTTCACTTTACAGTAAGCAGCAGTGAAAAACAAGACCTTAACGTACGCTTTGATCATTGTGGTAGCCTGCCTTTGGGGATACATCGCCTACCGGATATTTAGCACAGTTACAACAAAAGATGATGATTTGCCTCAGCCGGTAAAAGTGGGAAAAGAGGCTTATAACGATTACGAACTGTCCAGAGACACTACAAAACTTTTGATCAATTATCGGGATCCATTTGGCATCCTTAAGCCGAAAGATACCGTGGTAATTCATTCAAAAAATCCAGGAGCCATAAAAACTGCAACCGTAGCGCCAAAACCCGCTATGAACTGGTCATTTATTACCTATTTAGGCTATATCAGAAACCCGGCCACAAAAAAGCTCGTTGCGCTAATCAGCATTAACGGGCAAAGCTATGCCCTCAGCGAAGGTGAATCTAAAAGCGATGTCAGGCTGCTTAGCAACCTGCGTGATTCTATCAAGATTAGCTACCAGGGTAAAACAAAATTTATTGCACTCAAGTCTACGCCATGAAAAATATCTTAATTGTAATGCTATGCTTTTTATGGACCGGTGCACTTGCACAAAAAATTCCTGAAGAAGGGCCCAATAAAGTGCGGATCATTGAGTCGGACAAAAGCATTGTTGCTGACTTAAACCCGGTAATCTCCTTGCCCAGGGTTAAAATAAATCTATTTTACTATTGGTATGCTGCCAATAGTATTCATAAAACTCAGGGAGGCTATAGCGGCAAATTACTTAACGGACTTTACACCGAATATTTTGCGAACAAAAACCTGAAAGAGCAGGGCAGTTTTTCGCGCGGACTAAAACATGGCATCTGGAGAGTCTGGAACGAAGAAGGCAAACTCCTATCGGAGACCAACTGGAAAAATGGGATTCAGCTGCCACTAAGAAAAGTTCCGATCTGGCAGCGATTGAACTTTTTAAATAAGCGAGATACACTGGTAACGGATACTTCTAAAAAGCCAACCCTCAAGCCTTGATTAAAGCATCGGCGCTTTATATCGTTATTATTATTGCCCTTGTGATCGCTATGCTGTGCGCTTCGCTGGTAGCTGTCGCTTATTATTTCAGGGCCGAAAGCCAGCAGAAACACCGATATGAACAGCTTAGTGATAACCTGTCCTCCGGCATCAATATGTTACTTACTGCCAGGGACTCGGCCTTCGAAAAAGAAAAAACATTCAGCTTGTTTTCCGGTGGCAATGATTCGCTAACACTGCAAAGGGCGGCATGGGGAGTTTATGATATTTGCACCGTAAAAGCATTTATGCAGAAGGACACGCTATATAAATCTTTTACGATAGCAAGCCAGATCGATTCATCAAAATGGGCCACACTCTATGTACCGGATCAGGACCTGCCTCTTTCCGTAAGCGGTAAAACAGTAATCACCGGTGATGCCTTTCTGCCCAAGGCCGGGATACAGCAGGTCTATATAGCTAACAATGCTTACCAGGGGGATAAACGCATAGTCACCGGAAAAAAAATGTTAAGCAGTAAAAAGCTGCCGCCATTAGATACCCTTCGCCTTAAGCGGCTATCGCTATATTTTAACATTAAGGGGGATAAATTCCCGGCAAATGATTCCATAACTGCTTCCTTTTTAGGGCTCACAAAAATATTTGATTTCGGGAATCAGGCGACTACAGTGAAAAATGAAAGTCTAAAAGGTAATATCCTACTGCATGCTGACACAACGTTGGTTATTGATAGTACGGCAAGCCTTGAAAACATTCTGATCTTTGCCCCGACTATCGTAGTAAAATCGGGTTTCAAGGGCAATTGCCAGTTATTTGCGACGGACTCGATTTCCGTGGGCGCGCGCTGCCAATTCGCATATCCTTCGGCGCTTGGCATTATTCGAAGCTCGAAGGAAAAAACCAGCTTCCAGCCAAAGATAAGTCTGGATACTGGAAGCACACTCGCAGGACAAATTTTTAGCTACCAAAGCGCAGCCAAAGGCCTCCAGCCGCTTATTACTATCGGGAAAGCTGATACGATAAGAGGTTTTATTTATTCCCAGGGCACTTTAGAGTTAAAAGAAAAAGTAGTTGTCGGGGGCGGGGTAATGACCAGTAGGTTTTTATATCGAAGCTCTTTTAGCCTATATGAAAACTATCTGATCAACGTTAGGCTGGATGCTAGCGGCTTGTCTCCTTATTACCTAACAAGCCCTATTACCCCTATCGCTTCAAAAAAGAAAAAGATACTGCAATGGCTGGAAGCGAACTGAAAATCGGCACAAAGGTCCCCGGCTCAACGATCATCGAAGTGGTCATTTCTATGATCATTATCCTTGTCGTTTTTAGTATTGCCATGATGATTTATAGTAACGTAACCCGCTCCTCACTGTCAGCGCAGAAAGTAAAAGCCTCGGCAATTCTACGGGAAAAGCTGAACTATGCCGAACATAATGCGACAGGCGCAGATGAAACGATGTCTGTCGGAGATTTTCAGGTCGAACAGCAAATTGACCCCTACTCGGATACTGCGAGTCACTTGCTTAAGGTGCACCTAACTGCCTGGGATAACAACCATCAAAAAGTTGCTGAGCTGCAAAAAATAATCATCAGGCCATGAAATCAGGCAAAGTAAAAGCATTTACGATTATGGAGTTAACCATTGCCATGCTCATTTCAGCTATTGCTATTGGTATTAGCTATGCTATCTTTTTGATCGTAAGTCACTCCTACCAGAGCTACGTTACTAAAAATATGCGGGTTTCCGAAGCGCAACGTCTAGATGCAACGATGCGCATGGATTTTGATCGTGGGCTGTTAGTTTCAAAAGATACGAGTGGCATTAAAATCCAATTTCCTTCAGGGCAGGTCATCTATAAGTTTGATACAGCCTCTGTTGTAAGAATAACTGCAACTAGTGACACCTTTAAGGTTAAAACGGATAGCATCGGGTTTTCCTTTGAAGGTAAAGCTTTTTCTGAATACCAAACACCCGGTCCACAAAACCGGATTGATCAGTTGGATGTCACAACCTTGCTTGAAAATCAAAAAATTACTTATCATTACCATAAGATATATAGCTCAGCTGACCTTATTAATATAGACGTCCATGCCATCCATTGATATAAGCAGTTACCAAAAAAAGAAAGTAAAAGCTTCTGTAAAAGAATCTAATGGAGGCTTGTTAGACTTTTTGAATAAGGACATCAGCTTTGGCAGTAAAGAGCTAAATGATAAAAAGAAAGAGGCGCTGTACCTCGAGCTTAGCTCGCTGCTGCAGGCCGGGATCAATTTAAAAAGCAGTCTGGAACTGGTTAGCGCAGACCAGCAAAGCCAAAAAGACCAATTGCTCTTTGAGCAGATTCAAAAGCAGGTTTTTGCTGGAAGCGCGCTATCTCAGGCACTGGAGCAAAGCGGCAAATTTTCGCTTTATGAGGTATATAGCCTGCAAATCGGGGAAGAGACCGGGAAACTGATCGAGGTCCTGCAGGATCTGGCCCGGTTTTACCAGAATAAGATCAAACAACGTCGCAAGATAGTGTCCTCGCTTACTTATCCCTGCGTCGTACTTACTACCTCACTTGGCGCTGTCTTCTTTATGCTTAAATTCGTGGTACCGATGTTTGGCGACGTGTTCAAACGCTTTGGCGGGAAATTGCCCTGGTTAACCCAGACGATCATCGGCATTTCCCAGGGCATGGAAAATAATTTCTGGCGGGTATTTATTTTACTGATTTTCATTGCTGTCTTTCTTTTCAGCACCCGCAAAACCCAGCGCTTTCGCGAGCTAGCTTCAAAATTACTGTTAAAAATACCAATCGCTGGTAACCTTGTACAAAAGATATATTTGGCCCGCTTTTGTAACTCGATGCGCCTGCTCATCAATGCGCACCTGCCCTTACTTCGCGCCATTGCGCTTTGCAGGCAGATGATCGGCTATTACCCTATTGAGTCCTCGTTGCAGCAAGTCGAAGATGACATCATGAAAGGAAAAACACTGCACCAGAGCCTCGAACAGTTCGGGGTCTATCCCTCAAAAATGATTCAACTCATAAAAGTAGGCGAAGAAACCAATCAGCTTGACTACTTTTTTGCCAAAATATCGGATCAATATATCGAAGAAGTTGAATACAAAACCTCCACCTTAAGCAGCATGATGGAGCCGCTGATCATCATCTTTTTGGGGTTAATTGTCGGCCTTATTCTGGTTTCAATGTATTTGCCGCTGTTTCAGATGAGTAATACGTTCCAATAAACGTAACTTCCATCAATAAATACATTTGGGCGCAAAATTATAACCTACTGTCCGCAAATAGAGACTACGGACAGTGTAGGTCAAAAATTCACATTAAAAAACCAGGATCTTTGCCTATCGCATTTCGAATTTCTCAGGTTCGCCAGCATAATATCGTTTATTTTAAAAAGATTGTATCGAAACTTTTAACTGTTCTTAATGGAATAATTTGTTTTTTGATAAGCGACTTTCCGAGAATACCTTTTAATATTTTCGAACTTCTATATTTCATCAAAGTATCCTTATAGAAAAAATACAAATAAAGTTTCGATGAGTCATTCTTATTATTAAAAGTAAAGCCCTTAAAAGCGATGTCTTGTGACTCACCGGGATCGTCATAGATATTTTCAAGCATCTGGTCATTAAATAAAATTGCGTCTGTCAAAGAATCATTGAACATAGCCGCTCCCACAATCGTACTTTTTGTATTGTTTTTTATAGCTAACACAGGAGTTTTTGACCATTCGCATCCTGAAAACACTATAACAATTAATAATAACAATATACCTATTGAATACGGGGCTTTCATTTTGACTTCGAGTTCGATTTTAAAAATAAATATATTTTTAGGTAATTACCCCCCCTGGCGCGAGTATGCAGCGCAGGGCCTGCGGGCAGAGTACTCGTGCCTAAGCCAATATTATTTTGGTAGACCCGCTGATGCCCTAACGCTTTGGCACGAGTACACCACGCTTTAGCCGACCCTGCATACTCGCGCTAGGTTGGGATTTCCTCCCTGATTGGCATTACCTGTTTTGATACACTACTCAAATGCCGAAAACTTAGTTTTTTAAATCTAACTCCTTCGACAGTTCTTTTCTAGCTACAATACTACTGTTCTTAACCATTATTTTCAGTATCTCTGGGTCAAACAAATTGAGAGTATCGCCATCCTTGGTTTTATTTTGTTCAAGGTAATCATCAATTAAAAACTTTTGAAACTCCTGTGAACATAGGTGATAACTTTTGTTTGAAAGTTTGCCAATATTCTGCAAGCCGTAAATTAAAACGATGTGCCCATTAATTCTGGAAAAGGCATCTGGTCTTGTTGACCGAATTGAACTAGCTCGAATTATTTGAGAAATGTAGAAGACATAATCTTTTTTATCGAGACCTATACTGGGTACCTTGACAACTACAAGACCCTTTTCAACATTTTTTTTAAAATTACGTTCTATATAACTTTGAATTTCCGCTTTTATAACTAAATCGGTTATTTCACATTGGTAAATCGAGTCCTCTGAATGACGAGTTATTTGGGCGATGATTCCGTTAAAGGGAGTCATCGCCAGGCATACATAAATTATTAATTTTTTCATGAGCGATATAAAATTGTTTCAACAATATAATAGCCTTATTATCCCCCCTGGCGCGAGTATGCAGCGCAGGGCCTGCGGGCCGAGTACTCGTGTCTAAGCCAATATTATTTTGGCAGACCCGCTGATGCCCTAACGCTTTGGCACGAGTACACCACGCTTTGGCCGAAACTGCATACTCGCGCCAGGGGGGTGTTGGCAACTAATCGTCCAGGCTTTTTTCTTGATAAAATAGTCACGAGAACTCCCCGCTTTTGCCCTGCCCGGCATTCTCGCGCGAAGTTCGGTTGATACAAGACCTACTAACCACGAGTTGCAATCTTTCTCAGTTCCTCAATTGTGCCATTGTTGTTACAACACAGCCTCAAACGGGTTTCTAAATTCTGACTAAATTCTATTGACGTAAGCCCTTTTTTTACTAAAATTAAATCCTGAACCAATTCATTGACCATAAACCAATCGTCATCATTCATCATCGATAACTCTACTTTCGAGCCACTTCGAGCCCAGCTATCAATGTCGCCACGGTATCTTCTAAATATCTTGATCTTCTCTTCTGTAATCATTACTACCAAACATTATGATAAACTATATCAAGATTCTGAAGTATAGGATATTCTACTCTTTTCCATGTGCTTTCTAATCCGACGGCTGTTACATTTTGAAAGACATTGATTTCACCATAGGCCCCATTGGCCCCCCCTGGCGCGAGTATGCAACGCAGGGCCTACAGGCCGTGTACTCGTGCCTAAGCCAATATTATTTTGGTAGACCCGCTGATGCCCTAACGCCTTGGCACGAGTACACCACGCTTTGGCCGACGCTGCATACTCGCGCCAGGTTGGGGAATGATTTAGAAATACAAATTATCAATAATTGCATAGAGGGTATCTCGTTCCTGTATTAAATCATCATCCCCTTCAAATCCAACCCTTTGCATTTTTTCCCCCGCCCAATCACTAATGGAATCGGCTATGTCATCTTCTAAATCAAATACCCCGCTATTTATTTGAGATGATAGTAACTTCATAAATAGGCCAGGTGCTTCTTCTGAAAGATGCTTTTCTAAATATTCGAATTGATATTTTTTAAGATGTATTTTCATTTGCCTAATGCCTTTAAAAACCGCTGTCCGTAGTTTACAACTATGGACATTGTCGTTCAGACTACGGACAGGGGGGGGATCTTTAAAAATATTGATTACCGAATTGAATTTATTTTATAACTATTGTTTTCTGTTACTAATCCCACATGCAAAATCACATGTCGTGTAAAAGGTTTTTTAGGGTAATTTTCTTCCAAGAAATCATAAGAAACTATGTAAACGTTTTTATCTTCAGAGTCCTCCACAATTTTCATGGTTTTTAATGATTCACTATCTATACCTTGATCATTTGTTAAAATATCTATACCGTTCTCTTGATATTTCTTTATTGTATTCCTCAATTTCAAGGTGCAATATTTCTTTTGAAGAGAATCTAATTTCCAGAGGTAGACTTGTGGTCGAATAGTTTTTATAGATGATTCAATTTTTTCATGAGCGATATAAAATTGTTTCAACATTATAATAGCCTTATTTTCACTTATGCTGCTTTGCGCCCAGCATATACTATGTATTAAAGAAAGCACGGCAAGAAGTTTAAAAATTCGCATGTTTTAATTGTTTAAAGAAATAATAATCAATTTCCACCCCGCTGTCCGTAGTTTACAACTACGGACATTGTCGTTCGAAGTCAATAGAGTTCCAATAGTGCAGCTAAAAGCTTGCCTTATACAATACCACGAGTTACGCTACGCTAAACTCGCGGGAGCGTTGACTAATTCGTGAATCAAAGTAGAAAAAACAGACATAAATTTATGTTTTTTTCTACGAACAAAAAACCCGCTTTCGACAAAAAAGCGGGTTTTTACATAAAAAAAACCCCTTAGAATGCTTCTAAGAGGTTTGTGCGGAAGAAGGGACTCGAACCCCCACGCCGTGAAGCGCCAGATCCTAAGTCTGGTGCGGCTACCAATTACGCCACTTCCGCATTAGGATTTTAAGAGTCGCAAAGATAGGCTTATTTCGTTAATATAAAAATGTTTTTGTGGTTGTAGTCCGAAAGTCGGAAAGGCCGCATAAGTCCGGAAGCCTTTTTTGGGGCTGAAATTATTGTGAATCCATCAATTCCCTGAAATAAGCGGGAGCCTGTAACAGGCGACTGCCATACCAGGAAAACATTTCACCGTCTACTACTTTGACTGTAGTATGGGGAAGCAAAGCCTGAAATTCATGAATATGCTTTGCTTTGAAGGGATATGGTTCGGAGGAAAGCAACACTAAACCCGGATTTGCAGCGATGATTTGTTCGGGACTTACTACAGGGTATCGGTCAGATTCAAATGAATTCACGAAACCGCAGCGTTGAAGCATTTCGTCAATAAAAGTACCCTTACCGGCAACCATAAAGGGTTTGCGCCAGATAAAATAAGCGACATGTTCGCAGGTTTTTTGAATCGTCAGCTTGTCAAATTGTTGGCTTATACCTGTGGTAAGATCTACGGCTTGAGCTGTCCGGTTGGTTATTTCTCCAACTTTTTGGATCATGTCAATCGCGCTCTCCAGGGTGCCGATATCGCTCATCCATACCGGAAAATGCTGCATCAACTCTTCAATCTGTATACGCTCATTCTCTTCTTTGTTACCGATGATCAGGTCTGGTTTTAGCAACTTTATAAATTTGATATCAAGGTCTTTAGTGCCTCCTACCTTTACTTTTTGTTTAACCTTTTCACCCGGGTGTATACAGTATTTGGTGACGCCTATTATCTCTGCATCCAAACCCAGGTCAAACAATAGCTCGGTTTGTGAAGGCACAATAGAAATGATCCGCTGCGGTATCGCAGGGATTTCTATTTGGCGGTGCATTTGGTCGCAGTGGAGGGGCATCTTTAGTTATGGATTAGTTGTATTAGTTGTACTAGTTGTATTAGTTTGAGGGAAGTGTTAAACTTAGGAAGTTTTTAAAACGGCGAAGCCCTCAACGAGGCCTTTAATTAAACTTCGTAAGTCTGACGGTATATTTTGGGCTAAAGCCCTTTGCTATTTGCTACGTATCCGTTGGCTGAAGCCAACGGCAATTGATAATTTGTTTATCAATTGCATTAAAATTCTATAACCAATAGAACCAGTTCAACCAGTATAACCAATACAACTATCCCGATAGCTATCGGGACAACTATTACAACCAGTACAACTAATACAACCAATACAACTAACCTACAACCAAATCAAAAACTATAGATCTGATACACCCCATCTACCCTCCTGCTTTCAGCAGAGCCGACCAGGATAGTGGTGATCTTTTTACCAAGCATGATCTTCTCTGCCTGGTTGATATATTCTTCCGGGTCAACAATAACCGGGTTAAGGGTCATCATCTCATCGATATGCAATTTAGAGGTATCAGGGTTTTTTAGGAGCGCCCGGCGTAAGTCGCCATCGGTTACTATACCGTCAATGTGTCCAGCATCTCCAACAATCACCATACCCAACTTTCCCTCCGACATCCTTAATAGCAATTCGGTAAAAGAAGCTGTCTTTGCAATAAAGGGCAGGCTCTCGGTGCGCATCAGGTCTTTTACTTTGACCAGCAGTTTGCGCCCTAAGCTGCCACCCGGGTGGAAACGAGCAAAGTCTTCATGCTGAAACTGCCGGGCTTCCATCAGCGCTACGGCAAGGGCATCGCCCATAACCAGTGTAGCTGTAGTGGATGAAGTGGGTGCCAGCTCGAGCGGGCAGGCTTCACGGGGAATTGCAACGTTCAAATGGTGATCACTATTTTTCGCGATGGTTGAATTACTGTTTCCAGTAATGCTGATGATCTTATTATTGTTCCATTTCAGGAAAGGGATGATCTTTAATACTTCGTCGGTCTCGCCCGAGTAAGAGATCAATATCACCGTATCGTTTTGCTCAACCATACCCAGGTCGCCATGAAAAGCTTCGCCCGGATGCAAAAAAAAGCTTGGCGTACCGGTACTTGCCAGCGTAGCAGCTATTTTACGTCCGATCAAACCTGATTTACCAACACCAGCCACGATCAGTTTGCCTTTGGAAGCCAAAATAGTGTTCACCACGGCGGTAAACTCATCACTAATACGATGCGCAACATGTTGAAGCGATTCAATTTCAATACCGAATACTTTTTTGGCTATCTCTTTCATGGCCTAACCCCGACCCTCTCCAGTGGAGAGGGAGTTTATTTAGTAATGTAATTATTCTGAAAATCTGTTTAATCTGCTAAATCCCGGTTCAGACAATTAACGGTTTGATCACTTCCTCCAGTTCATGCAGTTTTACCATATTTGGTCCATCGCTCAATGCGTGATCCGGGTCGGGATGGGTTTCCATAAAATAACCATCAGCACCAAAAGCTTTGGCAGCCAGCGCCATCATCGGCACAAAAGTTCGGTCGCCACCGGTTTTACCTCCTGCTCCACCCGGCCTTTGTACCGAATGGGTACAGTCCATACAAACCGGATGACCAAATTTTTTCAAGTCATAAATATTCCTGAAATCCACAACCAGGTTATTATAGCCGTACATATTGCCCCGTTCGGTCAGGATAACCTGCTCATTGCCCGCCTCTATCACTTTCTGCGCCGGGTAAAACATATCCTGCCCGGATAGAAACTGAGCCTTTTTTACATTGACTATTTTACCGGTTTCCGCAGCCGCTACCAGCAGATCTGTCTGACGACATAGGAATGCCGGGATTTGCAATATATCTGCAACCTGGGCCACTATAGCCGCTTGCCCGGGTTCATGAATATCTGTAGTAACCGGCAGATTAAAACGTTCCTTTACATTTTGCAGCATTTCCATACCTTTTTCAATGCCGGGGCCCCGATAAGAATGAATCGAGGTACGGTTCGCTTTGTCAAATGATGATTTGAAAACAACGGTTATTGGGTATTTCTGACCCAATTCGGCTACTTTTTCGGCAACGGTATAAAGCAGGTCCTGGTTTTCCATAACACAGGGACCAATAATGAAGAACGGCTTCTGCCGTATCTGTTGGTATAAAGACATGTACAAAGATGATAATTAGACACGAATTACACGAATTTAGGCTAATTGCCTCAATAGCCAGACATGTAGCCTGTAAGAGACCTATATAATTTTCGTATAATTCGTTCAATTTGTGTCACTCATTCGCCCAAATTTCTGACATTTGCCTTGTCTATGATCAACTATTTCGAATTCTACGGTATTGCCGAATCTTTTAATCCTGATGTTGCCTTGTTAAAAAAGCAATTTTACAGGCTCAGCAAACAATACCATCCTGATTTTTACGCAACAGAAAGCGAGGAAAAGCAGCAGGAAATACTTGAACTGTCTACTATCAATAATAAAGCCTGGCAAACATTATCAGACCCGGCTAAGCGGCTGGAATATATCCTGCGGGAGCATAATTTACTAGCAGACGGCGCGAAACCGCAGCTTCCCTCCGACTTCCTGATGGAAATGATGGACATAAATGAACGCCTGATGGAAATTGATACGGCCGAACAACTGGCGTCCATCAATAACGAGGTATTAGCTGCCGATGAGGATATCAAATTGCAAATCAACAAATTAACTTCCGATTACGAGACGCTTGACGATACTGCCAAAGAAAGCCGTCTGAATGAAATTCTGGATCTTTATTATCGCGAAAAATATTTGTTGCGGATTAAGGAGAGTTTAAATACATTTGCAGCCCGATTCTGAACAAACGAACTAATCCAGCGTTGTTCACCCAATGCCCAGATGGCGGAATCGGTAGACGCGTTGGTCTCAAACACCAATGGCTGCAAGGCCGTGCCGGTTCGACCCCGGCTCTGGGTACTGGATAAAATAGATAAAGCCTGTAAACAATGTTTACAGGCTTTTCTGTTTTAAATGTATTTAATATCCCTGATGGCGGCCCCGATAGCTATCGGGGCGGTAGACGCGTTGGTCTCAAACACCAATGGCTGCAAGGCCGTGCCGGTTCGTCCCGATAGCTATCGGGACCGGCTCTGGGTACTGGATAAAATAGATAAAGCCTGTAAACAATGTTTATAGGCTTTTCTGTTTTACAATTTATCAACTAAGCGGCAAACTGAAATAAAATGTCGACCCTTCTCCCGGTTTACTTTCAACCCAAATTTTACCTTTATGCCGGTTGATGATCTCATAAGACAGGTATAGTCCAAGCCCGAAACCTGAAATCTTTGCTGTGCTCAGGCTTTCTACACGATAGTAACGGTCAAACAAGCGGGCCTGATCCGGTATACTAATTCCCATTCCGTGGTCTTTAAAACTAACTTCTACTTTCTTACCTATCTTTTTACTTGCTATCTCTATTTGCCCGCCACGAGGTGAATATTTGACGGCGTTACTCAAAAAATTATGGACAACCTGCGCAATTTTATCCCGGTCGGCAGTAAGCTTAATTTTAGGTGCAGGTAATAACACAATATGGTGACTGGTATTTGTTGCCAATACCTCTTCAATTACTTCAAGCAACAATTCGTTGATCTCGAATGTTTGTTCGGTCAGGTATATTTTACCGGCTTCAAAGCTCGAAACATTTAAAAAGCCGTTGATGATGGCACCAATTTTTTTCACCTGCGCATTAGCTTTTTCAAGGTAGGTTATTGCAGAAACATCTTCAGCTTTTTTTGCCTTCATGGCTTGCATCTGAATATTGGCCTGAAGCGAAGTAAGTGGTGTCCTCAATTCGTGGCTAACCATAGCTATAAAGTCGTTTTTCCGCAATTCATCCAGCTTATGAATGGTAATATCTAAGGATACACCTGTCAGGTAACTGGGTTTATTTCTTTTGTTATGCGATAAATTGCCTACTGCCCTCACCCATTTTAATTTACCATCACGTAAGCTTTTTATGGGATATTCTATATCAAGCTTTTTTCCAGTTGCTATTGTTTCTTCAATAGCGTCATTTACCAACGATTGATAACTTTCATCAACCTGCAAAATCGCTTTAGAAAAATCCATTAACATGTCTTCATCAAAACCAAACATCTCCTTTAGTCGTGGCGAAGGCGTAAACTCACGGGTCTTTACATTAATGGACCATGTCCCCATCTCGGATGCATCGATCGCCATACTCAGTAACTGGCTACTTAAGTCAAGTTCCTGCTGTGCTTTCTTTAGTTTGGAGATGTCGTTAAAGGTGATAACCGCACCCGTTCTTTTATTGTCTATCTGTTGCACGTATGGCATGGTCATAACCTGGTACCATTCGCCATTGTTGGTTTCAATCTCCTTGGTGATCACCAGCCCCTCTGCCAGTACTCTGGCTATATCTGAAATGATAGTTTCAAATTTTATATTGGTTGAAATATTACTCAACGGCCGCCCAATATCAGTTGAAAGCAGATTGATCTGTTTAACCGCACCTGGTGAAAACTTCATCAGTAACATGTCGTTATCAACAAATAATTGCCCGTTTACATTGCTCCTGAAGTAATTGTTCAGGTCGTCATTGGTTTCCAATAATTCTTTATTCTTCGACTGGTATTCTGAATTGATGGTATGCAATTCTTCATTTACAGATTGCATTTCTTCATTGGTGCTCTGCATTTCCTCGTTTGCGGAGACCAATTCTTCGTTGAACGACTGCATATTTTCGTTTGTAGCATCCTGCCTTTCCTGAGCCAATTGCAGTTTGTCTTTTAAATCTTTTACTTCATCTTCAAGGTTATGCGTGTATTGATCCTGATAAACTTTTGGATCATATTTAGTTTCCAGTGTCTGGCTTTGGTCTGAATTTTTTGTTTCACTCAGTGTAACCATCAATATTTTGTGATCAACTTTACGTGATACATAGGGTTGTACTTTCAAATTCACTTGAAAATGTCTGCGACCAGCAGTAACTTTGATTCCTTCAACGCTGTATTTTCGACCGGTTTTTTTGGCGCTTTTACTTAATGAACTATAGGCCACCTCAAGCGGCTTAGGCAAAAGATCAGTTAAACATGAAGTAAAGTGTTTCCGCAATAGAAACTTTTTGGTATCACCAAATGACCTGATCACCATGTTATTATCGTCGACACATAATGCTAAACAGTCAAGATCTGATGTAACGTTACTGAACATGGCATCTAATAACAATTCGTTATTACTTTTGCTTATGTTATCGTTTATGGGCGCTGGCAAAACCTGTTTAACATCTAAATGATCGGGTAAGCTGAACGCATCAAAACTAATGGTTCTTTTAGACACCAGGTTTTGATAAATTTTCCATTTAGCACTGATCAACTTTAAATTTTTAATGATAGTCATTGGGTTTTCACTGGGTCCCAAAAACAAAAAGCCCTCTTTTCTGAGTCCAAACAAAAGCATCGAGAAAACCTTCTTTTGCAAAACCGGGGTCATATAGATCAACAGGTTCCGGCAACTGATCAGATGCATATTGCAATAAGGAGGATTTTTCACCAGATCGTGCTGGGCAAAAATTACCATTTTTCGTATCACTGGGTTGATACGGTAATTGGCTCCTTCTTTTAAAAAGTATTTACTGAGACGTTCTGGTGTAACAAACTTTTTGACTCCGGCATTATAAACCCCTTTCCCCGCCTGTGATAATGCTGCAAGATCAACATCGGTTGCAAATATCTTCACTATTACATCCTCAAACTGCCCAACTAATTGTTCGGCAACCAGGATGCCTAAAGTGTAAACTTCTTCACCGGTAGCACAACCTGCAACCCATATCTTTAATTCTTCGCCAGCTGAAAGGCTTTTCAGCAAATTTGGGATCACTTCATTTTGTATGATTTCAAAGGCTTGTTTATCTCTAAAAAATGAAGTAACACTGATCAGGAAATCTTTAGCAAGTAAGTCCACTTCCTCAGGATTCTTTCTTAGATATTCCAGATAATGGGAAAGGGAAATAAAATTGAAAGCTAATGCCCTGCGTTTAGTTCGCCTGGTTATAGTAGGCATTTTATATTCGGAAAAATCAAGTGGAGAGTTGGTTTTGATCAGGTCTATGATACCTTTTATCGCTTTTTCATCATCTTCTGTTGATATGTCTATCCCATACTTGATATAATCTTCGATAGCAACTGGCATCTGAGCAGGTTCCAAAACAAAATCAACTAAACCTGTTCCCACTGCATGTGATGGCATACTTGCAAAGCCCGAGGTTTCAGGAGTACGCGCCATTACCATTCCACCTGCTTTTTTGATAGCTTTTATTCCCTCTGTTCCGTCTGAACCTAATCCGGAGAGAATAATTCCTATTGCATTTTTACCACAGTCGATAGCCAAAGACTTAAAGAATGTATTTATGGTTAGATGCGGTCCTTTTATTTTGGTTTTATTGGTTAAGTAAAGTTTATTACCACTGATGGTCATGTACTTATCATTCGGTATAAGGTAAACTTCATTGGCCTGTACCTTCAATCCGTTTTCGGCTTCTTTTACAACAAGCTTACTATGCTGGGCCAGTAATTCGACCATCCGGCTTTTAAAATCTGAAGAAAGATGCTGGATAATAACATAAGATACGCCATCAAGGGGCGTATGGTCAAAAAAAGTATTGAGCTCTTCCATGCCACCTGCAGATGCGCCAATAGCAATAATATGATGGGGACCAACTTGCAACATAGGGGAGAAATTTAAGGTTGCGCAGCAGGCAATAGCATGAATCCTGCGTGGATTCTTCGATAGGTTAAAACTACGAATATATATCGGGGTAACAGTAGCATTTAAAATCCAAATAGTGATTAAATACTATTTATACCGAATTTAAACTTGTTTATGTCTTTTGATCATACTATGATAAAACCACCTTTTCGCCAGTTCTGCCGATATCAGGTAAAGTACAACAATAGCGAACATCCAGGCGTAATAACCCACCGGAAGTTGTATAAAACCAAGCCATGTTGCTATAGGTAAAACCGGTATAATAAGTACAAATAAGAGTACCGAAAGCGTAGCAACCGTTAATAATTTTCCCGGCGGACTTTTGAAAAATGGCAGACGGGTACGTACTACCAGCACGATCAATATAGCCGAGATCACCGATTCAGTAAACCAGCCGGTTTGGAAGGTTTTTTCTTTGGCATGCATAACGAAAATCAGGACACCAAATGTCAGATAGTCAAACACCGAACTGAGTAATCCAAACAAGATCATAAAACGACGTATAAAGCGCATATCCCATTTTTGCGGCGATTTGATATTGATGTCATCTACCCTATCCGTAGCGATCGCCATTTCTGGAAAATCGGTCAGCAGGTTTGTTAGCAAAATTTGCTTGGGTAAAAGGGGTAAAAAAGGCATGATCAATGATGCACCTGCCATACTGAACATATTGCCAAAATTTGCGCTGGTGGCCATAAAAATGTATTTCATGGTATTGGTAAAGGTTTTACGGCCTTCAATGATACCATCAACCAAAACATCCAGACTTTGGCTTAACAATACGATATCCGCCGCTTCCTTGGCAACGTCAACCGCAGTATCCACCGAAATACCTACATCGGCCATATGCAAAGCTGGCGCGTCATTGATGCCGTCACCCATAAACCCCACCACATGACCGGCCTTTTTTAAAATAAAAATGATACGCTCTTTCTGATTAGGCTCAACTTCGGCAAAAATATCTGTAATTGGCGCACGATGCAGCAATGCACTGTCGGTCAATTTCAAAAGTTCAGTCCCTGTTAAAATTTTGGCTTCTTTTAAGCCAACCTGTAATGCCAGACTTTTTGCTACCAGGGCGTTATCACCGGTAATAACCTTGAGGCTAACCCCCAATTCATTCAGCCTGGCAATAGTTTCGGCAGCATTCGGTTTAGGCGGATCGAAAAGCGCTATAAATCCTAAAAACACCATCTTTTGCTCATCATTACGCGAAAAACTTCCTCCATAATCAACTTTCTTATAAGCTACACCTAAGGTTCGGAAACCTTCATCGCTGAGCTTTTGGTATTGTTCGGTCAATTGTTTGCGAATTGCGGTAATATCAACAGTGCCGTCTTTTGTTTCGGCCTGATCGCAAATGTCAAGTACTACATTCAAGGCTCCTTTAGTGATAGCCATGTTCTCTTTTCCGTCGGTAACTAATACCGTCAGGCGCTTACGGATAAAATCATAAGGTATTTCAGATATTAACTTAAATCGGCTTGCTGTATCGTTAAATGAGCTTCTGATCGCCTCATCTATCGGGTTATGAAATCCTTGCTGCAATGATGCGTTCAGCCAGGCGTATTGCAGCGTTTTATCGCTGTGGACACCTGCAGTATCATAGGCATCCTTTAACTTCACCTTGCCCTCGGTTATTGTTCCGGTTTTATCGGAACAAAGTATATTCATACTGCCGAAGTTTTCGATGGACGACAGGCGTTTTACAATTACCTGCTTTTTTGCCATCCTGCGGGCACCGGTTGATAAGTTTACACTAATAATAGCAGGCAGCAATTGTGGTGTAAGGCCGACAGCGAGCGCCAGCGAAAACAAAAACGAATCAAGTACTGGTTTATGCAGGTAAACATTAAGCGCAAAAATGATGATAACCAATACCAGGGTAACTTCCATCAGCAGATAGCCAAATCGCCGAATACCTCGTTCAAAGTCGGTCTCGGGTGAAGTAACTTGCAAGCCTGCCGATATTTTACCGAATTCAGTATCCTGTCCGGTTTTAACAACTATTGCCGAAGCCTTCCCACTTATCACGTGGGAACCCATGTATAGTGTGTTGCTGCGCTTGTTGAGCGGAGTTTCTGCATCAACTATGCCGCTTTGCTTTTCAACCGGGTAGGTTTCGCCGGTAAAAGCGGCTTCGTCTACAAACAGATCCTGTGAATCAATGATCAAACTATCGCCGGGAATTATATCACCGGCTGACAGGAATACCAGATCGCCCGGAACAATGGATTCTAACGATACTTCCTGTTTTTTCCCATCCCGTTGCACCAGGCAATTGAGGCGAACTAGCTTCAACAGTTCTTCCACGGCATTTGCGGCACTATATTCCTGCCAAAAACTAAGCGTACTACTGATAAAAACAATGATCAAAATAATGACCGCATCGGTAAAGTCGTTCAAACCTGCCGACAAAACGGCAGCAACGATCAGGAGTATCGTGATCGGACTTTTAAACTGGGATAAAAAAAGCAGTACTGCTGAAGTATGTTTTTTTGATTTGATGGTATTAGGCCCGAAAGCACTGAGACGCGCCGAGGCTTCGGCACTGTCTAAGCCTTTACTGTCGGTTGAAAGCTTTTTAAAGACTTCGTCCCTGGTAAAACTCCAAAAGCGGTCAAGATCTGTAAGCTGAAAGTTTGTTTTCAAAAGATCGGATTTAATTTCACATCGGAAAAATGATCACAGGTACAGCTATATGTTCGGGCAAAACATTTTTAATAGTACTGCCAAACAATTCGCTGAAATGATACCGGTGATTAACCAGAGCCAATAGATCGGCATGAAGATCATTGATCATCACATCGACGGCGATGTCTAAATTTCGTTCTTTAAAATTGTTAAAATAAACTTTTTCGTGTTTAATTTTTTTCATGATCTCCCGTTCAAACAAATCGCGGGCAAAACTGTCGCTCAGGTGTGGTAAACCTTTGGCCGAAAAGTGTTCTACCATCAGGTTGGCATCATAGATCCCGGCGAGGTCTGACAGGAATTTAAGCACTGCGGCGCGGCAATACCGCATATCAACTGCATAGGTAATATTCTCAAAGTTTCGCTTTTTATAACTGTCAGGTATCAGCAATAAAGGGCAGGCTACATGGTTAAGTACAGCCTGCACATCGATGCCAGTTAGAATATCGTGCGTAACTTTCTTTTCGATACCCTTAACCATCAGCCATATTTTTTTGGCGATCACCAGTTCGCAGATATCTTTCTCGGTAAATTCGGATGCATCGACATGCAATATTTTGCCTTTCGATGTTCCATTAACAGTTTTCTGATCCGGCTTTTCAGTACGAATACTAATAGCCTCCTGCTTGCTGCGCCTTTTACAAAGATTTAAAATCAGCAGGTCGGCCTGTACTTCATTTGCGATAGAAAAAGCAAATTCGGTAGCGTTTACTGCCTCATTTGAATCATCGTTAAACAGAAGAATAGTACCCATCACTAGCTTGTCAATATTATGCTGTTAAATTTCCGCAAACCACCAGCAATAAAAAATGATGAACATCACCTGTTTAGGTGACAGCCAACATCTAACTAATTACCAGTTATCTATTAATGATTTTCTCAACTAATTTGTTTGCCGCTGTTTAAAACTTATTGCAGCGACCATTGTGCACGAAATATTATTTAAAAAAATATATTTATATTTACAGAACGCAAATCATACTAATACATTCACTTAAATTCCATTTTATGAGAAGAATGACAGCAGGCCTTGTGGCACTTTCAGTAGTAAGTTCAATCTTATTCAGTTGTAAAAAAAATTCAGACGCTGTAAATCCAAACAAAACAACAGTTACTGAAACCAGCCTGCACGGAATGGGTCTAAACCCCATGGAGCCCTCACAATGGGCAAGTGTACCTGTTTATTCATCAAATTTATTCGCGCACAAATTGCAGCCGGATGGTTTAACCTACAATGGCACTGCCTACAGCTCCTATTTACTGGTTACACCACAAATCCGCGACCAGGGTCAACTGGGGGCATGCACAGGCTTCTGCGGCGCTGAAACCGACGAAATATTGTATTATTACAAAAATAATACGGTGCCGGTTATCGCCAATTTTACTGCAGCAAATGCAATTTCACTGGCAACCCAAAATGCGATCCCGAATACTTCGGACGAGCCACTTTATGGTACAACCAACACCGTTGCCAATGCGCTTAGCCCATTGTTTTTGTATTTTGTTGAACGCGTAGTTATCAACAAACAAACTATTGGCACCGACCAGGGTGCCAACATGGTCAACATTGGTCAAACTTTACAGGGGCTTTCAAACAATTCAGGCACCGGTACACCATTAACTTATAACGGCTATACTTTCGCTGGTATTACCCACGAAGCCAATTATCCATATCCATTTGTTTTAGGTTCTGGTGGCTATAATGTAGCTACTTCGGCAACCGCGCCATTCACCACTTATCCATATACCTATTTTAATTACGGCTCAACTACTATACCGGTTGCGCCAAATAATTATACAATTGGTGTACAAAGCGGTACTACCAACAGCACCGGCGCTACCACCAAAGGCTATTATGTGATCAGCAGTACCAAAACCAACCTGGTTAATGATGTGAAGAATGCCCTTTTGAATAATAAACCCGTAATGATGGGCTTTAACGTTTATGACAAAACTTCAACCTACCAATATTTCGAAGGCCTTAGTACCACAAGTTATACTTATAACCCACTAACTTCCAGTGGTTCGCTGGCAAGTGGTGTAAGGTTACTTGGCGGTCATGCCGTGCCAATTGTTGGATACATTAATGATAGTACTCAGCCTGGTGGCGGTGTATTCATTTGTCAAAATTCCTGGGGTACACCCTGGGGCAACCATGGCTATTTTTACCTACCATATTCGGTTATTCAAAGTACCAGGATCGTTCCGGCAGGAAGTTTATACGTAGCTATACCATAAACAACCATTTAAAAAGCAAAATGAACCCGGCTATCCCCCGGGTTTTTTTTTGCCTATAAATTTCGAGGCAAAATTGCATGGGCGGTTCTTTTAATTTAAATTAGAAAACCAAATTAAAAACCGATCATGTCGTTTCAGGCTTATTTAGATAGCATTCAAAAAAAGACCGGCAAAAGTCCGGACGAACTAAAACAACTTGCAACGCAAAAAGGCTTTTTATTGAACGGTGAAATAACCGCTACAACCAAAGCAGGCGATATTGTCAAATGGTTAAAAGACGATTTTGATTTAGGTCATGGTCATGCTATGGCTATTTATGCTTTGTTTAAGGGGATACGGAAAGAAGGCGATTGAGTTGATGCCGGTAAAGGCCTGAAATATCAATCAACCTGCAGCAGGATTTTTCGGTTGAAAGGTGCTACCTTCATTTTTATATCAAAAACAACATGCAAAAAATAACCCCTTTCCTTTGGTTCGAAAACCAGGCCGAAGAAGCTATGAATTTCTATTTGTCCATTTTTAAAGATTCAAAAGTTTTGCGTGTAAGTCGCGCTGGAGATAATGGGCCGGTGTTTTCAGTCGAGTTTCAATTAAATGGAACAGATTTTTACGCACTTAACGGAGGCCCCATGTTCAAATTTTCGCCTGCCACCTCCTTTTCCATTCATTGCGAAACACAGGAAGAAGTTGATCATTACTGGGATAAACTGGGCGAAGGCGGCAAACCTAACCGATGTGGCTGGCTGGATGATAAATTCGGTTTAACCTGGCAGGTAGTACCCAATGCCCTCAGCAAATACCTTGCTGACCCCGACAGGAAAAAAGCCGGAAGGGTAATGCAAGCAATGATGCAAATAAACAAGATAGAAATAGCGTTGTTAAAAGAAGCCTATGAGCAGGAATAATACCAAAGAACCTGAGAGCATTGACGAATATATTGCCATGCAACCTGAAATCTTTCATGGCACCCTGCAGGAGATCAGAAGCATAATACGTGGCATTGCTCCGGAAGCAACTGAAATGATCAGCTACCAGGTACCGGCATTTAAATGGCATTATATGCTGGTTGGTTTTGGCGTCAATAAAAAATATTGCAGCCTGTACCCCATGAGCACATCGATCAACAAAAAAATGGCCGATGAGCTTAAAGATCAGAAAATTTCGGGCACTACCCTGCATTTTGATCCGACTATCCCCCTACCATTTGACCTGATCGAAAAAATAGTCCTTACCCGAAAACTCGAGAATGAAGAAAAAGCCAGGGCTAAGAAATAAGCTTGTGCGATTGAAGTTCTGTTAACAAGTTGATTTTGTAATCTTTTTAACTTATTGATTTACAATGCCTTACAATCGAAGGAAGATAAATCATGGTTGACACATTTTTCGTTCAAAGCACTGTAATTCAACACCTTACCTCATTTTTACCCCTGATTCTGTTAACCCTGTTAACCCACCCAACAAATCACTGATAAACTGATCACCAGTTAACTAATCACAAACTCCCCTTCTTCAATTGCTCAACGGCATAATTAGCTGCCCGGGCTGTAAGCGCCATATAGGTTAAAGATGGGTTTTGGCAAGCCGATGAGGCCATAGCTGCACCGTCGGTAACAAATACGTTTTTGGCATCCCAAACCTGGTTCCATTCATTTAATACCGAAGTTTTCGGATCGCGACCCATCCGGGCAGTACCCATCTCGTGTATACCGCGTCCTAGGACACCTTCCATGGTCTTTGTTTTAACATCTTTCACACCGGCAGCTTCGAGCATTTCTTTGGCGTCGTTCATCATGTCAATACGCATCTTTTTCTCGTTCTCTTTGATCGAAGCGTCAATAGCCAGTACCGGCAATCCCCATTTGTCTTTGACGGTCTTATCCAGCGTTGCTTTATTTTCGTGGTAAGGCAGGGTTTCACCAAAACCACCGATATTCATGCTCCAATGACCAGGCTCGCTCAGTGAATCCTTGAATTCGGCACCGAGGCTTAGTTCAGGAATATCACGGCTCCACGACTGCCGCGAGGCACGCCCCTGATAGCCAAATCCACGGATATAGTCGCGTTTCTCGCCATTCAGGTTGCGGTATCTTGGAATGTAAATACCGTTCGCTCTTCTTCCAAAATAGTATTTATCGTCATAGCCTTCTACCAAACCACTTGCACCCACACCAAGGTGGTGATCCATCAGGTTGTGGCCGAGTTCACCGCTGCTTGATCCTAAACCATCGGGCCAGATGTCCGTAGCCGAGTTCATCAGGATCCAGGCAGTATTTAAGGTAGATGCGTTTACAAAAACGATCTTCGCATAAAACTCATAAGTTTGGTTGGTCTGCGCATCCAGTACTTCCACGCCTTTGGCTTTTTTAGTATCCTTATCGTACAATATTTTAGTAACGATAGACCATGGCCTAACTTTAAGATTACCAGTAGCCATTGCCGCAGGTAAAGTAGAGGATTGTGTACTGAAATACGCTCCGAACGGACAACCCAGCCAGCATTTATTACGATACTGGCAATTGGTACGTCCTGGTAAAGGTTGGGTGATATTGGCAGTACGACCAATAACCATGTGCCGGACGCCTTTATAATAAGCATTCAAACGCGCCGAAACATCTTTCTCTACACAGTTCATATCCATGGGTGGCATAAAATGCCCATCGGGTAAAATGGCCAGTCCGTCACGATTGCCTGAAATACCTGCAAAGGCTTCAACATGGCTGTACCATTGATCCAGATCTTTATAACGGATCGGCCAGTCGACGCCGATTCCATCCTTTAAATTAGCTTCAAAATCAGATTCGGCCCAGCGGTAACTCTGTCTGCCCCACATCAACGACCTGCCGCCAACATGATATCCCCTGAACCAGTCAAAGCGTTGCTTTTCTACATAGGGGCTCTCTTTTTCATCAACCCAATAATCCAGGTTGGTTTCATTGAGCGGGTAATCGCGTTTCAGCACAGGGTAATCCTTTTCCATCTGGGCGGTATGGCCTCCTCTATGGGGGTATTCCCAGGGTGCTTTTGTGGCATTGACATAATCTTTAACATGCACTATATCTCTTCCACGCTCCAGCATAATGGTTTTCAAACCTTTTTCGGTAAGCTCTTTTGCTGCCCATCCCCCGCTGATCCCCGATCCGATAACGATCGCGTCATATGTATTTGTTGTAGTTGCTGACATTTGTTAAATGAAGGCTATAAGTTTTTAATTTCTTTAATTTCAATAAAAAGTTGGTTATCAAAATGCGCAATTTAAGCTAATGCATTGGCAGCATAGGCACGACATTTCAAAACCTCTTTTACCGGGTCAGAATCTTTAGGAACATCGTATTCCAGTTCGATCGTTGCCGGAAATTTATATTTATTGGATTTGATCAGTTTAAGCACATCTGCAATTGGTGTGTCTCCCTGACCCCATGGCTGATTGTTTCCGTTATGAAATTTCCGGTCTTTCAAGTGTATGCTTTTGATCCTGTCGTGATTCTTCAAAATAAAATCGATCGGACTGCTGCTGGTACCGGCAGTATAGTGTCCGATATCCAAATTGATCGCATTGTATTCACTCTGGCTAAGTGCGGTGTCCCAAAGCGTTGGCGTGGCCTGCGTATGGGCATGATAACCTACGTACAATTTATGTTTCGTCGCAAATTCGCCCAGCCGTTTAGTTTGTTCCGGATCGGTTGGTAATTCTACTGTCAGGTGGGTTACTCCTAAGGCTTTACCGGCATTAAATGCATAGTCAATTTCAGCATCGGTATTTTTAGGGCCCAATGCATTAGGTTTCCAGGCGTAGATGTTTACCCCGGCGTCATTATACATTTTACGCAACTCTTTGAATTTATCAATAGAAGCATTTTCGCGCCATTCGGCTACTTTTTTGGAGTAGCTGGCCCAATCTTCACCTGAAGCTTTTTGAGGAGCTCCGGCATAAGCTTCGGCAGCTTCGCCCATCAATTCAATAGCACTGATATTGCTTTGCACTATGTATTGCAGCAATTGTTCCGCGCTACCGGGCAGGCTCCTGAACGAATAGGTGATCACTCCTATCTGTACGCCATTGATCTTTGAATTGGGCTTGCCTTCAAACAGCGTGCCGGCCAGTGCAGTTTTGGAAGCAAAGGCTATACCAGCCGCTGCCAGTGCCGCGCTGCCAATAAAGCGGCGCCGCGAAATATCTTCTTGTTTCATAAATGGTTTATAAAGGTTTGCTAACGAATTTACCAAGTTAGCTTTTGAATGGCAGAAAATGCAATACTATTTGTAAAAAAAGTGTTTCACATACATTTAACGCACCAATTGCCCGGTACCGGCCCAGATCAATGCGTTGATAATGAGCCTGGCTTCTGTTTTACTGTCAAAAGTATGCGATAGGGTTGCATTGGTGTGCCTATCATAATCCATATCATTATGGCCCATATTAAAGTAAACCATTTTATATTTTTTATTGGTCCACACCACCGGATAGTAGCCACTATGCCATATTTCAGACTGTTTGGGGCCATTACCAAGAGGGAAACTGCTTGAATCAATTGAAAATAGAATTTTTATATCGGGGTTTGCACGCAGATCATTTTCCCAACGATACCATTCATTGGGTGAAGTTTTGAAAGTTGCTGGTATATTTTTTGCAACCGGATGATCACCGGCTTCATTTCGCAATATCGCTGATGTTGGGTGCCATGTATTACTAACATACTGTCCGGAACCCAAAAACTCGTTGTGGTACCAATCCCAATCGGCATTAAAATCAGATGGTGTTAAAGCAAAACCCGCAAAGTGAAATCCTAACCAACCTCCGCCACCTTTCATATAGATTTCAAAAGCAGCGCGTTCTTCCGGGTCCTGGGGACGCGAATCTAAAAACAAAACTACCTGATAGCGGCTCAGGAAATTGGCATTTAGATTATGCCAATTACTCGTAGTATCATAACGGAAATTGAATTTTTTCGCCATTTCAGGAAAAAACCTGTTAGCATCCTGAACAAAGCTGATATGTGCAGCGTCGGGGTAATTGCGGAAGAATGCAATAACATTGAATTGTCTTCCGCTTTCATTCTCTTTTGCTTTTAAGTTTTGAAACCAGCTTGCAAGTATCAAAACTATAACTGCGAATTTTCTTGTTTTAGCTGTCATGTTTTTAGGTCGAAATTTCTCCGATCAAAGTAAGAAATAAGTTTTTTATTATCGTTGAATATACAACAACAGGCAATGCCTATGGCCAGAGTTACAATAGATCACACAAGATGTTATTGCAATTTCCCACCTCGGGATCCTAATTGTGCCAGTCATCCTAAGCTTACCAGGTTTTTGAACACCTGAGACGCATAACTAAAAATCAGTGTTTTTCAAACATTCGGTAAACTTCAGATCCGGCTAATAGGAGTGCTCCCACCCCATAAACTTCGGTATCATCGGCGCTAACTTTTTCGGGCTTCTCGCCTATCTGTTGTACATAGCCTAATTTGCCGTTATTTTGAACACAGGCGGCTAAAGCTTTCCATGCTTTTTCTACTATTGTATGATATTGACGATAAGGCAGCAAACCGTTGTTGATACCATAAGCGAGTGCATAACAGTAAAAACCAGTTCCGCTGGCTTCTTTTACCGGATATGCCGCCGGATCGAGCAAAGCTGCATGCCATGTACCATCGGCATTTTGCAGCGAGCCAATTTTGGCAGCCATTTCCTGATATAGTTTTATAAAGGCAGGTCGCTCAGGAAAATCCTCGGGCATATTTTTAAGCATCCGAACCAATCCGGCCAATACCCAGCCATTCCCCCGCGACCAGAATACCTTTTTTCCATTGGCTTCGCGTTGTGTAAAAAACCGACTATCACGATAATACAAATGTTCATCCTTATCGTAAAGGTAAGTTGTAGTCTTCCACCACAACTTACATGCAGCATCAAGGTATTTCCGATCTCCGGTTGCTGTAGACAAATAAGCCAAAGATGGTGGGCCCATAAATAGCGCATCGCACCAGGCCCACTCACGTTCGGCTATGTTATTTTTCCATTCGAGTGTTTCTGTATGTGGCAGATCGATGATACTATCTGCCTGCCTTTTCCATTGCGCGATCATTTGTGGCTTGTTGTACACTGTATAAAGCTGACCAAACATCTGCGCCACGCAATAATCATCAGCCATGGTATGCCGCGGCCCGGTATTCCAATGGAGGCTATCACCTATAGCCAGCATATCATTAAAATAAGTTGAATAAGTAGTCACCTCTGCCAAATCCAGATAACCGGTATAGCAGGCACCCATCGTCCAGTCCGATTTTGGATGAGGTGTACCGCTTTGTTTCCAGACTTTTAATTGCCAGTCGGCAACTTTCTGTGCAAGGTGAATAACCGAATCTTTGCGACCTAATTTTTGAGCATGAACCTGACTGATCAGCATAATAATTGATGATAAAACAAGCAGTTTCTTTTTCAATGATATTGGCATATAATTTTAGTTTCAAGCTATAAAAAAAAGAAGAAATAACGAGCAAATATTGCAACGCAAAATCCAGCAATTTGTACCTTATTTGTATCTTGCTTCTTCCCAACCAATTATACGATGAAAAAATTAATGCTGCTACTGTTTTGTCTTAGCCTGGGCTATGCTTTTGCAAATAGCCAGGAAAATACAAAGTTTTACGGCCCGTTAGTGCCGAACAAAATTAAAGATGCATATGTTCCTGCTTTTGAACAAAATGCCGGAGGGCTATTGGGATATCGTATGCAGGTAAACCTTGAAAAGCGTTTATTGCAAATTGATTCCGGAATTCTATTATCAGGGTTTAAAAAACGCCCCGGCTCGCAAACCTGGATCGGTGAACACGTTGGTAAATTCCTATTCTCAGCTTCAAAAACCTATGCCTATACGCATGATCCCAGGATCAAACATTTGATGGACGATATGGTGCGCAAGTATATTGCCTGCCAGATGCCAGATGGTTACCTGGGTACTTATTTATTGAAAGACCGCTGGACAGAATGGGATGTTTGGGCACATAAATATGCTATCATTGGTTTACTAAATTATTATTCGATTACAGGCTATAAACCTGCTCTCGAAACTGCTAAACGGGCAGCCGATCTGATCTGCCGTACATTTGGCGAGAAACCCGGCCAACGCGACCTGATGGTTTCCGGGGAGCACGTTGGGCTGGCCCCGGGCAGCATACTTGAACCAATGATAGACCTATACAGGTATACCGGCGATGCCAAATATCTGGCATTTTCCAAATATATACTTCGCGCTTTTGAACAGCCTGACGGCCCTAAACTGATCTCGCAATTACAGAAATATGGCGATGTAACGAAAGTTGGTGATGCCAAAGCCTATGAAATGCTTAGCTGTTTCCTCGGTATCCTTAAATATTATAAACTGACCGGAGAATCTAGATATCTACAATTATTGCAAACTGCCTGGACCGATATAAGTAACCATCGTTTATATATCACCGGTACATCCAGCGACCATGAGATTTTCAGACCAGCCGGCGTGCTGGGCGCCGAAAATGACAATGAAATGGGTGAAGGCTGTGTTACTGTAACCTGGATACAGTTTAATCTACAACTGCTTCAAATAACCGGAGAAGCTAAATATGCTGAAGAATTGGAACGCTCGGTTTACAACCATTTGTTTGCTGCGGAGAACCCACAAACAGGCTGCGTAAGTTATTATACAGCGCTTGACGGCCCCAAACCCTATCGATGCGATCAGGGTTTTTCCTGTTGCCTTTCGAGTGTGCCCCGCGGGATATCACTGATACCTGAAATGATTGCAGGGAAAATAAAAGGAACTTATACCGTTTTGTTGTATGAGAATGGAGAATCAACACAAACAGTCAAAGCTAAAGACGGATCAAGTGTGTCGTTAAAGGTTACCGGCACTACTACTTTCCCTCAGGAAGGCAAAATTACCTACCAGGTAAGCCCCTCAAAAACATCAATATTTGCAGTGAATTTTAGAGTCCCGACATGGTCAGAAAATTTTAGTGCGACAGTTAACGGCCGGACTTATACCGGTAAAAAAGGCAATTTTTTGCGGATAGAAAGAAAATGGACCCCGGGTGATCAACTGGTGATAACTTTTAACATACCGGTGCAAGTGATACCTGGTGGTCTCTCCTATCCCAATGCTGTAGCGATCAAACGCGGTCCACAGGTTTTTGCCATTGATAAAGGCTTGAATTCCGGAGTCGATTCCCTGACTCATATTAAATATACCAGTTTGGAACAGCTTGCCAATGAACAATCATCGTTGCCTGCTAACTGGATCTGGAAAGAAGCCTTTTCGCTCCCAATGTCCGTTAACGGCAAATTGCAGAAAGTAATTTTGGTACCATTTGCCGAAGCAGGGCAAAGTGCCTCGGATATTGAGGTTTGGATAAAGCATTAATAAAATTCTCTGTGCTCTTCGTTAAACCTCTGTGACGTCTGTGGTTTTCATTTAACCACAAAGCGCACAGAGGTTTGTCCACGGAGGGCGAAGAGAAAAATTTTACTTTACTTCAAACACCGCCAGGCCACTATTATCCCTACCATAAATTTTGGCTATCGCTTTTACAACAGTTCCCTTTTTGGCGATAAATGGTTTGGTGTATTCATGAGCTACAGTAAATGATGGTGTCGAATCATCAGTACTGTAATAGATCCTGGCACCGGGCGTCGGACTAATTAATGTTACTTGCTGGTTTTTTAAATGAATTGCTGGTCTTTTAACAATATCTACATACTGCGCTGTCCTTGCGTCGTGGATAACGCCTTTCCAGTTTAAGCCAAAGCCAAAATCGTATGTATGATGATCTGCATCGGTATAAGGGATCATATCATGCGGGATATCTTCATCCTGTAGTTCAACAGTTTTCATGTTGGCCGGCATCTGGAAAGGTAATAGGCCCGATGGCTCGAAAGCACCGGTCAATACATCCAGAATTGCCTGGTTTTGCACACCGAAATTACCTACAATTGCGTTAGCATCTTTCTCAAACTCAGCAGGGATCGTAGGTTTGGTCATCGTAAGTATTACAATAACCGGTTTGCCATTCATCGCCTTTTTGGTCTCGAGTATGGTTTTAAGATCATTGTAGTTGGCAGCTGTGATCGACTTGTCTTTGTAAGTACGGTCATGCACCTTAGGCTCGGAAGGATCGCCGGCAGCTATGCTATGGGCACGGGCATTGGTAGCTTTGTATTCGCCATATTGTAAGGTAATAGGCACATAACCATTTCCACCCTTTAGCGTATCTGCACCATCGTAACCTGATCCGCCGCTTGGGCTACTCACAAAAACAATGGCTGCATCCGCTTTTGAAGGATCATCTGTTGAATTAAAATATTTACTGAATAAAGCCGGACTAACAGCTTCATCCCAATGTTCCTTTGATGGCGGTCCGAAAAAGCCTTTTACAGAGGGCGTATATTTTTTTGGAAGGTATATAGTGAGTCCTTTTTTCAAAGGCAATACCTGTTTACTGTTTTTTAATAGAACGATCGATTTTAACTGGGCGTTATAGCCTGCAGTCATAAAATCTGGCTTACCTACAGTAGCCACCGAATTAGCCACATTCAAATAAGGGTTTTCAAATAAGCCCGTTCTGAAAATATTGGTAAGTAAGCGAACTGCAGATTGCTCGAAACGGGCACGCATAAACGCTTCACCATGCTCTTTTATACCCATTTGGTATGCCTCCAAAACCGGCCCGGCTACGTTATTACCGCCAAACTGGTCTACCCCGGCCATCAAAACTTTATAATGTCTTTCGGCCACAGTCTTGTTTTCCATACCCCAGGATTTGCCCATAAACTCATCCGGTTTTTTTCCTTCGTCAGCAGTCACCAACCAATCGGTACAAACCACACCGTCATAATGGTATTTGGTGCGCAGCAGATCGGTGATTAGGTATTTATTGTAGCTGTTGCCTTCGTTTTCCATGTCTTTGATATCTCTGCCGTAAGAAATGGTGTAATAAGGCATTACTGCAGCCGACATAGCCGTTTTTCCTTTAAGTTTTAGTGCACCATCTACAAATGATACCAGGTGCTCATCAAAATTATTACCAGGATAAACAGCAAATTTACCATAGGCAAAATGCGCATCTCGCCCCGCTTCCTCTGGACCGCCACCCGGCCAGTGTTTCATCATTGCATTTACGCTATGATAGCCCCAGCCATCTTTGATCTCGCTATCACCAATTGAAGTTTGAAATCCATCCACATAGGCCCGGGCCAGATCGGCATCCAATTGAGGGTCTTCACCAAAAGTACCATTGATACGGGCCCAGCGGGGTTCAGAACCCAGGTCGATCTGCGGCGACAAAGCCGTAGCAATGCCTAAAGCACGGTATTCCTGAGCAGCGATATTTCCAAATTGCAGTACCACATCAGGATCGAAGGTTGCAGCAAGGCCCAATTGATCTGGCCATTGTGAAATTTTCCCACCGGCGCCTGCCGTATATTCAACGCCTGAATTGGTTCCATGGCGCGGATCCGAACTATTATTGGCAGGTATACCGAAAGCGCTGGCTTCCACCAATGCCTGAACTTTGTTGTTCCATTTTGCGGCTACCTCGGGGCTTTGAACCGAAGTGATCAGCACATGCCTAAGGTTATCTTTTAATAAAAAGTCTTTTTGCTGATCGGTAACGTCGGAAGGATCGATACCTCCTTCATTGAATTTTTTACCGTTGTAAGTACCTGCACCAAATGGACCACCCGACATTGCAGGTATGGCCTGGTGAATACTGTAAAGCATCAAACCAGCAATCTCGTTAACCGAAAGTTGTGAAGCCAGATCTTTAGCACGCTCTGCAACCGGTAAACGCCAGTCTTCATATTTATCAAGCTTGCCATTTTTATTCAGGTCCTTGAATGCAAGACCATCCACCGTTAATATTTTCACACCCGAGCTGGTGGAATATCCTAAAGTAGGTCCATTTTGGTTTTTAACAAGGATGATGCCATCGCCCTCATCACTGGCAGTCCAGTGTAGCTGATCGCTTTTATTGCTGCAAATGGTTACAGCGAGTAGCATGATGGAAAGTGAGCCGATAAAATATACGGCATTCCGGAAGTTGAAAATATTCATAGCAAGGTTGGATAATTGGGTTTAATTGATTGTGTTAAAAAGACACAAACTAAAGGTATGTATATAGAACCAAATAGCAAAAAAGAATCGATAAATAGCTGCAAAGCCACGATGGGCGATGGTATTAGATCGATGAAAAAAGGCAAAAGCCAGCTAGGAGCAACAAAAAAGAAAGCTCCCCGAAATATCCGGGGAGCTCACATCAAACTAAACCAACAACTTATTATGAAAACATTTTTGCATTGTTCGAACCAGCGCAACTGGTTTTTTTCTCCCGGGGCCTCGGGCTCTCAACAAATCACAACATTTAATCTCACTGCCTCCGGCACCCGGTCAAATTATTTTACGCTTATTTCGCGTGATTGAATTTTGGCTTCTTCTTTTTTAGCCACATTCAGCTTCAAGATACCGTCAGTATATTCAGCTTCAATTTTAGCATGGTCTGCAGTTTCAGGCAAGGTAAACGACCTTACAAAAGAATTATAGCTGTATTCGCGTTTACTGTACTTTTTACCTTCTTCTACATTTTCAGTTTTCTTTTCGGCTGAAACGCTCAACAGGTTTTTCTCAAGACTGATCTTAAAATCATCTTTCTTCAGTCCGGGAGCAGCCAATTCGATGTGGAATTCGTTTTCGGTTTCTGCAATATTCACAGCAGGCACTTTGCTTACAAACCTGTCGTTAAAGAACGAATCGTTTACAATTGAATCGAATACATCATTGAACCAGGGGTTTACTACGCTTTTTTGTCCGTTGTTAAATTTTACGAGTGTCATATTTATATCCTCCAGAGTTTATTATTTTTTAGTTTATTAACTTCGCAGGGTATAGATCAACAGTTATACCAAGCGGTAAAATTTGATATTTTAAGCCACAATGGCACTTCTGATTGATTTCATGCAGACATAATGACACAAAATGAGTGAAAATATAGCAGATTATAAATTCCGAACCCCCGTTCCGATCCGTTTTTCGGATCTGGATTTCTATGGGCATGTGAATAACGCCGTCTATTTAACCTATTTCGAAATTGCCAGATCCGACTATTGGCGCGAGGTGGTACAATGGGATTGGAACCATAACGGCATCATTTTGGCGCGGTCGGAAGTTAACTACCTGAAGCCTATTACCCGAAACGACCAGATAGCATGCTACGTGCGTACCACCCGCATAGGTAACAGCAGCTTTGATGTGATGCATATATTGGTAAAAATTACAGAGGAAGGCGAGGAAATTTGCACAACCGGTAAAACAGTTTGCATAAGTTATGATTACAGCGTACACAAACCGGTTAAAATACCGAAAGAACAGCGCGAACGAATGATCGCCTATGACCGGCCGGGACTAATATTGAACACGAACTAATAAACCGAATAAGCCACAATTGATGGATTTATTTTGATTTTCAGGATTTGGCTTTTTATCAAACAAATCCCCAAAACCCCAAAATCGTGTTTTGTTTAGAATATCTTTCCCGGATTCAAAATCCCATTCGGATCAAACACCTGCTTAATGCCGCGCCATAGCCCGAAATGGATCTCAGAGTATTTGATCGGCATAAATTCTTTCTGAACCAAGCCGATGCCATGTTCACCGGATAGAGTTCCGCCCAGGGCAACGGTCAGTTCGAATATCTCTTGGATACCTTGCTTCAGGTTATTGTTCCAATCTTCATCACTCATACCGGCTTTGATGATGTTGACATGGACATTACCATCGCCAGCGTGACCATAGCAAACCGACTCAAATCCATATTTGGCACCCGTTTCTTTAATGCCTTTGATCAGTTGCGGCAAAGCAGCCCGGGGGACCACGGTATCTTCCTCTTTATATACTGTATTTGATTTGACGGAAACAGCCATTGTACGACGCAAACGCCACAGCTCCTCTTTTCGGGCCGAAGTATCTGCAAAAAGCACTTCCTTACAATCAAACTCCTCCAAAACCATGTTGATCTTTTCGCAATCGGCAAAAATGGTATCCTGATTATTGCCGTCTACTTCTATCAGCAAAAAGGCTCCAATACCATCCTTCAGATCGAAACTGATACCATCATGCTCCTTTACCCATTCCACTCCCCTGCGTTCCATAAATTCAAGCGCCGAGGGAATAACACCCGCCCTGAAAATTGCAGAAACTGCGGCACAGGCATTCTCATTGGTACTAAAAGAAGCCAGCAACAAAGCATCCTGAGTAGGCCTTGGAATTAGCTTGGTAACAATTTTAGTGATGATACCCAGTGTACCTTCAGATCCAATCATTAACTGGGTCAGATTATAGCCGGAAGCATATTTAAGTGTATTGGCGCCCGTCCATATTACTTCACCATTAGGCAACACTACCTGCAGGTTAAGAATATACTCGCGGATGGTGCCATATTTTACGACCCTTGGGCCACCGGAGCCATGCGAAACATTGCCACCTATAAAACAGCTGCCTTTGCTTGCAGGGTCAACCGGGTAAAGCAGCCCTTTCTCGGCAACGGCATTCATAAAAACTTCAGTTATCACACCGGGTTCGACAGTTGCCTGTAAATTCTGCTCATCAATATCCAAAATATGATTGAATCGCTCCATAGCGATCAGGAGTCCACCTTTAATAGGCAATGCACCTCCACTTAGGCCTGTGCCAGCTCCTCTTGCTGTAACCGGAATTCGATTTTCATTACACAAGCTGAGCAGTGCAGAAACTTCTTCAACCGTGCCTGGTTTAGCTACAACTTCGGGATAATAGTGCAGATCTTCAGTTTCATCATGACTGTAGGGCTCCAATTCACCCCGTTCAATGATAACTGCTGTATCACCAACAATTGAGCGGATAACCGCAAGCAGTCCGTCGTTTATTTTATTGAATTCCATTTCAGTACTTTTGATAAGTAATAGTAACACCCGAATGTGCTACCTTTCCCGGCAGTGGAGGGTAAAGTTTTTTGATGGTCACCGTTACTTTTTCAACGAAATTATAGTGGTGCACAACATCGTCAATAATAGCCTGACACAAACTTTCTATCAGCTTGCGGGGTTTTTGCATTTGCAGGTAGGTCAATTCATACAGATGCTCGTAATTGACAGTATCCGTCAGCTTATCGTGTAATAATTCCCCCTTAGGTTCAAAATCCACTGAAATATCTACCACAAACCGGCTTCCCAGCAGTTGCTCCTCAGGATAAAAACCATGTTTGCCATAGAATTCGGCACCATGCAAGGCTACATTAATCATGGGGCGAATTTAATAATTTGTGGTTGGTTAATTGTTGTATTGGTTGTATTAGTTGTATTGGTTGTATTAGTTGTTTCGATGGCTATCGGGATTGATAAGGAACTAAAATGTTAGACCGCAATACCTAATTCCCAATACCCGATACTCAATACAACTAATACAACCAATACAACTAATCTCCTATCTTTGCCAAACCAATTCATACTCCAATGGCTAAAACCGATCTTTACGAGGCTCCTGACTATTATTTATTAGATGAATTGCTCACCGACGAGCATAAGTTGATACGTGCAACCGTGCGCGACTGGGTAAAAAAAGAAGTAAGCCCGATCATAGAAGATTATGCGCAAAAAGCTGAATTCCCAAAACATTTGTTAAAAGGACTGGCAGAAATAGGCGCATTTGGCCCAACGGTACCTGTTGAATATGGTGGTGCCGGACTTGACTATATAGCTTACGGCATTATAATGCAGGAAATTGAACGGGGCGATTCCGGTATCAGGTCTACTGCGTCTGTACAGGGGTCGTTGGTGATGTATCCGATCTATGCTTACGGATCAGAAGAACAAAAGCATAAATATTTGCCAAAGCTTGCATCTGGTGAGTTGATAGGTTGTTTTGGATTGACCGAACCAGATCATGGCTCGAACCCGGGCGGCATGACGACCAATATTAAAGATGCAGGCGACCATGTTATTTTGAATGGTGCTAAAATGTGGATATCCAACTCCCCTTTTGCAGATATTGCGGTGGTTTGGGCCAAAGATGAAAGTGGTAAAATCCGAGGCTTGATAGTTGAACGCGGCATGGAAGGTTTTTCAACGCCCGAAACACATAACAAATGGTCGTTACGCGCTTCTGCTACCGGCGAGCTGGTATTTGATAATGTGAAAGTTCCTAAAGAAAATATATTACCAAATGTATCCGGACTAAAAGGCCCGCTTGGCTGCCTCAATCAGGCCCGTTATGGTATAGCATGGGGTGCTATAGGTGCTGCCATGGATTGTTATGATACAGCCTTGCGTTACTCTAAAGAGCGGGTTCAGTTTGGCCGCCCGATTGCAGGTTTCCAATTGCAGCAAAAGAAGCTGGCTGAAATGATCACAGAGATCACCAAAGCTCAGCTGTTGGTTTGGCGATTGGGAGTGCTAAAAAGCGAAAATCGTGCTACTCCTGCCCAGATTTCAATGGCTAAACGCAACAGCGTTGAGACCGCTATTAATATAGCACGGGAAGCCAGACAGATGCTTGGAGGTATGGGAATTACCGGCGAATACCCGATCATGCGCCATATGATGAACCTCGAGTCGGTTATTACCTATGAGGGTACCCACGATATTCACCTGCTGATCACCGGCATGGATATTACCGGCGAAGATGCTTTCAAATAGGCTTAAAAAATAGGGGTTGATCAGCCTTTCAGGAAATCAGCATACCAGTGTCCGGATGATTTTATGGTGCGTTTTTGTGTTTCAAAATCAACATGCACCAATCCGAAGCGCGGGTGATATCCTTCGGCCCATTCGAAATTATCAGTAAGCGTCCAAACAAAATAACCGCCAACGTTTACGCCTTCCTGTTTGGCCAGAAATAGCTGTTGTAAGTTTTCGCGGATGTAATCAGTGCGCTGATTGTCGGCTACGGTTCCGTCTTGTATTTTGTCTGGAAAAGCAGCGCCGTTTTCGGTAATGATGATCTTTCTTATTTGCGGATAAGCACCGAACTTTTTCAGGATATGATACATTGCTTTGGGATATACTTCCCAGCCCATAGCTGTCAAAGGCACCTTTCGATTGGCGGCTTTAACCAGTCGCGCTCTGATATATGGCGTCAGAAATGAATATTTGACGATCTCGCGTGTATAATTCTGCAGACCGATAAAGTCAAAATCAAAATGCATGTTATCCTCATCGCCGGGTATCATATATTTTTGAAGGCCTTTTAATACCGGAATATCTTCAAAGGGATAACCGAGACCAAGAACAGGCTCAACAAATAACCGGTTCACCAATGCATCCGCCCTATTGGCTGCAGCAATATCCCGTTTAGTTTCGGCGTAAGGTTCGATATGTGAGCAGGAAAACGTGGAGCCTATAACTGCCTCTGGTAATATTTCGCGCAGCTTGCGGGCACCTGCCACCATACTCAGCACGATATGATGAATAGCAGGAATGAAATTCCGGATACCTGTTCGTCCCGGTGCATGTATCCCAAAAAAATACCCCGCACCTGAAAAAACGGAAGGCTCGTTCATCACCATCCAATGTTTTACCCGGTCGCCAAAGTTGCGCGCGCAAACCTCGGTATAATTGGTAAACCAGTCTACAATCTGCCGGTTTGTCCAGCCTCCCTGCAATTCAAGCACCTGCGGTAAATCCCAATGGTAAATGGTAAGCCAGGGTTCAATCCCTTGTTCCAGACAATAGTCGATAACGCGATTATAATAGTTAATACCCTCGGCATTCACCTTGCCGGTACCATCAGGTAAAATACGGGTCCAGGAAATTGAAAACCGAAAATTAGGGATATTGAGCCGCTTTACCAGGTCAATGTCCTCTTTGAAATTGTAATAAAAGTTACAGGCTGTGCGGGCATGATGTCCTCCATTTATCCGGCCCTTTTTTGCAGTAAATGCATCCCATATCGACTCCCCTTTTCCATCAACATCATGGGCCCCCTCTATTTGAAAAGCAGCAGTAGAAACACCCCATTCAAAATCACTGCCATATAAAGTCCGGGTTAGTCTATCCATAGATCAAGCGTAGCACTTGCAGCAAAAAACGACTAAAGTTTGAATATAAACAAACTTCAAATTTTTCAACTTAAACAGACAGGGAGATAAGAAAAGCAATTTTTCAGTGAATAAACGATGACCGAAGGCTTCTGATGATCATCCATTCGCGGAAATTACGGATAAGCTTTGCAAAATTGATACTGAATTTCATGGTTTCCAGTTTTGTTTATCAAATCTCCTTTTGCAATATGAAGCCGCTATAATGGCTATATTATGTTTATGTTAAAGTTTTTTGCTTATAGGTTTAATCTTGGCGCATTTAATTTTGTGTCAGAATCGCCGACAGTTTATAAATTTGAGCTATGAAGGCATATTTCAAACGCCTGTTTGATTACGATAAGCATACCAACCTGCTGATCACCGATTTGATCCTGAATAGCAAAAACCAGGATAGATCCATCAAAACTATGGCACATTTACTGGCTTCGCCAGAAATTTGGTTAACGAGAAGCAAAAATGAGCCAACAGACAGTTTTATCGTCTGGCCCGATTGGCCAATTGATTCCTTTAAAAAAAGGATCATTGAAAACCATTTGAACTGGACTACCTTTCTGGAGTCTTTAAGTGAAGATGCTTTCAAGCAAAAGATTTGTTACCATAATTCAAAAGGCGAATATTTTGAGGACCCGCTAACTGATATTGTGACCCATGTGATCAACCACGGCACACACCATCGTGCGCAGATAGGTTTATATCTGAAGGCAGAGGGTACCGAATTACCCTTTACAGATTTTATCGCATTTATCCGAAACTGCTAAAATTGCTGAATTATGGCTTTATACTTCTCATAAATGTTAATTTTGCCAAAGTTTAAATCATATGAAAAACATAAGCTATATCCTGATTTCTTTTGGCTTGTTAATGGGCTGTTCCAACGGCGCCAAAGAGGAAAGTGACCTTAAGAACGACATCATTTCGATGCACGAAAAAATGATGAACAACGACGAGGCGCTGATGAAAAACAAAATGAAGCTGGACACCCTTTTAAAACTAAAAAAGGATACAGTTGCTTTAAAACCCCTGGTTGCAAAATTAAGTGCCGCTGACGATGCCATGGATAAATGGATGAGCCAGTTTCAGCCTGATATGACCGGCAAATCGCACGACGAAGTGATCAGCTACTATAACGGGCAGAAAAAATTGGTTTTGGCAGTTGACTCGCAGATCAACAATGCGATCAATGAATCGAACAAATACCTTTCGGCACATAAATAACATGAGAAAACTTGTATTTGGGATACTGATGTTGGCTGCCGGATGGTCTTCCTGCAAAACAAATGACAGTAAAACCAGTCTGCCTATTTTTGGTAGCCGCAAAGCAGTTACAAAAACTGTCAATGGCCAATCGGTTACGGATACGGTTTATCAAACCATTCCGAAATTCAGCTTTGTTAACCAATACGGTGACAGCATCAGTAATAAAAACCTGGATGGAAAGATCTACGTAGCTGATTTCTTTTTTACGACCTGCCCCTCTATCTGCCCGATGATGGCCCGAAACCTGCTGACTGTTTATAATACCTTTAAAAGCAAGGACGATTTTAAAATACTCTCGCATAGCATCGACCCTAAACACGATAGCGTACCAGTACTAAAAAAGTATGCTGACAAACTGGGTGTTAGCGGTAATACCTGGTGGTTTGTACAAGGTAAAAAAGAAGATGTTTATACTATTGCCGAAAAAAATTACCTGGTAGCTGTAAAGCAGGATAGTACCGCCGCCGGTGGCTATGTGCACCAGGGATATTTTGTTTTGGTTGATAAACAAAAGCGTGTAAGAGGTGCCTATGATGGAAC
>Ga0164297_10000432_pt1 | contig 51304 bp, 45 predicted proteins | sample GEODES058metaG_FD_113539 | JGI IMG/M metagenome (GOLD analysis project Ga0164297, IMG submission 113539) | Dystrophic lake water microbial communities from Trout Bog Lake, Wisconsin, USA - GEODES058 metaG | ecosystem: Environmental > Aquatic > Freshwater > Lake | place: USA: Trout Bog Lake... | reverse complement strand
GGGGGGGGGGGGGGGGGCTTGGTGGGGGCGGGGTTTTTCTGGGGGGTGTTGGGGGTGGGGTGGGGGTGGGGGGGGCTGGGGGGGGGGCTGGGGGCGGAGATACTGGGGCTCGATCCGTCGTTTCCGCTGAAGTTCATGGTGTATTTTTTGATCGTGGTGACGGTGGGCGGCGGGTCGAGCATCACCGGGCCGTTCTGCGCGGCGCTGCTGCTGGGGATCGCGGATGTGGCGGGGAAATACTATCTGCCGTCGGTGGGGGCCTTCGTGATCTACAGCGTCATGCTGGCGGTGCTGCTGGTGCGGCCGCAGGGGCTGTTCGCGCCGCGATGACGGTCGGGGCGGCAACCGCGGTGTTGGCGCGTGCCGGGCGGTGGCGCTGGCCGGAGGTGGTGTTCTGGGTCGCGGCGGGGGCGAGCTGGTTTGTGCTGCCGGAGCAGCATCTGCTGCTGAACGAGATCTGCATTCTCGGGCTGTTCACGCTGTCGCTTGATCTGGTGCTGGGGTTTGCCGGGATCATTTCGCTGGGGCATGCGGCGTTTTTCGGGTGCGGGGCCTATATCGCGGGGATGCTGGCGCGGGCGGGGTATGGCGATCCGGTGCTGGGGCTTGTCGCCGGCGGTGTAGGGGCGGGGGTGCTGGGGTTCGCGACGGCATTCCTGGTGTTGCGCGGGTCGGATCTGACGCGGCTGATGGTGACGCTGTCGGTGTCGCTGGTGCTGTTCGAGCTGGCGAACCGGCTGACGTTTTTGACGGGTGGGGCGGACGGGTTGCAGGGCATGGCGGTGGGGGCCGTGCTGGGGCGGTTCGAGTTCGATATTTTTGGCGCGGTGGCGCATGCCTACAGCCTGGTGGTGTTGTTCGTGCTGTTCGTGGCGATCCGCTGGATCATGGCCTCGCCGTTCGGGGTGTCGGTGCGGGCGGTGAAGGGGAACCGGCTGCGGGCGGCGGCGATCGGGATACCCGTGAATGCGCGGCTGGTGGGGATCTATGCGTTGGCGGCGCTGTATGCGGGGGTGGCGGGGGCGTTGCTGGCGCAGACGACGCAGTTCGTTTCGCTCGATGTGCTGGCGTTCCATCGCTCGGCGGAGGTGATGCTGACGCTGGTGATCGGGGGCACGGGGATGCTGTATGGCGGGCTGGTGGGGGCGATCCTGTTCAAGGTGGCGCAGGACACGCTGTCGAACCTGACGCCGGAATACTGGCAGTTCTGGCTCGGGCTGATTTTCGTGGCCCTGGTGGTGGTCGGGCGGGAGCGGGTGTTCGGCTGGCCGGCGGCGCTGTGGGCGCGGGTGCGGGGCCGATGAGTGCCGCGTTGGAGACGGCGGGGCTGACGATGCGCTTCGGCGGGCTGGTGGCGACGAACGCGGTGACGCTGCGGCTGGAGCGGGGGGCGCGGCATGCGCTGATCGGGCCGAACGGGGCGGGGAAGACGACGCTGATCAATCTGCTGACGGGGGTGCTGGCGCCGTCGGCGGGGCGGATTTTGATGGATGGGGCGGACATCACCGGGCTGCGGGCCGATCGGCGGGTGCGGCGCGGGCTGGTGCGGACGTTTCAGATCAACCAGCTGTTCGCCGATCTCACGCCGCTGGCGACGGTGGCGCTGGCGGTGTCGCGGCGGCTGGGGATCGATGGGCGGGTGCTGGCGCGGTTCGGGGCGGATCGGCGGGTGGTGGAGGAGAGCGCCGCGGTGCTCGAGCGGTTCGGGTTGCAGGGGGTGATGGAGGTGGCGGTGGGGACGCTGGCCTATGGGCGGCAGCGGCTGCTGGAGATTGCCACCGCGATTGCCTGCGGGCCGCGGGTGCTGCTGCTCGACGAGCCGGCGGCGGGGGTGCCGGAGGGCGAGCGGGACGACATTCTGGCCGCCGTCGCGGGGCTGCCGGACGATGTGACCGTGCTGCTGATCGAGCATGACATGGACCTGGTGTTTCGCTTCGCGAGCCGCATCACGGTGCTGGTGAATGGGGCGGTGCTGACCGAGGGGGTGCCGGAGGCGATCGCCGCCGATCCGCGGGTGCGGGCGGTGTATCTGGGCACGGACCATGACTGAGCTGCTGGGGGTTGAGGGGTTCTCGGCGGGGTATGGCAGCGCGGTGGTGCTGGAGGACGTGTCGTTCGCGTTGGCGGAGGGGGAGTCGCTGGCGTTGCTGGGGCGTAACGGGATGGGGAAGACGACGCTGCTGGCGGGGCTGCTGGGGATTGCGCGTTGCGCGGGGGGGCGCGTCAGGCTGGGCGAGCGGGATATTACGCGGCTGGCGACCGAGCGGCGGGTGGCGGCGGGGATCGGCTGGGTGCCGCAGGAGCGCAACATTTTCCGCTCGCTGACGGTGGAGGAGAATTTGACGGCGGTGGCGCGGCCGGGGGCCTGGACGCCGGAGCGGGTGTGGGCGCTGTTTCCGCGGCTGGCGGAAAGGCGGCGCAATCGCGGGGGGCAGCTGTCGGGGGGCGAGCAGCAGATGCTGGCGATCGGGCGGGCGCTGGTGCTGAACCCGCGGCTGCTGCTGCTCGATGAGCCGACAGAGGGGTTGGCGCCGATCATCGTCGAGGAGTTGCTGGCGGTGCTCAGGCGGCTGACGCGGGAGGAAGGGCTGTCGGCGATCATCGTCGAGCAGCATGCGCGCAAGGTGTTGGGGGTGACGGATCGGGCGATCATCCTGGAGCGCGGACGGATCGTGCATGCGGCGTCGTCGGGCGCGCTGATGGAGGATCGGGTGGCGCTCGATCGCTATCTCGGCGTGGGCGGCTAGGCGCCTCGGAGGGCTGTGGCGAGGCGTTTGGCGGCATCGCTGGCGACGGCGACGGGGGTGGTGGCGAAGCCGAGGACGAGGCCTTTCATGCGGGCGGGGCCGACGAAGTAGGAGGCGAGGCCGGAGATGGCCAGGCCGCGGGCGCGGGCGGCGGTGAGGATGGCGGTTTCGTTGGCGTCGTCGGGGAGGCGGGCGACGAGGTGGAGGCCGCCGGGGGCGGCAAGCGGGGTGACGCCGGGGCAGTGGCGGGCCAGCGCGTCGAGCAAGGCGGTGCGGCGGCGGGCGTAGTCGGTGCGCATGCGGCGGATGTGGGGGGCGAGTTTGCCGGCGCCGATGAAGTCGGCGAGGACGGCCTGCTGGAGGGTGCCGGGGCCGCGGTCCATCAGCGCGCGGGCGCGGACGAAGGCGGATGTGAGGGGGGCGGGGACGACGGCGAAGCCGAGGCGGAGCGCGGGGGCGAGGGTTTTGCTGAAGGTGCCGCAGTAGATGACGCGGCCGGCGCGGTCGAGCGAGGCGAGGGGGGGCAGCGGTTTGCCCTCCCAGCGGAATTCGGAGTCGCAGTCGTCCTCGAGCAGCCAGGCGTCGGCGCGGCTGGCCCAGTCGAGGAGGGCGAGGCGGCGGCCGATCGGCAGGGCACCGCCGAGCGGGGTTGCGTGCGAGGGGGCGACGAGGGCGAGGCGGGCGGCGGGGGCGAGGCGGATGCCGGTGGCGACGTCGATACCCTCGGCGTCGGACGGGACGGGGATGGGCACGACGCCGGCGGCCATGAGGGCGCCGCGGCCGGCGATGTAGCCGGGGTCTTCGACCCAGGCGGGGTCGCCGGGATCGAGCAGGAGCTCGGCGGCGACGCGGAGCGCCTGCTGCGTGCCGGAGGTGATGACGATCTGCTCGGGATCGGCGAGCAGGCCGCGGGTGGCGGCGAGATGGGCGGCGACGGCGGCGCGGAGTGCGGGGAGGCCCTGGGGATCGGGGTAGCCGGTGCGTTCGGGGGAGAGGGTGCGGAGCACGCGGACGGTCGCTTGGGTCCAGGCGGCGGTGGGGAACAGCTCGGCGGCGGGGATGCCGGGGGCGAGCAGGCCGGAGCCGCCGGCGACCGGGCCGGCGGCGGAGATCGGGGTGGCCGCGACCATGGCGCCGCGGCGGGAGAGGGCGGCGCCGGAGGTGGTGGCGGCGGGGCCGGGGGCGGGGGTGCTGTCCGGCAGGTCGGTGGCGACGAAGGTGCCGCTGCCGATGCGGGCGCGGACATAGCCTTCGGCGGCCAGGCGCTCATAGGCGAGGACGACGGTCTGGCGGGCGACTCCGAGCTCGTCGGCGAGGTGGCGGGTGGGGGGCAGGCGCGACCCGGCGGTGAGGGTGCCGGCCATGATGCCGCGGCGGAGGCGTTCGAAGACGGCCTGTTGGCGGGATTGGTCCGTTGGACTTGGGGTGGATTGGGTATCCATGGTAGTCCAATGATAGCGTAAACCCGATCCGTAGCAATCCCGGAGCCGACCCATGTATCTGCGCCCTGCTTTCACCGAGACCGATCCGGCCCGGATCAGGGGTCTCATCGCCGCCAATCCGTTCGGCCTGCTGGTGACGAATCTGGGGGGCACGATGGACGCCTCGCATGTGCCGTTCGTCATCGAGCCCGGGGAGGAGCTGGTGCTGGGGGCGCATCTGGCGGCGCCGAATGCGCAGGTGGCCGCACTCGATGGCGGGACGGCGCTGGCGGTGTTCTCCGGGCCGCATGCCTATATCGCGCCGGGCTGGTATCGGACTCAGCCGGCGGTGCCGACCTGGGACTATGCGGCGGTGCATGTGCACGGGACGCTGGAACTGGTGGAGGATGCCGAGTCGACGGCGGCGACCTTGCGGACGCTGGCGATCGACGATCCCCGGGGGTTCGACATCGATGCGCTGACGGAGACCTATCGCACCCAGATGTTCAAGGGGATCAGGGCGTTCCGGCTGCGGGCGACGAAGGTCGAGGCGCAGTGGAAGATGAGCCAGAACCGCAGTGCCGAGGATCGCCAGGGGGTGATCGAGGCGTTGCGGGCGCAGGGCAATGACGCGGTGGCGGATCTGATCGCGGAGACGCTGCCGTCAGCCTGAACGCCGTACAGCCAAAAACACACCGCAGCCGACGGGCTGATCCCGTGCCGCGGTGTGCTCTAACTTGTTGAAGAAGCTAGGCGAGAGGGGGAATTAGAACCCCTCGCGCTCCAGCCGCTTGCGCTCCATCTTGCGGGCCCGGCGCACGGCTTCCGCGGCTTCGCGGGCGCGGCGCTCCGAGGGCTTCTCGAAATGGCGGCGCAGCTTCATTTCACGGAAGATACCTTCCCGCTGCATCTTCTTCTTGAGCGCTTTGAGCGCCTGGTCGACGTTGTTGTCGCGAACGAGAACCTGCACTTGGCCGCCTACTCCTGTCACTTCGCGCGCCCCGCCAATCGGTGCGCTGTCGCCACCCGCCCCCGAGACACATGTCCTGCACGGGCGGCAAAAAGGGTTTCCGGACGGGCTGCCCGTCATGGAAGGGCCGCGCTATAACATGGCCTCGCAAAGCGCGAAACCATTTTTCCCGGGCTGATTGCCCTTCGCCACATACAAGACCATCGGAGCAGACATGGCCATCCTCAAGATCGCCCGCATGGGCCACCCCGTCCTGCTACAGAAGGCTCAGCCGGTGGCCGACCCGACGGCGCCGGAGATCCGCAAGCTGGTCGCGGATATGTTCGAGACGCTGGATGATATCCAGGGTGCCGGGCTTGCGGCGCCGCAGGTGCATGTGGCGCTGCGGCTGTTCATCTTCCGGGTGCGGCCGGAGCGGGTGGGGGGCGATGCGGACGATCGGCCGATCGCCAACACGACGGTGATCAACCCGAAGCTGACGTTCCTTGGCGAGCAGCGGCAGATCGGCTGGGAGGGATGCCTGTCGATCCCCGGCATCCGGGCGGCGGTGCCACGCGCGTGGCGCATCCGCTACGAGGGGGTGGATACCGATGGACGGCCGGTGGTGGGCGAGGCAACCGGGGCGCATGCGGCGATCGTGCAGCATGAATACGACCATCTCGACGGCATTCTCTATCCCATGCGCATGCAGGGGCAGGATTTCGCCCATTTCGGCTTTATCGACGACCTCGCCAAGGCGGGCGTGCCGGAATTCCGCAGGGCGGCGCCGCTGTGAGGGATCTGCCGGAGACGGATGCAGCGATCGCGGCGGCGCTGCCGCATGTGGAGCCGCTCGGCTGGTCGCTGGCGGCCGCGCGGGCGGGGCTGGGGGATATCGGGGCCGAGCCGGCGGATGCAGTGGTGCTGTTTCCGCGCGGGGCGTCGGACATGCTGGATGCCTTCGCGGCGCTGGCGGATCGCTGGATGGCGGAGGATGCGGCGGCGGCCGATATGAGCGGGCTGCGCACGCCCGGCCGGGTGCGTGCGGTGATCCTGCTGCGGCTGGCCCGGCTAAGGCCCTATCGCGAGGCGGTGCGGCGGGCCGCGGGGCATCCACGGCGCTGTGCACTGATGCGGACGGTGGATGCCATCTGGCATGCCGCCGGCGACACGCTTGAGGGGCCGAGCCGGCATACCAAGCGGCCGATCCTGGCGGCGGTCTATTCCAGCACGCTGCTGGTCTGGCTGCGCGAGGCCGAGGGCGGGGAGGGGGCGACGGCCAGTTTCCTCGACCGCCGCCTTGCCGATGTGCGACGGATCGGTGAAATTCGTGCACGGATCGGGAATATAGGGATATTCCGGACGTCAACCGTCTGACATGGTGCTGCGCCATTGTCGGGCGCTCAACAAAAGCACAGGGGATAATGTATGCGTAAGCTACTGCTGACCGGGATTGTTGCCGTCTTCGCCATGGCCGGCGCGGGTCTGGCCCAGGCGCAATCCGCGACCGATGCGATCGCCGCCCGCAAGGCCGGTATGGATCTGACCGCGGCGGCGACTGGCGCGCTCAAGCGCGCAGTTGATGCCAAGGCTGAGGTGAAGCCGCTGAAGGGCACGGCCGAGGCGATTGCCGCTTGGGCGAAGGCCTACCCTGGCCTGTTCGTCGCCGGCTCCGATAAGGGCGACACCAAGGCTACGGCCGAGGCGTTCTCCGACAAGGCCGGCCTGGAAAAGGCGTCGATGGCGCTGAACGCCGCCGCGTTGAAGGTGTCGGCCGCCGCCGATGCCGGGGATGCGGCTGCCTTCGCGACCGCGTTTGGCGAAATGGGCGCGGCCTGCGGCGGCTGCCACAAGACCTACCGCGCGCGCTGAGCGGCTCGGGCAGAACCTGACCGCCCGCCTGGGGATTCTCCAGGCGGGCGGTTTGCGTTTCAGCGCCCTGCGAGGATCTCCGCCACCGCGGTGGCCATGACCTGGCAGCCGAGGACGATGTCGGCGTCGGCGGTGTCTTCGGTCCAGTGGTGGCTGATGCCGCCGATAGAGGGGACGAAGAGCATGGCGGCGGGCATGACGCGGGCGAGCTGCTGGGCGTCGTGGCCGGCGCCGCTGGGCATCAGGTGGTGCAGGCCGGGGGCGTGGCGTTCGGCGGCGCGGGTGAGGGCGTCCTGGAAGCCGGCGTCCATGACCTTGGGGATGGAGCGGGAGACGTTGGTGAGCACGGCGCGGCAGGGGCCCTTGTCGGCCTCGGCGACGAGTTGCTCGAGGGCGGTCTCGAGTTTTTGCAGCATGGTGGGGTCGGCGTCGCGGAACTGGAAGATGACCTCGGCGCCGCCGGGGATGATGGAGCCGGCGCCAGGGTCCAGCGTGATGCGGCCGACCGTCCAGACGGTGCGGGGGGCGCAGATCGTCGGGAAGAGGGCGTCGATGGCGGCGATGAGCTTGACCGCGGCGAGGCCGGCGTCCTTGCGGATGGCCATGCGGGTGGTGCCGGCGTGGTTCTGCACGCCCTCGAAGGTGATCCTGTAGGCCCAGATGCCGACGATGGAGGTGACGACGCCGATCTTGCTGCCGCCACTGTCGAGCTCGTCGCCCTGTTCGATGTGGGCCTCGATGTAGCCGACGTAGCGGCCCGGCTCGTGCTGGGCGCGGGGGCGGCCGGCGAGGCCGGCGGCGGCGAGGGCGTCGCGCATGGTAGTGCCGTCGTAGCGGTTGCGGCCGGCGTCGATTTCGGCTTCGGGGAAGTCGCCGATATAGGAGCGGCTGCCGGGGAAGGCGCCGTAGTGGCCTTCCTCGTCGGCCCAGGAGACGACGTCGACGCCGTGGCCGAGGGCGCGGGCGATCTCGAGGCCGTACATCACGCCAAGCGCGCCATCGAGCCAGCCGGCGTAGGGCTGGGTGTCGCTGTGGCTGCCGAGCAGGACGCGGGGGCCGTCGCCCTCGCCGCGGCCGATGATGTTGCCGATGCCATCGATCTCGACGGTGAGGCCGGCCGCGTGCATCTGCTCGGCGATCCACGCGCGGCTCTGCATGTCGATCGCCGAATAGGTCGGGCGGTGGACGCCGGATTTGTAGGTGCCGAAAGTGCGCAAGCGGTAGAGGTCGGCGAGCAGACGCTTGCCGTCGATGGAAACGTTGGAGAAGGCCATTGCGTCAGTTCCCCAGCATGATGCCTTGCGGCCGGATCAACCCGTCGGGGACAGGAGAAAAACCGGTGAGCTTAGTGGTGGCGCCGAACAGCCATGTTTGATGATACATGACAATGAACGGGCGATCGCGCAGATAGATATCGGAGACCTTGGCGTAGAGGGCGCGGCGGGCGGCGACGTCGGTGATGCCGCGGGCCTGGACGAGGAGGGAATCGAGCTCGGGGTTGTCGTAGCGGCCCCAGTTGAGGAAGCCGTCCTTGGCGAGCCAGATGGCGATGTTGCCATCGGGGTCGGCGCGGCCGGACCAGATGCCGGTCGTCATTTGGTGTTCGCCGTTGATGGCGGCCTGGGTGGCGGCGTTGGATTCCATCATCTTGATCTTGATGTCGAACCCGGCCTCGGCGGCCATGGACTGCAGCAGCTCGGCGGTCTGCTGGGCGATGGGGGCGTTGTAGGTCAGCAGTTCGAAACTGACCTTGTCGTAGCCTGCGGCTTTCAGCAGCGCCTTGGCGCCGGCGAGGTCGCGCGGGGGGACGGGGTGGGCGGGGTTCCAGTAGGGCGTGCCGGGTCCCTCGACCTGGTTGGAGGGCACGAACATGCCTTCGCCGATGACCTGGTTCAGCACGGCGCGGTCGATCGATTTCTCGAAGGCTTCGCGCACGCGGGCATCTTTCGACAGCGGGTTGTCGGCGGCGGGGCCGTGGGCGAGGTTGATCTGCAGGGTCTGGTAGGCGATGCCGGGCGAGGTCAGCAGGCGGAGCTTGGCGTCGGCCTTGACGCGCGAGGCGTCGGAGGGGGCCATGCGCTCGATGAGGTCGAGCTGGCCGGATTGCAGGTTGACCAGGCGGAGATTGCTGTCGGCGAACGGGCGATAGACGATGCGGTCGACATGGACGTTGGCGGCGTTCCAGTAGCCCGCGAACTTGTCGAGCGTGATGTGGTCCTGGGCGACGCGTTCGGTGTGCTTGAAGGGGCCGGTGCAGACGGGGTCGTTGGCGACGTCGGCGCCGAGGCGTTGCAGGGCCTTGGGCGAGATCAGCATGCCCGCGCGGTCGGCGAGCACGGCGACGAGGGGGGCATAGGGCTGGGACAGCTTGAAGCGCACGGTCAGCGGGTCGATCACCTCGACGGCGGCGACTGGCTTCACTTCACCCTTGCGGACGCTCTCGGTGGCGTTCTTGTAGCGCTCGATGTTGATGCGCACGGCTTCGGCGTCGACCTTCTCGCCGTCATGGAAGGTGACGCCGGGGCGGAGCGTCATGGTGAGCGACAGGTTGTCGGCCGACCATTCCCATTTCGTTGCGAGCTGCGGGACGAAGTTGAGCTTGGCGTCGATGTCGACGAGCTTGTCGCAGAGGGCGGCGAAGACGATGCGGCCGACATAGGAGCCGCCGCGGGCGGGGTCGAGCAGGTCAGGGTCCTCGGCGATGCCGACGCGCAGCGTGCCGGCGGCGAGCGCGGGGGTGGCGAGGCTGGCGGCGAGCAGGCTGCCGGCGATGATCCGTTTCATTTGATCGCGCATGGGAGACCCTCCTGGTGCAGGGCGGGGATGTGAGCATGAAGCGCGCGCGGGCGGTAGAGGAGAGGTGCAAAGGAAATCCCCGCAGGCGGACGAATTGGTGTACAGCGGGGGCAACGCCCTCGGGCGATCCCCCTCCCGGAAAATCAAAGCATGCACATCAAGGTCGGCTACGAGCTGGTCTACGACTGCCCGAAGCCCACGCCGATGTTGCTGATGCTCAACATCCACTACAGCCGCGCGGCGGATATCGTGGTGCCCGATCATCTGTCGATCAGCCCCTCGGTGCCGATCAGCGCCTATCGCGACAGCTTCGGCAACTGGGTCAGCCGCATCGTAGCCCCGGCGGGGCTGACGCGGATCGCGACGTCGGCCGTGGTGCGGGACAGCGGGCTGCCGGACGTGATCGTCCCGGATGCGGTGCAGCATCTCGTGCAGGATCTGCCGGAGGAGACGCTGCTGTTCCTGATGCCGAGCCGCTATTGCGAGACGGAGCTGCTGAGCGAATTTGCCTGGGCGAACTTCGAGAATGCGAGGTCGGGCTGGGCGCGGGTGCAGGCGATCTGCGACTTCGTGCATCATCATATCAAGTTCGACTACATGCAGGCGCGCGCGACGCGGACGGCGTTCGAGGCGTTCAACGAGCGGGTCGGCGTGTGCCGTGACTACGCGCATCTCGCCATCGCCCTATGCCGCGCGATGAACATCCCGGCGCGGTATTGCACCGGCTATCTCGGCGATATCGGCATGCCGCCGCCTTATGCCGCCGGCGACTTCGCGGGCTGGATGGAGGTGTTCCTCGGCGGGCACTGGCATACGTTTGACGCGCGCAACAACATGCCGCGTATCGGCCGCGTGCTGCTGGCGCGCGGGCGGGATGCGGTGGATGTGGCGCTGAGCACGACGTTCGGGCCGAATACGTTGCGGGGGTTCACCGTCATTACCGATGAGGTGCCCGATCCCTCGTGAAAGCCGCTCTTCGCCGCGCGCGCCATCTGCGCTAGGTCCTACCCCATGACAGAGATTTATATCGACGCCGACGCCTGCCCCGTGCGCGAGGAAGTGTTTCGCGTGGCCGCCAGGCTCAACCTGATCGTGCATGTCGTCAGCAACGGCTCGCGGCCGATCCGGCCGCCGAACCTGGCGATCGTGCGGATGGTGACGGTGCCCGATGGCGCCGACGTTGCCGATGACTGGATCGCGGAGCGGATCACCAGCGTCGATGTCTGTGTCACCGCCGATATTCCGCTGGCCGGGCGGTGCCTGGCGCGCGGGGCGCAGGCGCTGTCGCACACGGGGAAGCGCTGGACCGGGGACAATATCGGCAGCGCGCTCGCGGGGCGGGAGATCGGGCGGCATCTGCGGGAGATGGGGATCCCGACCGGCGGGCCGCCGCCGCTGACGAAGGCGGATCGGTCGAATTTTCTCTCGGCGCTCGATGCCGTGGTCGGTGTCGCCATGCGCAAGCCGAAGCCGGCGCTGAATGTGGTTTCGCCGGAGGCTCAGAGCCCCTGAAAGAGCGCCGTCGAGAGATAGCGCTCGGCGAACGAGGGGGCGATGCTGACGATCATGCGGCCGGCGTTCTCGGGCTTGCGGGCGAGGCCGAGGGCGGCATGCAGTGCGGCGCCTGAGGAGATGCCGATCGGCAGGCCCTCGCTGCGGGCGCAGCGCCGGGCCGTCGCGATGCCCTCGCGCTCGCTGACGCGGATGATGCCGTCCATCAGGCGCATGTCGAGCACTGAAGGCTGGAAGCCGGGCCCGATGCCCTGGACGCCATGCGGTCCCGGTTCGTCGCCGGACAGGACGGCGCTTTCGGCGGGTTCGACGACGAAGACCTTGAGGCCCGGGCGTCGCGGCTTCAGGGCGCGGGCGATGCCGGTCAGCGTGCCGCCGGTACCGGCGCCGCCGACGATGATGTCGACAGCACCCGCTGTGTCGGCCCAGATCTCCTCCGCCGTTGCCGCTTCGTGGGCGGCGGGGTTGGCGGGGTTGTCGAACTGGCGGGGCATCCAGGCGCCGGTGGTCGAGTTCACGATTGTTTCCGCCCGCGCGATGGCGCCGGCCATGCCCTGCCGCGCCGGCGTGGCCTGCACCTCGGCGCCCATCAGGCGCAGCATCTTGCGCCGCTCGACCGAGGCGCCCTCGGGCATGCAGACAATCAGGCGATAGCCCTTCGCGGCGGCGACGAAGGCGAGCGCGATGCCGGTGTTGCCCGAGGTCGGCTCGACGAGCACGGAGCGGTCGGGATGGATCAGGCCCTCGGCCTCGGCGGCCTCGACCATGGCGAGGCCGATGCGGTCCTTGACCGAGCCCAGCGGATTGAAGAACTCGAGCTTGAGCATGATGTCAGCCGCCAGCCCGTCCTCCGCGGTGATGCGGGGAATGCGCACCAGAGGCGTGCCGCCGATGGTGTCGAGGATGCTCGCATGGATACGACCATGGGCACGTGGGGCGACTCGTGGGTGACCGTTCTGCATAAACCCATGTATCACGATCCCGCGCCGTGGTTTAATGCCCCCCACGCCAGATTCGGGTCCTGCCAGCCATGCTCATCCGCCGCGACCGTGCCTTGCTTGCCATGACCATCGTGCTTGACGTCGCTTTCCACGGCGGGCGGGCGAATACCGTGAGCGCGGCCGACCTTGCCGAACGCCTCGGGCTCGCGCGGCGCGGCATGGAGCCGCTGCTGCAAACCCTGTCGCGCGCTGGGCTGCTTGATAGTGTGCGCGGGCCGCGCGGTGGCTACCGTCTGGCGCGACCGGCGCGTGATATTCGGGTGTCCGACATAGCCATGGCGGCGGTGACGGATGATCAGCCGGCGACGGATGGCCCTGGCGGACGGCTGCATGTTGCGGTGGTTGATCCGCTGTGGGAGGAGTTGGAGGTGGCGGCGCGGGCGCAGCTTGCTGGGCTCACGGTGGAGGATCTGCTGCGCCGGGCGGCGGCCGCGGGGCTGCGGCGACCGGCGGCGGAGCCGATTACGTTTGCGATTTGACGGAAGGGTCTCCAGCGGCCAAGGGCTTTGCCCTCGGATCCCATTACCTCTCTTGGTTGTGGAACCGGCCTTCGGTCGCGATCCCACGATTTTGATGCTGAGAGCGGCGGAGCCGATAAAGCCGGTGCGACCTAACCGACTTTGGTGCGGCCGCATGGTCTGGTTGCCTGCGGCGCTAAGAAAGAGCTTAGCAGCCGAAGAACGATCAGCCAGCCGTGTGAGTGGATGGGTTCCAAGGGCATAGCCCTTGGCCGGCGGAGCCATTCTGACTGTCTCAAAACAACGGCAGTGCCGGCACCCAATCCGGCCGAGCCGGATCGTAGAATTCGCTGATGCCGCCTTCTTTCTTGTAGGCCGCGTGGTAGCGGTCGAGTTTGTCGCGATCGAGGGTGACGCCGAGCCCGGGGCCATCCGGCACTTTCATGCAGCCGTTCTTGTAGACGAAGGGTTCGGTGATGATGTCATCGACCTGGTCGTGGTAGTGGCTGTCGATGGCGTAGGTGATCCAGGGGGTTGTCGCCGCGAAGTGGAGCATGGCGGCGGTGGAGATGCCGAGTTCGCGGTCGCTGTGCATGCCGACGCCCATGTTGAAGGCTTCGGCGACCGCGATCATCTTGCGGTTCTGCTGGATGCCGCCCCAGTAGTGCAGGTCGCTGAGGATGACGTCGATGGCGCGCATGCGGATGCCCGGCGCGATCTGGTCCCAGGCGACGAGGCACATGTTGGTGGCGAGCGGCACGGAGACGGCCTTGCGGACCTGGCTCATGCCTTCGAGACTTGCAGTGGGATCCTCGAGATATTCGAGATCGATGCCGCTGGCGATCAGGCGGTGGGCGATGCGGATGGAGGTTTCGACCGACCAGGCGGCGTTGGGGTCCCAGCGCAGGGGGGCGTCGGGGAAGTCGGCGCGGATGAGTTCGAGGGCTTTGAATTCCTGGGCGGGGGCATAGACGCCGCCTTTGAGCTTGATGTCGGTGAAGCCGTGGCGATCGCAGAGCTCACGGGTGCGGGCGGCGATGGCCTGGGGGGTGTCTTCGCCGCCGATGCCGGTCTTGGGGTCGCGGTAGCGGTAGAAGACGTAGGCGCCGAATTCGACGGAGTCGCGCGTCTTGCCGCCGAGCAGTTTGTGCAGCGGCAGGCTGAGGCTTTTGCCGGCGGCGTCGAGGCAGGCCATTTCGATGCCGGCGCGAACGATGGCGGGGATGGCCGTTTCGTAGCCGATGCAAAAGACGGCGAACCGGCGCATCAGCACGCCGATGTCCAGCGCGTCGAGGCCGATGACGAATTGGCGGGCGGTGTCGATGGCGTGTTCCACCGCGGCGCCGCCATAGGTCTCGCCGAGACCGACGATGCCGTCTTCGGTGGTGACCTCGATGATCCCGCGTGTGGTGCCGGTTTCGACACCACACGCCCAGCGCAGCGTGGCCTCGAAGGGGACGTTGACCGAGGTAATTCGGATGTCGACGATTTTCATCTGTGCCTCAGAAATCCAGCGGATAGAGCGGACGGGTGACGTTGTGGAACTGCAGGCGGCGCATGTTTCCGGCGGTGGCGCCGGGCGTGTCGGCGGCGAGGATGCGGGCGGCGTGGGGGCCGTAGGCGACGCGGAAGTGGGAGGAGGATTTGACGAAGACGAGGGCGGCGTGGGCGAGCGGCAGGCCGACCGAGGTGTACATGCCGGTGTCCCATTCGAAGCCGGGGTTGGTGCGGATCGCCAGGCGGATGTCGCCGATGGCGATGACGGCGGTGAGGCCGAAATTGGCCTCCAGTCCCTCGGCGCCGGCGTCGTGCTGGGTGAAGATCCCGTCGGTGAGGACGCGCACTTTTCCGGTGACGCTGACCGGCTCGCCATCATGGGTGAGGGCGTGGCCGACCGCGAGCATGATGGTGGAACCGATGCCGGCGGCGGTGGCCTGCGCGGCGGCGGCGGGGTCGACGATGGTGAGGTAGGAAAGCCGCCTGGCGGTGTCGGCGCCGGCGGCGAGGAGGGCGCGCAGCACGGCGGTGTTGTCGCCACCCGCGCCGCCGCTCGGGCCGTCGCCGACATCGCCGACGATCGTGGTGCCGGGGCTGGTCAGGCCGATCCGCACGGCGTCGTCGAGCGGCGTAAGGTCGGGGATGAAGGCCTCGCGAAGATCCCAGGCCAGGGCTGCAAGTTCCTCGGCCGCGGACTGGGCGGCGGCGATGTCACCGTCGGCGCAGACCATGGCGGCGAAGCCGAGATCGGGCACGTCGATCCAGGGCTGCACGCAGAAGAGCGAGGCCTCAAGAACCCGGCCGGACTGTTCCATCGCGCGCGCCGTGGCGATGATTTTCGACAAGGGCGCTTCCGCCGTGCGTGCGTTCACCGGCGAGACAATCATGTGGCGCTTGGCCAGCGCCATGACCGGCCGGCGCCGGCCGGCGAGGCGGTCGAGCATCAGCTTCGCGACGCGTTCGCCGGTTTCGTACATGTCGATATGCGGATATTCGCGGTAGCCGACCAGGAAGGTCTCCGGCTGGAGCATCCGCTGGGTGACATGGCCATGCAGGTCGAGCGAGACGCCGATGGGAATGGTCGGCCCCAGCACGCCGCGCAGGCGCTCGATGATCTCCCCTTCGGCGTCGGGCTCGTCCTCGACGACCATCGAGCCGTGCAGGGCCAGCAGCAGCCCGTCGACCGGGCCGGCGGCGCGCAGGCGGTCTTCCATCTCGCTGAGAAGGGTTTCGAACGCCGCCCGCCGCACCGGGCCGCTCGATCCGGCATGGGCGGCGAGCAGCGGAACGATCTCCGCCCCGGCCGAGCGCAGGACATCGAAGAAGGCCGGCACTTCGACTTTCGCCGCGCCATAGTCGGTGAGCATCGCCTCGCCGCGATGGAGGTAGAAGGCGCGGAAGGTTTCCATACCCGTGCGGAAGGGCACGAAGGTGTTGGCCTCCTGCATGAGCGATCCGACGGCGATGCGCATGGCGTTTCCCTTTGTGCAGGTTCGGTGGAGGCTTGCGGATGCGTCGGCGCGCGTCAATCGGGCCACTTGCTGGCGGCTGACTTGCGGGCCCGGCGGGCGGCGAAGCTGGTCAGCTCGGGCGCGTTGTCGCCGCGGGCGCGCTCCAGCTCTTCGGCGAGCCTGCCGGCGACGATCTTGGCCTCGCCGGCGTGGAGGTTGCAGGGGTCGAGCTCGAACATCCCGTGCTCAAGTTCGATGTCGCGCACGATGACCGGCGTCGGGCTTGAGGCGAGGCGATCGGCGAGATCCCATGCGGTCAGGCGCGCCGTCGTCGGGTCGACCCGCACCTGCAGGCGGTCGAGCGGATTGCCGGTCGGGTCCGGCGTGATCGTCGCGGTGACGCCGGGATGGCCGGTCAGCGCGGCCTGCCATTGCAGCAGGGCAGCGTGCTCGGCGGCGCGGATCGCCGCGTGGTCGCGCCGCTCCCAGGCGTCGAGCGCGGCGATGGTCCCGGCCATGCCCTCCTTGCCGATCTTCATGCCGCGGCCGATCCCGCTGTTCTGCATGTAGGCAGCCCGGACCAATGCTTTTCGCCCGGCGACGATCCCGCCGGTGGGTCCACCGAGGAACTTGTGGGCTGAGTAGAGCGCCAGGTCGGCACCGGCTGCGAGGAAGCCGCGCAGGTCGTATTCGGAGGCTGCGTCGACGATGACTGGGACGCCGTGCGCATGGGCGATCGCGACGAATTCCGCCAAAGGCAGCATCCCGCTCTGCACGGTATGGTGCGAGACGACGAACATCGCCGCGGCGGTGTTGGGGCCGATGGCGCCGGCCATCTGGTGCGGCTTGGTGCCGCTGACCTGGCCGAAGGGGACCACCCTGGCGCCGGTCAGGCGGATGCTCTGCTCGATCGGCGAGCCGTAGCTGACGAGGTGTCCGGTCTGGATCACCACCTCGTTCTTCATGCCCGTGGTGTCCGGCAGCCGCTCGATCGCCGGCAGGTCGTCGCCGGTCAGTGTCGCCGCGACCGCGACCGTGATGGCGGCGGCGCAGGAGGCGGTGACGAAGCCGGCCTCGGTTCCGCACAGGCGCGCGACCGTCGTGCTGACCCGGCGCTGCAGGTCCTCGATTTCGACGAATTCGGTGAGCACGGCACGGATCGCCTCGACCGCTTCGGGCACCACGATGGAGGCGCCGAGATAGGTCATCGTGCCCGATACGTTGATCACCGGCCGCAGCCCCAGCCGCGCGCGAATGTCCTGATCCGCCATCGTCGCCTCCCACATGTTCAGTCCGCGGAACGATCCTTGCGTGCCATAAACCGGCTGTCCAATCCTGCGGGGCTTGAACCTGCCGGGGAAACCCATAGGCTCGCGCGATTGAAACCGGGGAGACCACCGATGTCCATGACGCGCCGCCTGCTTGCAGCTGGCTTTGCCGCCGCCGCCCTCGCCGCCGCGCCTGCCAGCGCGGCCCAGATCGTGGTCGCCACGTTCGGCGGTTCCTTCGCGGACGACACCAAATCCTGCAATGTGTCGGCCTTCGAGAAGGCCTCCGGCGCCACGGTCGCGATCCAGCTTGGGAACTCCGTGCAGATCGCCGCCGCCATCCGCGGTATGGGCGGCAAGCCGACCTACGACGTCGCCTATATGGACAATTCCCTGGCCACTCAGCTGATGAATGAGGGCCTGGTCGCGTCGATCGACGTCACCAAGCTCAAGAGCTACCCGGAGGTCGACAAGGCGGCGTTCGGGCCAAACAATAACTACGTCGCTTTCGAGCTGTCCTCGACCGCGATTGTCTATGATCCCAAGGTGATCACCACGCCGCCGACGTCGTGGAATGACCTGTTCGATCCCAAATACAAGAACCGCATGGCGCTTGGCGACATCACCGGCACCTCGGGGCTGCATTTCCTCCTCGCAGTCAATCGCATGCGCGGCGGCACGGCGGAAAATCTCGATCCCGGCTTCAAGGCGCTGAAGGAACTCGTGCCCTCCGCGGTGACGCTCTACACCCAGGCCGATCAGCTGATCTCACTGTTCCAGCGCGGCGAAATCGTGATCGCGCCGTGGTATCCGGACCGCGCGGGCAATGCGATGGACAAGGGCCTGTCGCTTGCTGTTGCCTATCCGAAGGAACGGGCGGTCGGCATCAAGCCGGTGCTGGTGATCCCGAAGGGCACCGCGAATCCTGAACTGGCATTGCAGTATGTCGACACTGTTCTGTCGCAGGGCGCGCAGACCTGTTTCACCGAGAAGCAGTATGCTTCGCCGGTGAACACCAAGGTCCAGCTCAACGAAAAGGTTTCGAAGATCGTTGCCACCGGGGACAACTATCGCAACCTCTACTTCCCGGACCCCGAGACCGTCGCCAAGAGCCTGCCCGAGTGGCAGAAGCGCTGGCAGCGCGAAGTCACCCGCTGATCGCAACGAAATGGCCGACCTCGTGCTCCGCCGCCTGAGCAAACGATACGGCGAGCACGAGGTCGTCGCCGGCGTCGACCTCACCGTCGAGGCCGGCGAGTTCATCTCCCTCCTCGGCCCATCCGGCTGCGGCAAGACGACCGTGCTGCGGATGATCGCCGGGCTGATCGAGCCCACCGGCGGCCAGATCGCAATCGCCGGGCAGGACGTCACCCGCCTGCCGCCGCACAAGCGCTATCTCGGCCTGGTGTTCCAGTCCTACGCGCTGTTTCCGCATCTCTCCGTCCACGACAACGTCGCCTTCGGTCTGCGGCGCCAGGGAGTGCGTGGTGCCGAGCTGGAGCGCCGGGTCGATGAGGCGCTAGATCTCGTCCGCCTCGGCGCGCTCGCCCAGCGCATGCCGCGTCAGCTTTCGGGCGGCCAGCAGCAGCGTGTGGCCCTTGCCCGCGCCATCGCACCGGCGCCGCGCGTGCTGTTGCTCGACGAGCCGCTCTCCAATCTCGATGCGCAGCTGCGGGCCGACATGCAGATCGACATCAAGCGCCTGCAACGAGAGCTCGGCATCACCACCATCTTCGTCACTCACGACCAAGCCGAGGCGCTCTCACTTTCCGATCGCGTCTGCGTTATGAGCGCCGGCCGGGTGCAACAAATCGGCACGCCTGAGGATGTCTATCACGCCCCTGCCAACGGCTTCGTCGCAGGCTTCCTTGGCCGCTCCAATCGCCTGCGCGGGCGCGTCATCATGAAGAGCGCCGACACCATCACGCTGAAACTTCCTGATGGTACGGAGCTGCGCGGCCTCGGCAGTGCGTCGCTCGGCAATGACGCCGAAGCGATCATCCGTCACGAGGCCGTCCAGGTCGCGCCTGACGCGGCCGGCAATGCGACCGTCGTGCTGCGTTCCTTCGCCGGCGCCAACGTCCAACTCGTCCTGCGCCTCGACAGTGGCCTGGAACTGATTGCCGAGTGCCCATCCGCCACTGCCGAGGCGCAGCTGGTGCCCGGTATGCGCGCCGCCGTCGCGATCGCCAGCGACGCGATCTTCATCGCCCCATGACCCGCGAGTGCCGCGCCGGCTTGCTGCTGGTCTCCCCGTTATTCCTAGTCCTGCTCGGCGTCTTCATCGCTCCGCTCGCGCTGATGCTGCCCACCAGTCTGCATCCCTATGTTGCCGGGCGCGGGATCCTTCCGGGCTGGACGCTTGCGAACTACGCAGAGATTCTCTTAGACGATTACTACCTCGAAGTCCTCGGCCGCACCCTCATGCTCGGCCTCAGCGTCACCGTGCTGACGCTCCTGCTCGGCTACCCCCTGGCCTTCGTCCTCACCCGCCTTGAGGGCCGCGCCCGCACGCTGCTCACCCTGCTCGTCGTCTTTCCATTGCTACTCAACCTCGTCGTCCGCTCCTTCGGCTGGATCACGCTGCTCGCCAATCGCGGCCTCCTGAACAACGCGCTGCGCGATCTCGGCCTGATCGAGGCGCCGATCCGCATGATGTTCAATCTGACGGGGGTCCTCGTCGGCCTAACCCACATCTTCCTGCCCTTCATGGTGCTGATCCTCGTGGCTGCACTCGATGCCGTGCCGCGCGACGCCGAAGCCGCCTCGGCGACGCTTGGGGCGGGCCCCGCGAAGACCTTCGCGCTGGTCACCCTGCCGCTCACCATCCCAGGCATGTTCGCCGGCGCCGTCCTCGTGTTTGTGCTCAGTATCAGCGCCCTCGTCACGCCCCGCCTGCTCGGCGGCCCGACCTACCGGGTGATGTCAACGGTAATTTACGACGCCTTCCTCGGCACCCTCGAATGGCCCGCAGGGGCCGCTCTGGCCTTCCTCCTGACCGCGTTCGCGCTCGCGATCATCGGCCTCGCCGGCATGCTCACCCGCCGCTGGACGGTCGCGGCATGAACGCGCGGCGCATCCACCCCCTGTTGACGATCCTTGCAGGCCTGATCTTCTTCTTCTTGCTCGCCCCCGTCCTCGTCGTCGTCCTCGCCGCCTTCAACACCACCAGCTATCTCACTCTCCCGCCCCAGGGCCTCACGCTTCGCTGGTTCACCCAGGCCCTGCATGACGAGGCCTATATCCGGGGCATCTTCTTCAGCCTCCGCCTCGCCCTCAGCGCGACGCTGCTGGCCACCGTCCTCGCTTTGCCGGCCTGTTACGCCCTGCACCAGCGCTGGCTTCCAGCATCGCAGACGATCGCGAATCTGCTGATGTCCTCGCTGATCTTTCCCGCCGTCGTCATCGGCGTCGCGCTCCTGCAATACGCCTCGTTGACCGGCCTGCGAGGCAGCTTCCTTCTCCTCATGCTGGCCCACGTCGCCGTCGTCAGCCCCTACATCGTCCGCACCGTTCTCGGCAGCCTCGCCACCTCCGATCCCGCGCTGGAGGATGCCGCCCGCGTCCTCGGCACAACCCGTCTCGGCGCCTTTCTCCTCGTCGTGCTCCCCAACATTCGCCCCGGCCTTATCGCCGGCGTCGTCTTCGCCTTCATCACCTCCTTCGACGAGTTCACCATCAGCGTCTTCCTTCTGCCGCCAGGCCAGGCCACGCTGCCCGTCGCCATCTTCACCGCCATCGAGCACGGGCTCGACCCCTCGATCGCCGCCATCTCCACTCTGCTCATCACCATCACCGCCGTACTCCTCGTGCTGTCCGAACGGATCGCCGGGCTGAGGCGGCTCGTCTGAGGAGTTCCGAACATGTCAGTCACCACCAAGGGCTTTCCCCTCCTGCTCACCTTCGATCTCGATGCCGAGACGATGTGGACAGCGCGCGACGCCAACTATGCCAACCGCCCCATCCTGATGTCGCAGGGCGCCTATGGCTGGAAGGTCGGCATCTGGCGCATCCTCGATCTGCTCCGCCGCTACGACATCAAGAGCACCTTCTTCATCCCAGGCGTCGTCGTCGACCAGCGGCCGCAGGTCATCGAGGCGTTGCTCAAGGATGGCCATGAAATCGCCCACCACAGCCACACCCACGCCTGGATCATCAACCTCACGCCCGAGCAGGAGCGCGAGGAAATGGAGCGCGGCTTCGAGGCGATCAAGCGCGCGACTGGATATTCTCCGCGCGGCTACCGCTCGCCGGCCGGCGAGTTCAGCCCGATCACCATGGGCCTGCTGAAGGAATACAAGTTCAGCTACTCCTCGAACTTTTTCGACGACGACAGCCCTTATCTCCTCGAAATCGATGGCCAGACCACAGACATCGTCGAACTGCCCTTCCGCTGGGTGCTCGATGACGCGCCCTTCTTCCAATACTCGATTGTGCTACCAGGCCGCACCATGCACCCACCTTCCGCGGTGCGGGAGTCGTGGATCACTGAGTTCGACGTGCTTCATGCCGAAGACCGCATGATGATGGTCGCCATGCACCCGCAGATCATTGGCCAACCCTCCCGCCTCACCGTTCTGGAGGGCCTGATCAAGCACGCGCTCGGCTTCCGCAACATCTGGATGGACCGCTGCGACCGCATCAGCGACGACATGCGCACGATCCTCAAGCCATGATCGCCGACCTCGACACGGTCGCCCTCGCCGCCGCGATCCGCGCCCGCGAGATCTCTCCGAGCCAGGCCGTCGACGCCGCACTCGCGCGCATCGATGAAGGCGCGCACTACAACGCCTTCATCACCGTGTGTGCCGAGACCGCCCGCGCCGAAGCCGCGCGCCAGGATGCGCAATGGCACACCGACGCGATCCTGCCGCCCCTCTTCGGCGTGCCCTTCTCCGCCAAGGACCTCACGGCCACCGCTGGCGTGCGCACCACCCAGGGATCGAAACTCTTCGCCGACAACGTGCCGACCGAGGACGCCGTCGCGGTCGCCCGCATGAAATGCGCTGGCGCCATTCTGATTGGCAAGACCACGACGCCCGAGTTCGGCCATAAGCCCTTCACCGATTCTCCCCTGTTCGGCCAGACCCTCAACCCCTGGAACGAGACCCATACCTGCGGCGGCTCATCGGGCGGCGCCGCGGTTGCGGCCCTGCTCGGCATGGGCCCTATCGCGCTCGGCACCGACGGCGGCGGCTCCATCCGCATTCCCGCCGCCTGCTGCGGCATCGTCGGCCTCAAGGCTACGCTCGGCGCCATTCCCCATCTCCAGGTCCCCGACCTGTTCGGCACAAACTCCTATGTCGGCCCCATGGCCCGCACGGTTGCTGACGTGGCGCTCGCCTGGTCCGTGCTGCGCGGCTCTGACCACAACGACCCCTACGGCCAGGGACCGCTCCCCGATCATCCCGCCAAGCCTCTGAAGGGCCTCCGCGTTGCCTGGCTCCCGACTTGCGGCAGCCCCGCCATCGATCCCGACGTCGCCCGTATCACCGCCGCCGCCGCGGCCAAACTCGGTGAGCTCGGAGCGATCATCATCGAAGTCACCCTCGACTTCGCCGGACTCGAACCCGCCTTCCTCGTCCTCCTGCAAAGCGCGCTCGCCACCCGTCTCGGCGACCAGCTGCGCACTCGCCGCGGCGACATGGCCGAGAGCCTGGCGATCACTATCGAGAAGGGCCTTACCCACAGCGCCGTCGCGCTCCAGCAAGCCGCCGCCGCCCGGTCCGAGATGTTCCGCAAACTGCAAGCCGTCTTCACCCCCCACGACCTCCTGGTCTCCCCCGTCACCACCGCACCCGCCCTCCCTCTCGGGCAGGACCCGCACGGCCGAGTCACCATCGCCAACCACGACGCCGGCACCTTGCGCGGCGCCTGGTATCCCTTCACCTACCCGATGAACGTCACCGGCCATCCCGCGCTTTCGATGCCCTGCGGGGTCACTGCGGCGCACCTCCCGGTCGCCCTGCAGATCGCCGGCCCCTGGCACAGCGAGCCCACCATCCTCGCCACCGCCGCCGCTCTCGAGGCCGCCTTACCCCCCATCCGCCTGCGCTCTTGAGCCGACGCGCCGCCCGGCACACAATCGCCGCAACTCATCTCGCCGCCCAGATCAAGAAACCGGAGAAACGCCCATGAAGACCATACAGATCGGCGACGTCACCATCACCTCCATCGTCGAGCGCGCCGGCCCCTGGCGCAAACCCGCGGACATGTTTCTCGACTACAACGAGGAAGTCGCCGCCGAGCACCTGAAGAATATGGATCCCGTCGTCTTCGACGCCGCGTCGGGAAAAATGTTCATCACCTACCAGACCTTCGTCGTCCGCACGCCGAAACACACGATCCTGGTCGACACTTGCACTGGCGAGGACAAGGGTTTCCCGGCCCCGATGGATTTCGACAAGACCCCTTGGCTCGACGGCTTCAAGGCATCTGGCCTGAAATTCGAAGACGTGGACTATGTCTTCTGCACCCATCTGCACATTGATCATTGCGGCTGGAACACCGTGCTGCGCGACGGCCGCTGGGTGCCCACCTTCCCGAAGGCCAAATATGTCTTCCACAAAAGGGAATACGACGCCTGGGAAGCCGCCAACGCCGCCGGCGACCCGCGCGGGAACGTCTTTCGCATGAACTGCCTCCCGATCGTCGAAGCCGGCCAGGCGCTCCTCGTCGATGACGACTACTCTCTCGACGACCTCGTCACCCTCTCGCCCACCCCCGGCCACTCGCCGCATCATTGCTGCGTCAACATCTTCTCCAAGGGCCAGCGCGCCGTCGTCACCGGCGACATGATGCACCACGCCCTGCAATGCCGTGAGCCCGAATGGTCGACCGTCTTCTGCACCGACCCGAAGCAAGCCGCCCGCTCGCGCCGCAACTTCCTCGCCTCGGTCGCCGACACCGACACCATCATCCTGCCGATCCATTTCCCGAGCCCGACCGCCGGCCGCATCGAGGGCGATGGCGATCGCTTCCATTACCGCTTCCGCCGCTGATCCCCCGCACCCATCGGACATCCCGCCATGAGCAACGATCCCCAGTATGACTACATCATCGTCGGCGCCGGTTCCGCCGGCGCGGCCCTCGCCGCCCGCCTGACCGAGGACGGCCGCACCAAGGTGCTCCTCCTCGAAGCCGGCAAGGCGAGCCATCCCTATTCCTGGATGCCCGCCAGCTTCGGCCTGCTGATCGACAACCCCGCCGCCAACTGGTGTTTCCGCTCCGAACCCGAGCCCGGCACGCACAACCGCGAAATCCCTGTCCCCCGTGGCAAGCTTCTCGGCGGATCCTCCTCCATCAACGGCCTGGTCTACGTCCGCGGCCAGCCGCTCGACTTCAACACCTGGGCCCAGTTCGGCAACCGTGGCTGGTCCTGGGAGGATGTGCTCCCCGTCTTCAAGCGCATGGAACACTACGAAGGCCCTCCCGGCCCCACGCGCTCCACCGGCGGCCCGCTGCGCGTCTCCGTCCAGCCCGACCAGAACCCGCTCTATGACGCCCTCTTCGCTGCCGGCAAGGTCGCCGGCTTCAAGCATAACGTCGACTACAACAGCGAAGATCAGGAAGGCGTGGTCAAGACGCAGACCACCATCAGCAACGGCCGCCGCATGAGCACGGCCCATTGCTATCTTCGCCCCGCCATGTCGCGCCCGAACCTGCGCGTCATCACCGAGGCCATGACCCACAAGGTCATCCTCGAAGGCAAGCGCTGCGTCGGCGTCCGTTACGAGGTCGGCGGCCAGGTCACCGAAAGTCGCGCTGGCCGCGAGGTGATCCTCTGCTCCGGCGCCATCGGTTCCCCACAGATCCTGGAACTTTCGGGCATCGGCCGCCCCGACATCCTCGGCCAGCACGGCATCGAGGTGCTGCACGACCTCCCCGCCGTCGGCGAGAATTTCCGCGACCACATCAACTCCTGGGCCCAGTGGCGCATCAAGGTCCCTGGCGTCTCCTACAACGAACGGATGGACGGGAACATCCGCCGCGCCTGGCAGTTCCTCAAGTTCCTCACCACGAAGGGCGGCTTCATGAGCCTCCCCTCCGCCCCCATGCTCGCCTTCCTCAAGACGCGGCCGGACATGGAATCGCCCGACGTGCAGATGCACATCGTCCCCTACGTCGTGAAGGATCGCAAAACCCGCCGCCTGCAGGATTGGCCGGGCATGACCATCTCCTGCTACCAGCTCCGCCCCGACAGCCTCGGCTCGATCCACATCCGCTCGGCCAACCCGAAGGATCAGCCGGCCATCCGCTTCAACTTCCTCGACGAACTCAACGATCGCGTCACCATGATCGAGGGCTTCAAGATGATGCGCCGCATCGCCGAGGCGGCGCCGATGGATGAGTTCCGCGGCGACGAATTCCTCCCCGGCAAGGACATCCAGACCGACGACGAAATCGAGCACTGGATCCGCACCCGCGCCGAAACCGCCTATCACCCCATCGGCACCTGCCGGATGGCCCCGGGCCCGAACGCGGTGGTCGACGACCATCTCCGCGTTCACGGCATCGCAGGTCTGCGTATCGCCGACGCCTCGATTTTCCCCACCATGCCCTCGGGCAACACCAACGCGCCCAGCATCATGGTCGGCGAGAAAGCCGCCGACCTCATCCGCGCCGCCGCCTGATATGCGAGCCGCGGTCTACGCCAACGCGTAGACCGCGGCTTCAAACTCCGTGAACTGCGCGATTGCCGCCGCATCGTTGAACGGCAGCAGCTGCGTCGCATAGACGCCGGCGATATTCCGCTTCGGATCGATCCAGTAATAGGAATTCGCCAGCCCCGCCCAGGCCAGCGAGCCCGCCGAGCGCCCAGTGGGCAGCGGTGAGGGATTGATCATGAAGCTCAGCCCCCACTCCATGCCATCGACGAAATCGACATCGGTCGATGACCCCGGCAGCGCCGACTTCATCGCGCGGCAGCGCAGATCCCCCATCGCGTTCCGCGTCATCATTGCCACCGTATCCTCCCGCAACACCCGCACGCCATCGAGCGCCCCGCGGCCGAGGATCATCCGCATGAACCGGAGATAGTCGCCCACCGTCCCATACAGCCCGCCGCCGCCCATATCGAACTCCGGCTGCGGATTCACCGCGATCTTCGTTGCGACCAGCCCGCTCGGCCCGCGCACATGGATCTTCGCCAGCCGCTCCCGCTGCGCCGCCCCCACCGCGAATCCCGTGTCGACCATTCCCAGCGGCCCCAGCAGATGCGCCTGCATAGAGTCGCGCAACCGCATCCCGCTCGCCGCCTCCACCGCCCGCCCCGCCCAGTCGATCCCGATCCCGTAGTCCCACGCCGTCCCCGGGTCGAACACCAGCGGCAGCCGCAGCGCCTTCTCCGTGCACGAAATGATCCCAGGCGTCCCCGTTGCCTTCATGTAGCGATCGATATCCGCGTTCCACATGTCATAGACGAACCCCGAACTGTGGGTCAGCAACTGCCGCAGCGTCACCGCCCCCCGCGCCGGCCGCAGCCGTGGCGTGCCGTCCGGCCCAAACCCCTCCAACACGTCGAGCGACCCCAACTCCGGCAGCACGTCGGCAATCGGCCCATCGAGCGTGAGCTTGCCTTGCTCTACCAACTGCATTGCCGCCGCCGCCGTGATCGCCTTCGTCATCGAGGCGATCCACACCACCGTATCCACCTCCATCGCCGTTCCGGAGCTGACATCCCGCATCCCCGCTGCGGCCGTGAGCACCTCGCCATCCGGCATTACTGCCGCCACAGTCATTCCCGCGACTTCGCCTCGGCCGGCCCAGTCCGCCAGCAGCGCCTCGATCCGCTCGAATCGTGTCATCGCCACCTCCCGTTCTTCATGTTTGTTAATAGGAAATCGAAATTGGATCCGCTACGCCGGTCATCAACAATAGATTCATCTCTTGCTGTCCTGCTGATGGTCTGACCACATCCAGGGGGCCCCCATGCTAGCCAGGCTTTCTTCCGCCGTCCTGCTGAAAACAGTCCTTGCCGCGATTGCGACCCTGGCGGTGCTTGCCTTTGGTGTCCGCGCCTGGACAGCCTGGGCCGATCTTGGCGCCGCCGAACGAACGCTCAAGGTCATCGAGGCATCTGGCCCTGCATTCACCGTATTGATCAATCAGCGTACCGATCGCAGCACCACCGTACGAACGTGGAACGCCGCAGAGCCGATCACTGCCGCGAACCGGACCTATCTCAGCAAGCTTCGCGATGCCGAAATGCCGGCACTGAAGGAAACCCTCGCTCGCCTTGATGCCATTGATTTTGCCGGCAAGGCGACACTCTTGCCAGTTCTGCATCGCTCGGAAGAAACCTTGCTGCGGCTGCATGCCGAATACTGGGCAGGTGTCGTCAAGCCGAAGGCCGAGCGCCGGGCGACGCTGGCCGACGACTACAATGCCGAGGGGCTGGCCATGCAACAGACGCTCGAGACCATCGCCCGCAACCTCTCGGCCGGGATCCGCTACGCAGACCCCTTTGTCGACCATATGTTGACGGTCAAACAGCTTGCGTGGTCAGTTCGCAACCTCGGTGGGGAGGCATCTCTGCTCATCTCCAACGGCCTCGTCGCCGGCAAGCTGCCGCCGACCGCCTGGTCGCGCTACAATTTCAACTTCGGTGGCGCGCAGGCGAATTGGGACGCCATCGAGGACACTGTTGCCGGCCTGATGCTGCCTGAGCGCTTCGGCACGGCTTTGACGTCCGCCAAGCGCGCATTCTTTGCCCCGGACTATGCCGCCACCCGTGAACGGCTCATCGCCGCCCTGGTAGATGGTGGCAAGCCCGATATGACCGCCGATGATTGGTCGCCCTACACTGTCCCGCGCCTGGGTGCGATGCAGGACGTGGCCGAGGCTGCATTGGTGGAGGCGCGGGACCACGCCGCCAGTAGGCATGCTGTGGCCACATCCAATCTCCTTGCCTCGCTCGCCATGTTGGTGGGCGCGGTCGCGGTGACCCTGGTTGGCCTGTTGGCGGTCAGCCGGCGTGTCATTCGTCCGCTCGCCCGCCTCGCCGAGGCTACCCGTAGGCTCGCAGCCGGCGATCTCACGGCTGAGGCCGATGTGGGTGCGCGCACTGATGAGGTCGGCGCCCTTGCATCGGCGCTCGCCAGATTCCGGGCCGGAGCCGTCGACAAAGCCGCCATAGAGGCCGCACAAGCTGATGAACGGATGCGCATCGCCGCGCGCCAGGCTGCCATGGAATCGGGAATCGCCCGTTTTGAGGTCGACGTCGGCACTGCGCTCGCAGCCCTCGGTACGGCATTCGCGACGATGAACGGGGTCTCCAAGGAAATGACCGACGTCGCGGCGGAAAGCACAACCAACGCAGGCACCGCAGCGAGCGCCGCGCAAGACGCCTCGAGCAATGTCGCCGGCATCGCCGCGGCCACCGAGGAACTGAGTGCCTCGATCGCCGAGATCACCCGCCAGGTCGCCCACGCCGCACGAATCACCACCCGTGCTGTCGATGAGACACGCCAGACCGATGACACCGTTCGCGGCCTTGCTGAGTCGGCTAGCCGCATCGGGGAAGTCGTGAAACTGATCAGTGACATCGCGGGCCAGACAAACTTGCTCGCCCTTAACGCCACCATTGAGGCCGCCCGGGCAGGTGATGCCGGCAAGGGCTTTGCTGTTGTCGCCTCGGAAGTGAAGTCCCTCGCCAACCAGACCGCCAAGGCGACTGAGGAAATTGCCAGTCAGATCAACGCCGTGCGCGCAGTCACGGAAGCGGCGGTTACTGCGATCAAGCAGATCGGCACCACGATCGGCGAAGTCAGTACGGTCGCCACCGCGATCGCCGCAGGTGTCGAGCAGCAGGGCGCCTCAACCGAGGAAATCGCCCGCAATACCCAGCAGGCTGCGCGGCGGACGCGCGATGTCACCGACACGATCGATATCGTCGCCCGCGGTGCCACATCGACCATGGCGAACACCGCCTCTGTCAGCACAGCGGTCGCCGAGGTTGATCGCGAGGTTGCACGTTTGCGTAGCCAGATTAACGCCTTCCTCGGCAGTATCCGCGCCGCCTGAACGTCGTCAAAGGGCCTTTCTTGAACCCACCGCCGGTTACCCGGCGGTGGATCACAAGCCTGGTCCAGACCGCAGAAGTCCGATCCTGGGACCCTCAATTCGCGCCGGTCGGATCGATCCAGCCAATATGACCGTCCGTGCGTCGATAGACCACGTTGAGTTCGCCGTTTGTGCTGTTTCGGAACATCAGGATCTGTTGATCCGCGAGATCCATCCGCATGACCGCGTCGCCAACGGAAAGCTTCGCGATCTCCGCCGGGATTTCAGCAATGACAGTCGCACAGGCGGCTGCTTGCACGGCTGTATCCTGACTATCCTCATGCGCTTCGTCGTTTTCCTGCCGCAGCACATATTGCGTCGCCGCCTGCGGCCGTTCACGCACGCTCTGGTCCCGCGCATGATCGTTCACGCGACGGCGATAACGTCGCAGGCGTTTCGCAATATGTTCAGCAGCGTCGTCGAAGGCAGAATTCGCATCGGCCGCCTCACCCTCGCCGCGCAGGATCAAGCCGCGGGCCGCGTGGATATTAATGTCACACGTAAAGAAACTTCGAGCCCGACTGAACGTTACATGCGCTTCCTGCGCATGGTCGAAATACTTTCCGGTTATGGCCGTCAGCTGCTGGTTTACGCGCGTTTTCAGCGCTTCGGAGAGCTCCACCTGCTTGCCGGATACCGTGATTTGCATCTGCCTTTCCTCACGCCCGTGTTCGGGTCGTCTCGACGTTCGGGACCGCCTGCCGGCAAATCCGTCTCAGAGGCCGGAAAACTGCGCCTCGTGAGCACGGAAGCACTCAGGCCGGCACGGCCTTCTCCCGTTTGCGCTGCACGGAACTTGGGATGTGCAACGCATCGCGGTATTTCGCCACGGTCCGGCGTGCGATGTCTATGCCTTCGCGACGCAGGATCTCCACAATCGCATCATCACTCAATACCGCGTCGGGCGGTTCGGCGTCGACGAGGGTGCGGATCCGATAGCGGACCGTCTCGGCGCTGTGCGTGTCGCCTGATGTACCTTGTATCGCCGTCGTGAAGAAATATTTCAGCTCGAACGTGCCCCGCGGCGTCGCGATGTATTTGTTCGCTGTTACCCGGCTGATCGTGCTCTCGTGAAGTTCCACCGCCTCGGCGATTTCACGCAGGATCAAAGGCCGCAGATGCGACACGCCATGGCGGAAAAACCCATCCTGCTGGCGCACGATCTCGGTCGCCACCTTCAGGATCGTCTGCGCCCGCTGCTGCAGCGACTTCACCAGCCAGTTCGCGGTTTGCAGCTTCTCGGTGATGAACGCCTTGTCATCCTTCGATGCCAGCGGCATCAGCCGCGCCGAATAATGCTGGTTCACCAGCACGCGCGGCATTGTCTCCGGATTGAGTTCGATGATCCAGCCGCCATCCGGTGCCAGCCGCATGAGTACGTCCGGCACGACTGCCTGGGGGGCTGCGCTGTCCCAGTTGGCTCCCGGCTTAGGATCCAGCCTCTTGAGTTCCGCGATCATGTCCATCATGTCAGCCGAATCAACGCCGCAAATGCTCATCAGCTGCCTGAGGTCGCGCCGTGCGAGAAGCTCGAGATGCTCGAGCAGCGCGGCCATCGCCGGGTCCAGCCGGCTCTTCTCTGCCAGTTGAACGGCCAGGCACTCCTTCAGATCGCGGGCGAACATCCCCGTGGGATCGAAGCGCATCATCCGGGCCCGCACCGCCTCGACCCGCGCCGTCTCCGCCCCCATCGCCGCTGCCAACGCCTCGGATGTCACTGACAGCCGCCCGGTCGGCTCCAGCAATGCAATCAGATAGGCGCCGATCAGGCGGTCAACGGGATCGTGGAACGACAGCCGCATCTGCTCGCCGAGATGCTCGCGCAGGGTCGCGTTGCTTTCGGCAAAATCGTCGATACCCCGCTCGTCGCCGTCGAATCCGCCGCCGCCACTCCGCGCGCCATCGGAGGCGCCGCCGGGATCGTAGGGTTCGGCATACTCCGCCGTATCGAGCGGCGCCGCTCCTTCGGCCGGCAGGTCGTCGGAACGCACGGCATCGGCGACATCGCGCGGGCTTCCGCTGACGGGAATCACCACCTGGTCCGGGGCGGGGCGGTCGCCGACGGCAAACTCGCCGCCCTCATCGCGCTCCAGCAGCGGATTGCGTTCGAGCTCCTGCTCGACGAACGCCGCGGCTTCCAAGTTATTGAATTGCAAAAGCTGAATCGCCTGACGCAACTGCGGCGTCATCACCAGAGTCTGTGACTGGCGAAGGTCTAGGCGGGGGCCGATCGCCATCAGGGCGCGCTCAAGGGGTGATTCACGGTCCGGTCAAAGCTGTTGTGCCGCAATGCAGCGCGGACCGGTGGCACATGCAAGCAAGAATCGTGCTGGACGGGCGTCGTTGCCGAGGAAATTTACCGTGAGATCGTAAACAGACGGTTAGGCGAGCCCTAATGCCGACCTACAGGTGCTTGCCGCGCTCTAGAATTTCAAGCGTGTAGTCATGATAGCTCATCCCAAGCTCTTCCGCCCGGGCCAGTCGCCGTAGCGCGATTTCGCGCGGCGGAGTCTTCCATGCCCGCTTATGCGCCCGCCGCCACACCCAGGATCGCCATGAGGCACCCCCCGGATCTTCCGGCGGTTCATCCAGCGGGGGCCCGCCATTATGTCCAATCGCGCCGCTCACAGGTGCACGATATCGCCGTTGCCGATAGCCACTTTGCCCAGCAACTCGATCTTCATGTCGGCGTGCGCGAGTGTCTCGGCCGTGCCGCTGGTATTCACATAAAGGAACGTATTGGCGCCGTTGCGTAACCAGCCGACATCCCCCGCCCCAATGCTACGGGTCGTCAGTTTGCCGACAAATGTCAGTGCCATGCCGAGCCCCGTGAGATCGATCGCATCGATCCCAGGCCGGAAATTGGTGATAACGTCCATGGACGTGGGGGTCGAATCGCTCGACGCGCCATAGATGTAGTCGGTCACGTTGTCCCCCCCGGTTAGGCTGTCCGCCCCCGCGCCGCCGTCCAGCCATAGCCGGCCGGACATCCCAGTCCCATCGATCGTATCCGCTCCGTCCAGCCCGAAGACGAAACTTGGGGTCACACGACCAGCCGCGCCGCTCAACCCAGCCAGGTTGATCATGTCGGCGCCGCTACTGCCTACCACGATATCAAGCGGATCGGCCGTCGTCGTTGTCCCCGCCGTAGTGTCGGTCGCGGTCAGCGTCAGCGCATAGACCGCTCCATTCGCCTCCCCCAGAACATCGGTGCTGCCCGCCGCAAGAACGGCCTGGTTCCCGGCTCCCGACAGGTTGAAGGCGGCCGCATCCGGCCCACCGAGGGCGTAGCTATAGGAATCCCCCGCAACCCCGCCAACCTCGCTGATCCCGGCGAACCCCATGCCGGCCACAAGCCCACCTGCACCCTGCGCCGTCTCGATCGACGCACCGAGCGCCGCTGTCGTCACCCCGCCTCTGGTCCAGCCGATCACGTCGAGAGCAGTCAGATCCGCAGCTGAAACCTGATCCACCACGCCCGAGCCACCAAACGCGTTATACGGATCATTGTCCATCGACGATGCCCAGTCCCCCGCATCGGCACCGCTGACCGTATTGAAATCGGCGATATCCGTCGCCCCATTGTCGACCGACAGATAGCCAGGCGCGCCTGAGGTGAACGTGCGCACCCCGACGCTTGAGAAATGCAGCATATCCAGTGGGGTGTAGGCATTGGCAATGCTGCCGATCGACGAGCCGGTCAGCAGAATCCGCCCCATCACTTCCGTCAACTCGTGCAACGCCACACTATTGAAATCGTAGCTGCCCGACGGCACACCGCCGGATGTGTCATACGTGAACGGCACCGCGCTCGAAAATCCCACCAGCCCATCCGTGCCCGCCCGCGTCGGCGACATGAGGCCCAACGCCTTTGCTTCCGCCGTCGTCGTCAGCATCGTCCCGCTCACCGGCATCGTATCAGGCAGCGAGGCCGCCGCCGACGCATCATCCGCCGACGTCACGCCCAATCGGGTCGCGGCCAGATAGGTTGCGTAGCTCATGCTCGCCAGGAACCCGGCGCTCTCGCCCAGGGCGAAACCCGGCAACGTCTGCTTGCCGATCGTGCCATAGCCGACACGGATATTGACGGTGACCGCGTTGCGATACTGCCCCTCAAGCTCCTCCGCCGCCGCGATCACTCCATCGCGAAAGGCCTGCGGCGCGGCAAGCGCGCTGGCGTCCCAGGTGATCTGGAAGGCCAGCGGCGAACTATCCTCGGTAACCCGGACCGTCATGGGCGTGACCACGCCGCTGGCCGCCTGCACCACCGGCCCGACCGCCGCCTCACCGATGGCGACCGTGTCCGGGGCGGTCGTTCCATCGCCGACGGGCATCCCGTCGGGCGAGGCCGCCGGGTCGAGCAACAGGTCAGCCGAACCTAGCGCATGGGACCCGGCACCGAACCTCAAAGTCCTGGCATCGAACACAATCGCCGCCTCCTGCTTCCCGAACGTGCGAACGCTGCGATCAATATGACGCGCTTGGTGAAGGCCGTGTAAAGTAACACATCCGGCAGGCGGTCCGAACAGCGGCCGTCGCCGCCCGATGCCCTGCCAGCCCAAGTGGAGACTGCCCATGCCCCCCTTCGCCAGCCTCGGCCACGTAGCCCTCCGCACCCGCGACATCGAACGCTCCATCGCCTTCTACACCGAGAAACTCGGCCTGGCCGAAATGCTCCGCCTCACCTACGACGACGGCAGCCTCTTCCTCGCCTACCTCCGCATCACCGACACCCAATACCTCGAACTCTTCCCCTACGGCACCGGCAACACCACCCCCGGCCGAGACGTCGTTGCCATCAACCACTTCTGCCTCACCGTCGAAAACATCGACACCACCCTCGCCACCCTCGCCGCCGCCGGCGTCCCCCTCACCCGAGATCTCAAACTCGGCGCCGACGGCAACCGCCAAGCCTGGATCGAAGACCCCGACGGAACCCGCATCGAACTCATGGAAATGGCTCAAGAAAGCCTGCAGGAAACCGCCATCAAACGGCTGCGGGAAGGGCAGGGGCCTATCACCGTCCAAACCACGACCCCACGCCCCGCGACCTTCGCCTAAGGAAGAAAAAGCAAGGCTCCGCCGGCTCAGGGCCTGGAGGCCCTGAGAACCCCATCCACTCTCGCGGCTGTATCAACAGCCTTCAGTCGCAATCCCACGGCTTCGGGGATGAGAGTGGCGAAGCCAAGAAACAACGGCGACCGCACGTGATCCCGTGCGGTCGCACTGTTTGATTGCCTGCGGCGCAAAGAAAGCCATTATCAACTGAAGAACGAAGATCCAGCCGCGTGAATTTCACGGGTTCTCAGGGCCTGTGGCCCTGAGCCGGCGGAGCCTTGCTTGCCGTCCTCAAAACCAATTCGCCTTATCCACCACATTCCGCATCGCCCCGCCGTTCAGCATCGCCCGGGTATTATCGAGCAGGATCTGATACCGCCGTTCGTTCAGGTGTGGCCCATAGCCCGCCATATGCGGCGTCATCAGCACCCCCGGCAGCGTCCACAGCGGATGCTCCGCCGGCAGCGGCTCTTGCTCGTAGACATCGAGCCCGGCGCCGGTGATCTCGCCAGCGACCAATGCCGCCACGAGATCATCGAGCCGCGTCGTCATCCCGCGTCCGATATTGATAAAGAAGGCGCTGCGACGCATCCGTGCGAAGCGGGCGCGATTGAACATCCCCTCCGTCGTCGGCGTGTGCGGCACTGTGGCGATCACGAAGTCCGCCTGCGGCAGCAGCGCATCGAGGGCTTCGGGCGGATGCATTTCCGCCACCCCTGCCGGCGCGCTCGCCCGGCGCGCGTCGGTTCCAATCACCCGCATTCCCGCCGCCGCGCACAGCCGCGCCGCCTCTGCCCCGATGCCCCCAAGGCCGACGATCAGCGCGGTAGCCGAATGCAGGTCGACCACGCCCATGTCTTCCGGCGGCTTCGTCCATTCGCGCCGCATCTGCTGCGGAATGTAGTAGTGGAAGCCGCGCGCGAACGAGAACACGAAAGCCATGATGTGCGCGCCGATATGGTCGTTGAAGATCTCGCGGAAATTCGTCGCCACCAGCGGGTGGGCTGCGAGTTCCGGGAAGTAGAACCCCGCCGGCGGCGCCGCCTGCGGCGCCTGCAGCCAGCGTAGTTTCTCCGCGCGCTTCAGCAGGTCCGGCGTGAGCGTGCCGAACGCCGCATCGGCATCGACGATGGCGTGCTGCGCGTGCTGCGCCCCTTCGGCGACCACCACCTCCACCTCCGGCAGCGTGGCCGCCAGGCGGCGCGCCCATCCCCGCCAGATATCGTTCTGTGGCGGCAGCATGACGAGTTTCAGTCCCATGGCGATGTCCTCCGATCCATCCTTATCCTGTGCCAATCCCGCGCCCGCCGCTAGAATGCCTCCATGAGCCCCCGCATCGTCACCCTCACGCTGAACCCCGCGGTCGACGCCGCCTTCGAGGCCGACCACGTCGTCCCCCAGCACAAGATCCGCACCTACAACGAAACCCATGACCCCGGCGGCGGCGGCGTGAACGTCGCCCGCGTGCTCGCCGAGCTCGGCGCCGACACCTGCGCCGTCGTGCTGGCCGGCGGCGTCACTGGCGCCTTCCTCGTCGAGCTGCTGAACAAAGGCGGCATTCCCAACCGCCCCGTCGCCATCGCCGGCACCACGCGCATCAGCACCAATGTGAAGGACCATTCGACCGGCGAGGAATATCGTTTCGTCCCCGAAGGCCCGGTGATTTCGCCAGCCGAGCTCGACGAAGCCATCGCCGCGCTCGACCGCGAGGCCTCCGACTGGATCGTCCTCAGCGGCAGCCTGCCGCGTGGCGTCGGCGCCGACATCTACGCCCGCATCGCCGCCCACCAATCCGCCAAAGGCCGCAAGGTGGTGTTGGATTCCTCAGGCCCCGCCCTCAAGGCCGCCCTCGGCAGCGGCCTGGCCCTCATCAAGCCCAGCGAACGCGAACTCGCAGCTCTAGACGGCAACAATCCGCCGGAGATCGCCGCGGCCCATCTGGTGAGCCAGGGCGCCGCCGATCACGTCGCCGTCTCTCTCGGTGCGGGCGGCGGTCTGGTCGCGACCGCCGCGGGCGTCGTCCGCCGCCCCGCGATACCCGTCACCGTCAAGGGCGCCGTCGGCGCCGGCGACAGCTTCGTCGCCGCCATGACGCTCGCTCTCGCCCGCGGCGCCACGCCCGGCGAGGCCCTCAACTGGGGCCTCGCCGCCGGCGCTGCCGCCGTCAGCCAACTCGGCACGGCCCATCCGCGCCGCGGCGATATCGAAGCCTTCTACAAGGCGGCCATTGGTTAGGCCCGCATCGCCTCACTGCTCGAATCCGTCAGCGGCGCCGGAAGGTATTTCACGAACTCCTTAGGCACGACCTGCCAGAACCGCGGCACTACCCGCTCCCAGTCGTGCAGCAACCGCCGCGCGTAGCTGCTGTGGGTCTCCTCCACGTGCATGGCCACGAGCCGCCTGAGTCCCTCCGACCAGTGCGACGAGGCCACCCGCTGCCATGTCAGCGATTCCGCGTTCACGCGCAAATGGAACATACCATCGGGGTCATAGACGAACGCCATGCCCCCCGTGAATCCGGCTCCGAAATTATCGCCGACCTGCCCGAGCACCACAACGGTTCCCCCCGTCATATACTCGCACCCGTTCGACCCGCAGCCCTCGACCACCGTCGTCGCCCCGGAGTTGCGCACCGCGAACCGCTCGCCCGCCTGCCCGGCGGCAAACAGGAACCCGCTCGTCGCGCCATACAGCACCGTGTTGCCGATGATCGTGTTCTGATAGCTCACCAGGTTCGACGACGGGGCCGGGCGCACAACGATCGTCGCCCCCGACAGCCCCTTGCCGACATAGTCGTTCGCATCCCCGAACACTTCCAGCTTCAGCCCCTGCACCGCGAAAGCGCCCAGCGACTGCCCGGCCGACCCACGCAGCCGCACCGTCACATGGCCCGGCTGCAGCCCGGTCATCCCGAACTTCCGCACCACACGGCTGGAGAATTTCGTTCCGATGGCGCGATGCGTGTTGCGGATATTGTATTGCAACTGCATCTTCTCGCCGCGCTCGAACAGCGCGGCGGCATCCGCGATCATCTGCTTGTCGAGCGTATCCGGAACCTCGTTGCGCCCCACCATCGTGCAGTACGGCGCATAGGGCCCGGGATCGGCCTTCACCAGCAGCGGATTGAGATCGAGGTCGTCGAGATACTCCGACCCGCGGCTCACCTGCTTCAACAGATCCGACCGCCCGATCACATCGGCGAGGCTCTTCACCCCCAGCTCGGCGAGGATATAGCGCACATCCTCGGCAATGAAGCTGAACAGGTTGATCACCTTCTCCGCCGAGCCCTCGAACTTCGCCCGTAGCTTCTCGTCCTGCGTGCACACGCCCACCGGGCAGGTGTTGGAGTGGCACTGCCGCACCATGATGCAGCCCATCGCCACCAGCGAGGCGGTCCCGATGCCGAACTCCTCGGCCCCCAGCATCGCCGCGATCACCACGTCGCGCCCGGTCTTGATCCCGCCATCGGTCCGCAGCTTCACAGTATGGCGCAGCCGGTTCAGCATCAGCACCTGATGCGTCTCCGACAGCCCCATCTCCCACGGCAGCCCGGCATACTTCACCGACGTCTGCGGGCTCGCCCCGGTGCCGCCGGAATGCCCGGAAATCAGGATCGCATCCGCCTTCGCCTTGGCCACCCCCGCGGCGATTGTGCCGATCCCCGACCGCGCGACGAGCTTCACACATACAGTCGCCTCGGGATTGATCTGCTTGAGATCGTAGATCAGCTGGGCAAGATCCTCGATCGAGTAGATATCATGATGCGGTGGCGGACTGATCAGCGTAACGCCCGGCGTCGAGTGCCTGAGCTTGGCGATCAGGCCGGTCACCTTGAAGCCAGGCAGCTGTCCGCCCTCGCCCGGCTTGGCACCCTGCGCCACCTTGATCTCGATCTCGCGGCAGGCATTAAGATATTCCGCTGTCACGCCAAACCGACCGGATGCGATCTGCTTGATCGCCGAGGACGCATTGTCCCCGTTCGCCCGCGGCTTCGCGCGCTCCGGATCCTCGCCGCCCTCGCCGCTGTCGCTGCGCGCGCCGATCCGGTTCATCGCGATCGACAGCGTCTCATGCGCTTCCGGGCTCAGCGCCCCCAGAGAAATCCCAGGCGCCACCAGCCGCTTGCGGATTTCGGTGATGCTCTCCACCTCGTCGATGGCGATCGGCTTGCGCCCCTCGATGCGGAAATCCAGCAGATCGCGCAGCGCAATCGGCGCCATCCGCCGCGCCGCCTCGGCGTAGCGCCGATAGGCGGAGAAACTGTCGCTGGCGACCGCCTCCTGCAGCAGATGGATCAGGGTCGCATCGAACGCATGCGCCTCGCCGCGCTTGCGCAGCTTGTAGACGCCCCCGATCGGCAGGGTGGCGACATCCGCCGTCCAGGCCGAGGCATGCAGCGCCAGGATCTTCCGCGCAATGCCCGACAGCCCGATGCCGGAAATGCGCGACTGCATGCCCGGAAAGAACTCCGCCACCAACGCTCGCGACAGCCCGATCGCCTCGAAGTTATAGCCGCCGCGATACGAGGAGATCACCGAGATGCCCATCTTGGACATCACCTTCAGCAACCCCTTGTCGACCGCCTTCTTGTAGCGCTGCACTGCCTCTTTCAGCGACAGCTGGCCGAACAGCCCGCGCCGGTGCCGGTCCGCGATGCTCTCCTGCGCCATATACGCATTCAGCGTCGTCGCCCCCACGCCGATCAGCACGGCGAAGGTATGCACATCGAGGCATTCCGCCGCCCGCACATTGAGGCTGGTAAACGTCCGCAACGAACACCGCACCAGATGCGTATGCACGCCCCCGGTCGCCAGGATCATCGGAATCCCCGCCCGCTCCGGCCCGATCGCCTCGTCGGTCAGTATCACATGGGTGCAGCCCGCGCGCACGCCCTCTTCCGCCTGCGCCCGAATGCGCTCCAGCGCCGCCCTGAGCCCGCTCTCGCCCTCGGCCACCGGGAAGGTGCAGTCGACCACGCAGGCCGAGCGCCCCATATGCGCGCGCATCGCCGCGAACTCGGCGTTCGACAACACCGGGCTTTCCAGCTGCAACAGATCGAACTGGCTCGAATCCTCGTCGAGCACGTTGCCGAGATTGCCCAGCCGCGTCTTCAGCGACATCACCCGCGTCTCGCGCAGGCTGTCGATCGGCGGATTGGTCACCTGGCTGAACGCCTGGCGGAAATAGTGGTGCAACCCGCGATACTTCTCCGACAACACTGCCAGCGGCGTGTCGTCGCCCATGCTGCCGACCGCCTCCTGCGCATCCTCCACCATGGGATGCAGCACGACCTCGAGCTCCTCCATCGTCGTGCCGACCGTCAGCTGCCGCCGCCGTAGCGCCTCGCCCTCGTAGAGCACCGGCTCCGGCGCATCGGTCTTCACGATATGGTCGATCTGCCGGATGCGCTTGGCCCATTCGCCGAAAGGCTGGCGCGCCGCCAGCATGTCTTTCATTTCCTCGTCGCCGTAGAAGCGCGTCGCCTCGAGATCGACGCCGATGCTCTGTCCCGGCCCGACCCTCCCCTTCTCGACGATTTCGCTTTCATCGAGCTTCACCATGCCGGTTTCCGAGCCGACAATCAGCATCGCGTTGCGGCTGATCGTATAGCGCAACGGCCGCAGCCCGTTGCGGTCGAGCCCGGCAATCACCCAGCGCCCGTCCGTCGCCGCCAGCGCGGCCGGCCCGTCCCAGGGCTCCATGACGGCGTTGCAGTACAGGAACATGTCTTTGTGCGCCTGCGGCATTGTCGCGTCCTGGCCGATGCTGGCCGGGATCATCAGCGCCTTGGCCATCGGCGCATCGCGCCCCGCCCGCACCAACACCTCGAAGACCGCATCCAGCGTCGCGGTATCCGACCCGCCCGCCTGGATCACCGGCTTGATGTCCTCCATCCACGGATCGAGCATCGGGTCCGACAGCCGCGTCTCGTGCGACTTCATCCAGTTGATGTTGCCGGTCACCGTATTGATCTCGCCGTTATGCGCGAGCATCCGGAACGGCTGCGCCAGCCGCCAGGTCGGGAATGTATTGGTCGAGTAGCGCTGGTGATAAATCGCAAAGCGCGAAATGAAGCGTTCGTCGAGCAGGTCGGGGTAGAAATCGCTCAGGCTCTCGGCCAGGAACATCCCCTTGTAGATGATTGACCGGCATGACAGCGAACAGAAATACAGCTCCGGAATCTGCGCCGCGATGGCCTGCTTCTCGATCCGCCGGCGGATCACATAGAGGTCGCGCTCGAAGGTCGCCTCGTCGCGCCCCTCGGGCGACCACAGCATGATCTGCTCGATCTCCGGCCGCGTCGCATTGGCCTTCTCGCCGATGCAATCAACGTTGATCGGCACCTGCCGCCAGCCATAGATATGATATCCGAACGAAATGATCTCGCTCTCGACGATCTGCCGGCAGCGCTCTTGCGCCGACAGATCCGTCTTCGGCAGGAACACCTGCCCCACGCCGATCGGTCCCGGCCGCAGCCGGTCGCCGCCGCGACGGATCGCATCTGCAAAGAAATCCTGCGGAATTTCGATGTGAATTCCCGCCCCGTCGCCGGTCTTGCCGTCGGCGTCTACCGCGCCGCGATGCCAGACCGCCTTGAGCGCATTGATCCCGGCCTCGACCACGTCGCGTCGGCGTTTGCCGTCGAGTGCCGCGATGAGGCCGACGCCGCAGGCGTCGTGCTCCATCGTGGCATCGTACGTGCCGGCGAGAGCACGCGTATTGGCGTGCCAGGCCGCGACGAAGTCATGACCGTTTTCAATGCGCCCCGTCATTCATCTCTCCGTTCAGAACCTCAGCCCGCGGGCGATCAGTTCATCCTTCTTCTTCTGAATCGCCGCCTGATACACGCGCTGCCCCCAGGCCTGGCCGGCCGCCATGCCCTGCTGCGTCACCGCCGGCAGGGTCTGGATCAGCTTCTGCCCCAGCGGCGTATTGTAGAAGGCGCGCAGGCCCTTGAGGTCGTCGATGGTGAAGTTGTTCGCCCACACGTCGACGATCTGCGTCGTCAGGTCGTTCTGCTGCGCGATGAATTCCGGCATCAACACTTCGTCGACGATCTTGGCCGCCTCTTCCGGCTTCAGCATCTCCGGCGGCTTGGTCGGATCATTCGCCGGCGGCTTGGCGCCCGCACGCATGACCAGCTGGATCATCTGGTTACGCATCAGGCCGATCAGCTGCTGGCTCTGCTTGGTCACGCCGACCATTTCGGTCAGCGCCGCCGCCTCGGCATGGGCGGCCGGGCTTGCCGCCGGAACCGGCGGGGGCAGGCTTGGCGCAGTTGCGGCCGGGGCCGCCGGCGGCGTCTGCGCGAAGGCCAAGGAAGCGGCCAGCAGGCCGGCGGCAAAGGTCGGATAGGCGAATAGGCGAGCGTGCATCTGGGTCACTCCGCTGCCACCGCTGTCGCGGCGGTCTGTTGCACATAAGTGTGGATCTGTTGGGCCGCGTCGCGACCGTCACGGATAGCCCAGACTACCAGTGACGCGCCGCGAACGATATCCCCGGCTGCAAAAACCCCCGCCACGCCCGTCATGAACGAGCTGCGACCCACCTTCAATGTCCCCCAGCCGGTTACCCCGAGCGCCGGCTCGGCAAACGCCGCCGGCAGATCCTCCGGATCGAATCCCAGCGCCTTGATCACCAGGTCTGCCGGCAGGTTGAAATGGCTCCCCTCGATCGGCTCCACCGACTGCCGCCCCGACGCGTCCGGCAGCCCCAGATGCATCCGCACCGCCCGCACTGCGGTCACATGCTCCGTGCCGACCGCGCCGCCGCCGATGAAGGCCTCGGGGGCCGCCAGCCAGACGAATTCGACGCCCTCCTCCTCCGCGTTCTTCACCTCCTGCATCGAGCCCGGCATGTTCGCCCGGTCGCGCCGGTAGAGACACTTCACCGAAGCCGCGCCCTGCCGCACCGCCGTCCGCACGCAGTCCATCGCCGTGTCACCGCCGCCGATCACCACCACGTTGCGGCCGCGAGCGTCGAGCGCCCCGGATGTGAATGCCGGCACCTCATCGCCCAGCCCCAGCCGGTTCGACGCCGTCAGAAAATCGAGCGCTGGCACGATCCCCGGCAGCCCCACCCCGGGTCCCCCTATATCGCGCGCCTTGTACACCCCGGTCGCCACCAACACTGCCGCATGCCGCCCCCGCAACTCGGCGAACGACAGATCCCGGCCGATTTCAGTGTTCAGCACGAACCGCACGCCGGACTCCTCCAGCAGCTTCCAGCGCCGCAGCACGATCGATTTCTCGAGCTTGAAGCCGGGAATCCCATACACCAGCAGTCCGCCCACCCGGTCATGGCGGTCATAGACCACCACCTGATAGCCCAGCCGCCGCAGTTCCTCGGCCGCCGCCAGCCCCGCCGGCCCCGCACCGATGATGCCCACGCTCTCCGCCCGCTCATGCCGCGGCTTGACCGGTTTCACCCACCCGTTCTCGAAGGCGGTATCGGTGATGTAGCGCTCCACCGCCCCGATGGTGACGCTCTCGAACCCCTTCTCGATGACGCAGTTGCCCTCGCACAACCGATCCTGCGGGCAGATCCGTCCGCAGATTTCCGGGAAATTATTGGTCGCGCTCGAAACCTCGTAGGCCTCCTCCAGCCGCCCCTCGGCGGTCAGCTTCAGCCAGTCCGGAATATTGTTCGATAACGGGCAGTGAACCTGACAGAACGGCACGCCGCACTGGCTGCACCGGCTGGCCTGGGCTGCGGCCTGCGGCGGCGCGAAGCGCTGATAGATCTCGCCGAAATCCTCGCGCCGCAGCCCGGCCTCCCGCTTGTCGGGCGCCTGCTGGGCCAGACTGACGAACTGCAGCATGCGATCGGCCATCACGGGTCTCCATCGACAACGACGGGCCCGAGGCATCGAACGCCACCCGGACCGCGCAGATGCCTATACGGCACCCCGCGGTGCATGGCGAGTCGGAAAATCGCAATTACGGCATCAGGGCTGCCATAATTTTCGTCGATCCACCATAATCCGATGGATCGGCGTCCATTCGAGCGAAAATTAGGTCCGCTTCAACCCCTATGCTGCCGCATAACCAGGCCGCCGCCCGCCCCCGGGCCGATACCGGCGCAGATACGCAGGCACCACCGCCTCCACCGCCACCGGCGCAATGCCCAGCGCGGCCAGCCCCTGCGCCCCCGCCGGCACCACGTTATCGCGCTCCAGCAGCTTCAACTGGTCCCGCGTCAGCGGCTTGCCCGGCACCTTCTCCAGAAACGCCGCCTCGATCCGCGCGATCCACATCGGCACATTCCACAGGCAATGCGGCCGCTTGGTCTCCGCCAGCACGTAGCTGACGATGTCCTTCATGCTCCACACGTTCGGCCCGCCGAGATCGTAGGCCTGCCCCTTCGTCGCCGGATCGCCCAGCGCCGCCATCGCCGCATCCGCGACATCGCCGACATACACCGGCTGCATCTTTGCCGCCCCCCCGATCAGCGGCATCACCATCGGCAGCCGCTGCGCCATCGTCGCGAACAGGTTGAAGAACTTGTCGTCATGCCCGAACACCACCGACGGCCGCAGGATCGTCACCCCCGGAAACGCCGCCCGCACCGCCGCCTCGCCCGCCGCCTTGCTCTGCGCATAGGCCGAGGGGTGCCCCGCCTCGACGCCGAGCGCGGAGAGATGGATCAGCCGCCCCACGCCGGCCTTCGCCGCCGCCGCCGCGATCGTCTGGGCAGCCGTGACGTGAACGCGGGTGAAATCCCCCGCCCGCCGCTCGCTGAGAATGCCCACCAGGTTCACCACCACGTCGGCGCCCTCGACCGCCAGCGCCACCGCGGCCGCGTCATCGGCCGGCGCATGCAGCAGCACGACCTGGCCGACACGGCCCATCGGCTTAAGAAACATGGCCGCCTCGGTGTCCCGCACCGCGACCCGCACGCGATACCCCGCCGCCGTCAGGCGGTTGACGATGTGGCGGCCGATGAATCCCGATCCACCGAATACCGTTGCGATATGCGCCGCGTGTCCCGACATGATCCGCTCCTTGAATGCCGAACTATTTCTAGGCACCTGCGATCAATGCCTCAAGGGCAGTTGACGCGGCCCCGCCCCGCCGCTACATCGCGCCCCCACCGCATGCCGGATTGCCCAGGTGGCGGAATTGGTAGACGCGCAGGTTTCAGGTACCTGTGGCCGCAAGGTCGTGAAGGTTCGAGTCCTTTCCTGGGCACCAAGGCTTACTCATGGCGGGTAGTACGCAGTTCATGGCTAACGCAACCATCCACCTGCACCGCCATGACCTGCCCGACGGGCTCGACCTGGGGCCCGTCATCGCCGTCGATACCGAGACCATGGGGCTCGACCCCCGCCGCGACCGGCTCTGCCTGGTGCAGATCTCCGCCGGCGACGGCCACGCCCATCTCGTCCAGCTGATCCCCACCGAACTCGGCGGCCGTGGCTACGATTGCCCGAACCTCGCGGCCATGATGGCCAATCCCGCCGTCACCAAGCTCATGCACTTTGCGCGATTTGACGTCGCCATGCTGCAGCACCGGCTCGGGATCGTCTGCGCGCCGGTGAAATGCACCAAGATCGCCTCCAAGCTGATCCGCACCTACACCGATCGCCACGGTCTCAAGGATCTCTGCCGCGAACTGCTCGGCGTCGACCTTTCCAAGCAGCAGCAGACCTCCGACTGGGGCGCGACCGAGCTCACCTCCGAACAGCTCGCCTACGCCGCCTCCGACGTGCTGCACCTCCATGCGCTGTGGGCCAAGCTCGAGGCCATCCTCAAGCGCGAGGGCCGGCTCGACATCGCCGAGGCGTGCTACCAGTTCCTGCCCACCCGCGGCCGGCTCGATATTCTCGGCTGGGAAGAGCCGGATATTTTCGCGCATTGAGTGCTGGGATGCGCACGCCGATCTGGCGTAACCTCCACCGGCGCTGATCCGGACTCGCCGCCCACCATGAACGACACCGCCGCCGCTCTGCACACCGATATCGACGTCGCCCGCGCCGTGCTGGCGACCGAGGCGGAAGGTCTGCGCGCGCTCGGCGACTCGCTCGACGACAGTTTTGCCAAGGCCGTCGACCGCCTCGCCGGCACCACCGGCCGCGTCGTCGTCTCGGGCATGGGCAAGTCCGGCCACGTCGCCCGCAAGATCGCCGCCACCTTGGCCTCGACCGGCACGCCCGCCCTCTTCGTCCATCCCGCCGAGGCCTCGCACGGCGACCTCGGCATGATCGTCCCCGGCGATGCGGTCCTCGCCTTGTCCAATTCCGGCGAGACCGCGGAACTCGCCGACCTCATTGCCCATACCCGCCGCTTCGGCATTTCGCTTGTCGCCATCTCCGGCCGCGCCGGCAGCACTTTGGCCCGCGCCGCCGACGTCGCCCTCACTTTGCCGCCCGCCAGCGAAGCCTGCCCAATGGGCCTCGCACCCACCACCAGCACGACGATGCAGCTCGCCCTCGGCGATGCGCTGGCCGTCGCCCTGCTCACCCGCCGCGGCTTCGGCTCGGCCGAGTTCCGCCAGTTCCACCCCGGCGGCCGCCTCGGCGCCCGGCTGCGCCAGGTGCGCGACCTCATGCACGGCGCCGAGGGCCTGCCACTCGCGCCGCTCGGTACCCGCGTGCAGGATGCCATCCCCGTCATGACCGAAGGCCGTTTCGGCTGCATCGGCATCGTCGACGCGGAGCAGAAACTCGCGGGCATCATCACCGACGGAGACCTGCGCCGCGCCCTCGGGCCCGGCCTGCTCGAGGCCAGCGTCGAGCACGTGATGACCGCCACCCCCCGCACCATCGCCCCCGAGGCGCTCGCCGCCGAAGCCCTTCATGTGATGAACGCGCCGGAGCGGCCAATCACCGCCCTCTTCGTGCTCGATGCCGCCGGCCGGCCGGTCGGCCTGTTGCATATGCACCATCTGCTGCGCGCGGGCCTGGCATGACCATGCCCGCCCGTCGCCCCGTGGCGCCCCGCACCGATCGGATCCTCGGCACCAGCCTGCGCCGCCCCCCCTCGTCGGGCGCCATCGCACGGCGCCGCTGGATGGTCGGGCTCGGCAAGCGCGCGCTGCCGGTGCTCGCCCTCGGCCTGCTGCTGCTCGTCGCGCTGTGGCCAGAGTTCATGCAGCCGTCCGATCAGACGCGGCTGGTCTATCGCCGTGGCGCCATCAGCACCGAGAGCGGCCTCGTGGTCGCGCCGCGCTATCGCGGCGATGACGACAGCCGGCAGCCCTACACGGTGACGGCGGCAAGTGCCTTGCAGCGCGACCCCGAGCGCTTCGACCTCACCGCCCCGGTCGGCGACATCACGTTGAACGGCGGCGCCTGGCTGTTTGTCCAGGCGCGGCAGGGGACCTATGCGAAGAAGCTCGCCCAGCTCGACCTTTCCGGCGAGGTGACGCTCTATCGCGATGACGGCACGATGCTGATCACCGACGCGGCGACGCTCGATCTCAAGGAAGGGGTCGCCGCCAGCGCCCATATCACCCGCGCCGAGGGGCCGTTCGGCACGCTCGATGCCCAGGGGTTCACCATTACCGAGCGCGGTCAGGTGGCGCAGTTCACTGGACCGGTCCGGCTCGTGCTGAACGCGGCCCGGCGATGATCCGTCCCTTCGCCCTGCTCGCGTTTACCCTCGCCGCCGGACCGGCGTTGGCGCAGCCGATCGATCTCTCGCGTGGTGGACAGATCGAAGTGACCGCCGCCGGCGGGTTCGAGTGGCGCGACCAGGAGCAGAAGGTGATCGCCACCGGCGATGCCCGGGCCACCCGCGGCACAGTGACCGTGCTGGCCGACAAGCTCACCGCCCTCTACCGCAAGCGTAATGCCGCGCCCGGCGCGGCGCCGGCGAGCGCGGATACCGGCAGCAACGAAATCTATCGCCTGGAGGCGGACGGCAAGGTTCGCATCGTGACGCCGACCGACGAGGCGGTCGGGGACCACGCCATCTACGATATCGACCAGGCCGTGCTGGTGATGACCGGGCATGGCCTGCGGCTGACCACGCCGCAGCAGGTGGTGACCGCGCGCGACAGCCTCGAATATTGGTCCGACCGTCGCATGTCCATCGCCCGTGGGGATGCCGTGGTGGTCACCGCCGATGCCCGGCAGGTCAGCGCCGACACGTTGGTCGGCTACAGCGTGCCGACCGACCAGCCGGCGGCGGCCAAGCCGGCGGCGCCGGCGGATGCCGCCAGTGTCGAGTCCTCCAAGCTCGAGCGCATCGAGGCGTTCGGGAATGTCGAGATCCGCACGGCGACCGACATCGTCCGGGGTGAGCGCGGCGTCTATCTGCCGGAGGCCAAGCTGGCCCGTATCGTCGGGCGGGTGCGGATCACCCATGGGCAGAACCAGATCAATGGGCCGGCGGCGGACGTCGACATGAACACCGGGGTGGCCACGATGGTCGCCGATCCCGGCGGGCGGGTGCAGGGGTTGATCGTGCCGAACGATGCGAAGACGAATGCCGCCAAGCCAGGAGGGAAGCCATGAGCGGCCTGCGCGTGCTCCCGGGCTCCGGCGGCCTGGTCGCGACTGGGGTGGGCAAGGTCTACAAGAAGCGGCCGGTGGTCAGGAACGTCACCATCTCCGTGCGCCGCGGCGAGGTGGTCGGGCTGCTCGGGCCGAATGGCGCGGGGAAGACGACGACGTTCTATATGATCGTCGGGCTGGTGCGGCCGGATACGGGGTCGATCAGTCTTGATGGGCACGACATCACGACCTTGCCGATGTTTCGCCGGGCGCGGCTGGGGATCGGCTATCTGCCGCAGGAGGCCAGCGTGTTCCGCGGCCTCAACGTCGAGCAGAACATCATGGCAGCTCTCGAGGTGGTGGAGCCCGATCCCGATCGGCGCGAGCAGATGCTCGAGGAATTGCTGGCCGAATTCGGCATCCTGCATCTGCGCCGGACGGCGGCGCTGGCTTTGTCCGGCGGTGAGCGGCGACGGGTGGAGATCGCGCGGGCGCTGGCGACGCAGCCGAGTTATATTCTGCTCGATGAGCCGTTGGCGGGCATCGATCCGATCGCGGTGGGCGAAATCCGCGATCTCGTGGCGCATCTGAAGGATCGCGGCATCGGGGTGTTGATTACCGATCACAACGTGCGCGAGACGCTGGAGATCATCGATCGCGCCTATATCCTGCATGACGGCCAGGTGCTGATGGAGGGGCGGCCGGAGGAGGTCGTGGCGCACGCCGATGTGCGGCGGGTCTATCTGGGTGAGCGGTTCAGCCTGTAGACTGCCCGCCGCGAGAAGGGGGAACACCAATGCACCTGACGAACGAACAGATCGCGGGATTTCATCGCGAGGGATATCTGTTTCTGCCCGAGCTGTTCACGCCCGAGGAAGTGGCGGTGCTGCGGGAAGAGGCCGAGGGGATTTATGCCCATCAGCGGCCGGAGGTGTGGCGCGAGAAATCGGGCGTGCCGCGGACGGCGTTCGCGGCGCATCTCTACAACGATGCTTTCGCGACCCTCGCGCGGCATCCGCGGATGATCGGGCCGGTGGAGCAGGTGTTCGGCGAACAGCTCTACATGCATCAGTTCAAGATCAACGCGAAATCGGCCTTCACCGGCGACGTGTGGCAGTGGCATCAGGACTATGGCACCTGGGCGCGCGACGACGGGATGCCGGAGCCGCGGGCGATGAATATCGCGGTGTTTCTCGATGAGGTCATGCATATCAACGGGCCGCTGATGCTGGTGCCGCGCAGCCATACGCATGGGACGCTGGCGGCGCAGCACGACAAGACCACGACGTCGTATCCGCTGTGGACGCTCGATGAGCCGACGGTGACGAAGCTGGTGGCGGAGGGCGGGATCGTGACGCCGGTGGGCAAGCCCGGGGGGTTGCTGATGTTTCATGGCAACCTGGTGCATGGCTCGGCGGGGAACATCACGCCCTATCCGCGCAAGATCGTGTATCTCACGCTCAATGCGGTCTCGAACTATATCCACACGCCGACGCGGGCCGAGTATATCGCGCATCGGGATTTTTCGCCGATCGTGCCGTGCGCCGATGACGCGCTGCTCACTCTCGCGCGGCGGGCGGCGGCGTGAACCTGCATGCGCTGGCCGCCGCCCGGATGGCGGCGGGGAAGCCGGTTCGGGTCGGGCTGATCGGGGCGGGAAAATTCGGCTCGATGTTCCTGGCGCAGGTGCCGCATTCGCCTGTGGTGGTCTCGGGGATTGCCGATCTCGATCCCGCGCGGGCGAAGGCGGCCTGCGCGGCGGTGGGGTGGGATGAGGGGCGGATCGCGGGGACCTGGTTTTCCGATGATGGCGCCCGGCTGATCGGGCGGGACGATGTGGATGTGGTCGTTGAGGCGACGGGAAATCCGGCGGCGGGGATCGCGCATGCGCGGGCGGCGATCGCGGCGGGGAAGCATGTGGTGATGGTCAACGTCGAGGCCGATGTGCTGGCGGGGCCGTTGCTGGCGCGGGAGGCTCAGTCGGCGGGCGTGGTGTATTCGCTGGCTTATGGGGATCAGCCGGCGCTGACGGCGGAGCTGGTGGACTGGGCGCGGGCGACGGGGTTTCGGGTGGTCGCGGCGGGGAAGGGGACGAAGTATCTGCCGGCGTATCATGACGTGACGCCCGATGGGGTGTGGGGGCATTACGGGATCACCGTGGAGGAAGCATCGGCGGCGGGGATGAATCCGCAGATGTTCAATTCGTTTCTGGACGGCACGAAATCGGCGATCGAAATGGCGGCGATCGCCAATGCGACAGGTTTGGATGTGCCCAGTGCGGGCCTGGCGTTTCCGCCCTGCGGGGTGGATGACCTGCCGCATGTGCTGCGACCCCGGAGCGATGGCGGAATACTGGAACGGGCGGGGCAGGTGGAAGTCGTTTCCTCGCTGGAGCGCGACGGGCGGCCGGTGTTTCGTGATCTGCGCTGGGGAGTCTACGTGGTGCTGGAAGCGCCGAATGACTACGCGGCGGCGTGCTTTCGGCAGTATGGGCTGAAGACGGATAGCAACGGGCGCTATGCGGCGATGTACAAGCCGTATCATTTGATCGGGCTCGAACTGAACATCTCCATCCTGTCGGCGGCGCTGCGCGGTGAGGCGACGGGGCATCCTTGGGAATTCCGCGGCGATGTGGTTTCGGTGGCGAAGCGGGATCTGCGGGCTGGGGAAATGCTGGACGGGGAGGGGGGATATACGGTTTGGGGGAAACTCGCACCGGCGGCTGCGAGTTTGGCGGCGGGGGCGTTGCCGATCGGGCTGGCGCATCGGGTGAAGCTGGTGCGGGATGTGGCGTATGGGGCGGTGGTTGGTTGGGGGGATGTTGAGCCGATTGCTGGGGAGGCGGCGGCTTATCGGCGGAGGATGGAGAAGGGGTAAGGTCTTCTTTTTCTGAAGAAAAAGAAGCAAAAAGACTTTTTCCGATGGGGCTCGTGCGAACCTGGGTAGAGGGGAGCGCGAAGCAATTATTTGTTGGCTTCGCCGCTCCCCTGCGGAGAGTGTTGGCGAAGCCAATTGCAGAAGTTTTTTGGTTCTTTTTTTCAAAAAAGAACGTTGCTTCCTTGATCTCTTACGGCCCGATGTATCGCACGGGGAGTTGTTCCTCGGTGGCGCCGTTGAGTTTCCAGGCGCCGGCTTCGGGGCGGGCGGAGATGGCTTCGTGGAGGTCTGTGCCGATGAAGTGGAGGGTGACGTCGTCGTCGGCGGCCCAGCCGGGGCTGGGGATGGTGCCGTCTTCCAGGAGGCGGCGGAAGGTGGGGCGGCGGTCGGGGCGTTGGTTGTAATGGGCGCAGGCGGAGCCGGGGAGGAGGCCGATGCAGGTCATGGGCAGCATTTCCGGCGGGTAGGCGTCGGTGATGCAGGCGTCGAACCAGCAGTTCATGCCGGCTGATGTGCCGGACATGATGGTGCCTTGTTCCCAGGCGGTGCGCAGGGCGGAGTCGATGCCCCAGTCGCGCCAGACGGTGATGAGGTTTCGGGTGGAGCCGCCGTTGACGTAGATGATGTCCATGGAGGCGAAGTAGTCGGGGAAGTCGCGGGTGGTGGGGTTGTAGATGTTGAGGTGGGTGGGGCGGCAGTCGTGTTGGCCGAGGACGCGGTAGAATTGTTCGATGGCGGCGGGGTTGTCGCCGACGGCGCCGGCGAGGAGGCAGATTTTGGGGGAGGGGGTTTTGGCGAGGGCGAGGAGGTGGCGCTGGAGGACAGGGGGCTGCCAGGTGTCGACGTAGAAGCGGCCGCCGTTGGCGACGATCTGGCGGGGTTTCATGGCGGGGCGC
>Ga0164297_10000431_pt1 | contig 51329 bp, 46 predicted proteins | sample GEODES058metaG_FD_113539 | JGI IMG/M metagenome (GOLD analysis project Ga0164297, IMG submission 113539) | Dystrophic lake water microbial communities from Trout Bog Lake, Wisconsin, USA - GEODES058 metaG | ecosystem: Environmental > Aquatic > Freshwater > Lake | place: USA: Trout Bog Lake... | reverse complement strand
GGGGCTGGTACTTGCGCTGGTGCTGGTGCTGGTACTTGCGTTGGGACCAGGGCTGGGGCTGGAACTTGTGTATGTTCTTCGGATTTATCGTTACAATGTTCATCTAATCCATACTTTTCACAGATATCAGAAAGATCCTTATAAATTTCTTCATAAATTTTTTGGTGACCATCAACTTTATTAAGATCTCTTATTTCTTTTTTATATCCTTCAATTTGTTCCGGAGTTTGTATATTAATCGCACGTTCAAGACTATCATTTGGTAATGGTAAATTTCTATTTTTAAAAAATTTGTGTGCTTTGTCATACATTTCAATAATTTTATCGTCCGTAATCGGACCATTTTGTCCTCCTCTGACTCTCGTAGGCAGAATTTGGTTGATATAATTTTCTCGGATATTGGGATCAGTTGGTACATCGGGTATCACTTGATTGACGATTTCGCGGCGTCGTTCTTCATCATCCTCTATCGGCGGTTGATCCGCCGTTTTGGAATAAACACTCGGTAAAAATGACGGAAACTGGCCTCCGAAAATCAATATATGAAAAAACCAGTAGGTTTTCAAGGTGATGGAATATTTTTCGCCGTTTTCGTAGGTATGTTGAAGTGTATCGTCCCAAGGTCGCAGGCCCCCATGATTGCGCAATAATTTGAATGAATCGTAGAACAGATCGAAAATACACGCACCCCATGTATGGGTTATTTTATATACCGAAATATACATGACCAAAAATATTAAATCGTAACTTTTGAAAACCTTTTTCAAAAACCAAGGAACGGTTTTCAACATGAATTTGTCCAACAATATGAGCGGATAAATCGCGAATTCAAACATGAAATTGAGAGTATTACTTATTTTCTTCAAACGGTCGCTGGTGATTTCAAATGTCGATATTTTCATACCGTCATTCTCGTAAAACATTAGAAAAAACCAATTGTACGTAATGAGAACGCTGATAAAAACGTTCAAGATCGAAGATATTTTTGATATTACCAGACGTTTTTCGTCGTCAGACACGGCATCAATACCGAATGCTCCGGTAAGTATATTACAATACACAATACCGATTTTTTTGACAAAAAATCGAAAATAAATGATGGGGAATTCGATCAGTTTCAGATTTTTTTTGACGAATTGGTACCAAATGGTATTTTCAATACTTTTTCGCAAATTATCCACCTTTTGTATATCTTCTTTGATTTCTTTTTTAGCTTCTTCTACGGTTTGTGAGAAACCTTCGGTACTGGGTAAATCTACACTTGTAGTGGTTCCCGCGAGACAAGCACTGGCTTTTTTTGAACCGGTAAATCCGGTTTCATTTTTCTTCAAATCTTCCGCAAGTTCGTCGTCCGCAAAATCATATCCGGTGATACTATCTACTAAATTTTGTATAGTATAAACTTGAATAGGAGCAAGATCGACAGAAAGCCCCGTATCTGTATTTAAATCAATCTTCATGTTTTTCGTTTTCAAAGAAATACCGTTTTTTTCGACTTCGACCCCGCCGTCCATGCCTTCTTTCGTATTAAAAAGAGAATGTTTGGTATCAAAGATGGCGTCCAAGATAGGTGATGCCGAGAATCCTTTTTTTTCGTCATTTATCTTTTGTATTTTCTGTTCAATTTCAATGACTTCGATGGGATCGGTCATATGAAGAATACCCTTGTTATTTTTTTTGTGGAAAGGTGTTTTAATGTTGCGTTTTTTTTTCCATGTGGTTTCCGTTTCCATAATATAATATATAAAAATATATGATATTTCGATTCTTGACCAATTATCTCGCGTACAATAAACCGCAGTTGCCGTTAATAATAGAAAGAATGTTATATCGTTCTTCGTGTAAAACCAAGTTAAAATTGTAATCATAGAGTCTCCAATTTTGTTTGTTGACCCCAATCGGATTACCGGTAGTATCACAAATCACATTGAAGGCGGAATTCGGTGAAAATGGAGGAACATACGTAGTGATCTCCAATTCAATTGTCTTAAACTTGCTCATATTGATCGCACCTGACGGTTGATATTCAAACGGGTTGGTATTCAAACAAAAGTTATAACAATATAATCCTTCTTGTGCACACCCTTGTGTCCGCACGTATTTTTCGATATAATTGAAAATTCCGCTGGTCAGGGTATTTTCGCGATATTCGCCGTTCAACAAAATGGCCGCGGTCATGAGTATTTCTTTCTGGTTATCTGTCGTGTATTCTCCACTGTAGTAAAACCCTGTACTATAATTTGCGGGTTGAATTTGTGGTCCAAAAGGGATGCCCGCATTGGACGCGTCAATGGCAAACTCGGGAGGATACGACGAAGGCGCAATTTGTACATTGGATGGTAACGTATTGTAGGGCCAGTTGGTATAGTTACTCCATTCATTACGCAAATTTACGTCATTTCTTTGTAAATACCACATCCAATTGCTAATCATACCGTTGGACGTCAATGAAAGCCGTTTTGTTCCGGTAACATTCTCAAAACTATACCGAAAAACGTCTTTGATTAAATATATTTGATCTTTGGCCGCAAAAAGCATTTTTTCTTGTTCTGATAAAAAACAGTAGGTACACATCAAATGAATGTCCGCATTCCAGGTATTTGTTTGGTTCAAATAGTATTGAGGATCTAAGAAAAGAGAGGGGGGTGTTTGTAAAAATCGAAACATTTGAAGTTCTTGACGATTAAAGTCGGGTTGGATATACGGAAAATTATTGGCAATGTCAAATATATCACGTACCTGAAAAAGTTCTTGGATAGGCCGTAGTGTAATTTGTATTTCCAATTCGTTGTATTGAAGCGCAACCAGAGGAAACGCACAACGACTGTCCAATGAGAACCAACTGTTGATTGGTATATACAATTGTCTACCACGAATGGACGGTTCCGCACCCGTAGGCGACGTTGAAAAATACGCCGAAGGATACGCATTTTTTCGACTGTATGCGATTCCAGGATTGTTCAGTTCGTACACGTTTCCGGTCATTTCGTTGAAGAGTTTCTTTTTAGTCGTAGAAAAATCACGGTCTACCATGGCCGCCAAATAATCACCCGTATACTTTTGTAAAGTCAACGAACCACAAATAATCTCGACTTCTTGGATCATATGTGTTCCTATATCACGGATCCAGCGAAAATCGTATGTAGACCATACATTGCCATTTTGTGGACACGGTGGCCAAAAAGGACTCCATATGTCTGGCAAAGTAATGACTAAATATGTATCCATAAGCAATTCAGCATAGCGTTTTATTTTGAATTTAAATATGGACGGCGTGGTCGTTCTCAAATCGCGAGAACCTTCATAATCAATACGAAACTTTTGTAGTCCGAAATTTGTATATTTTGAATATGTCACATTGAAAAATGTTTTGGTAGGATTACCCGTAAGAAATACATTGTTGTTGCCTTCTGAAATGATATTTAGCAAACCTCCTGGCATTTATAATATTCGGCTATTTTATATTATAAATTATATATTTATATTAATTAGTTATCATGTCATTAATCAAAAAATTAGTTATATTTTTATTGGTGGTTGGTTGTATTATCATCATTGTGAATTTGATTATTCAGCGAAAATATATTTATAAATCTATCGATTACAAGGAAGGGATGTTGTCACAATCGTCTGAATTGGGTTCGGTAGAAGTACACAACAATTCTATTGCGGTAGCCAATGTTCAAAACCCATCGTTAGCTTTATCACAATATTGTATTAAATCGTCGTATAATTCCGCACTGACCGGAAACTATATCAATACCGACATGATAAAATATGTGTTATCGCGAGGATGTCGATTTTTAGATTTTGAAGTATATTCGTTAAATTCGGTGCCGTGTGTCGCTTATTCTACCGACAACACGTTCTCGTCCATAAATACCCAAAATTCGGTTCCTTTGAGTCGAATATTAAGTACAGTGGGGACGTATGGTTTTATGGCACCTTCTCCCAATCCGACCGATCCACTTTTTGTACATTTAAGAATCAAATCTACCGAAAAATCTATATATTCACAAATTGCGAAAAACATCGACGCTACTATCAAATCGTTGTTGTATTCCGATTCCAACGGAAAGATCATTAAAGTAAAGGGTGATACGATGTTGCAAGATCTGGTAGGAAAGATTGTTGTGGTTGTGGACCGGTCTTTGGCTCCCAACTACGCCACGACGTTTAATTCAAACTGTCCAGACCCCGCGAATAAGTCACCCGGTTGTTATTATTTGGCCGACTATGTACATATGGAAAGCGGAGGAGATACTATCCGAAAATACAGTTATTCAAACATAACGTCGCAAATGTATTCGACCCCAAATATCATGGATGACGGTATCCGTACCGATGTTAAATCTATGAAGATGGTCACTCCAGATTTGATAACAAATATCTTCGGAATGTTAAGTAACCCACCGTACTACAGCATACCTATCAACTACGGAGTACAAATCATGGCATATCCATTTTATATTGTGGATTCCAATTTAGGTGGTTACGAGTCCGTTTTTTCGAATTTTGGTAAGGCGTTTGTACCATTATCAGAGATGATACGTTATATCAATAGTGCGATTTATCCATCAAATGTGAACAATAACGCCAAGTTACTGAACACTCCGGCATTGGCACCCGCACCCATGGGTCTCAACATAAATAATGGCCCATTGCCAATTATAATACCCATCACATAAGAAAAATAACTACTATTGTATATAGTAGTTATTCATGAAAAATAAATATAATTCGGAATTGTGTGACAACAATATGACATTTCAAGAATGTGAATTGGCCATTTTACGTCATGCCGTAGACGAAACCGAAAAAATACAACAACAGAAGATTCAAAATTCAGAAGAAATTAAAAATATGATCGCTATTTTAGAAAACTTTTTACGTAAAAAAAAATGTATCTGTTATGGTGGAACGGCTATCAATAATATTCTGCCCAAATTCGCACAGTTCTATAACCGTGATGTTGAAATACCCGACTACGATTTTTATTCGAAAAACGCACTGGATGATACTAAAGAATTGGCCGACATTTATTTCAAAGAAGGTTACAAGGATGTGGAAGCCAAGGCGGGAGTTCATCACGGTACATATAAGGTGTACGTAAATTTCGTTGCTATAGCAGACATCACTTATCTTCATCCGGAAATATTTGATGTCATGTACAAAGATGCCATACGTGTGGCAGGTATTTTATATTCACCGCCCAATTTTTTACGAATGAACATGTTTTTAGAATTATCGCGTCCGTCGGGAGATGTATCCCGGTGGGAAAAGGTGTTGAAACGCATCACTTTGTTGAACGAATATTATCCACTGAATGCGAATCTTCATTGCGATGTAGTAGATTTTCAACGAAAGATGGAATCAAATGTGGAAGATTCGGAGAAAATTTATTATGTAATACGTGATACACTCATTGACCAAGGCGTGGTATTTTTCGGTGGATATGCGGTGTCACTTTATGCGAAACATATGCCGAAGGAACAACAGGACCGATTGATCAAAAAAATACCTGATTTCGACGTCATCGCAGAAGATTTTGAGACCTGCGCGGTTATAGTGAAGGAGCGTTTGGAACATGTCGGATTCAAAAATATCAAAAAGGTCGTGCATTCGGGTATCGGAGAACTTGTTCCTGAACACATTGAAATCGTGGTCGGAAACGATACGGTGGCATTTATTTACAAGCCAATTGCTTGTCACAGTTATAATATGATCAAAATAGATAAGAAAGAGGTTAAAATTGCCACCATTGATACGATGTTGAGTTTCTATTTTGCGTTTTATTATACAAAACGCACGTATTATTTCAAGGACCGTATTTTGTGTATGGCCATGTTTTTATTCAAAGTAGAACAAGAGAACCGTCTGGAACAAAAGGGGCTTCTAAAACGTTTCAGTATTGATTGTTACGGTAAACAACCGACACTTGAAACTATAAGAGCAGAAAAGGTTGAAAAATACAAGGAACTCAAAGATAAACGTAATACACGCGAATATGAAGAATGGTTTTTGAAATATATGCCTGGGCAAAAAAAGACGAAAATCGAGGAAAAATCCGTGGGTCCAGGTTCTCGAAAGTCGAAAAGTAAAAGTTCCCAAAAAAAATCCCAACCGAAATCTAAAAAGCAAAAAAGAGTCACACAACGACGGCCATATTTGATTTAACGGCGGACTTATCATTCTGATTTTCTATTGTATGTAAAGTAAAAATATACGCGTTTTTACTTTACATGATGCATTATACAGCTTCGATTTCGAGAACTGTCTCAACAATCGGTAATTCGTCGTCGTTTTCAAGGTTCTCCAAATAATTCGTATGGGTCATTTTTTCCAACATGGTAGTAATATTGTGGTCTTTATAAATATCGTCTTCGTTGCGCTGACCGAAATACTCGAAAATATCGTCCAACAATTTTTGTGGACAGTCTTCGGTAGGAATCAGAACCCCATTCTTATCGTATTTCATATGTTTATAAGGAGAATATTTGTGTTGGACCAATAATTTCCAACGTTCTCCATATTTGCGACTGGTTTTTGTACCGTGATAATAATGGCGTATAACCCCGGGAACATAGCCAAACCGCATATTCTTTACTTTATCTTGAAAGACCTGAACCGAGTGTTTATAGTCGGCCGAGTTCTCCTTATTTAATCCATATTTGACGCCTTTTTGTAAAAAACACAGGGCCATGATGTTGTCGCCGGAACCGAGGATCCCCATGTCGTACAAACCGCCCATTTTTTCGTAAGCTTTACGTGTACAAGCCCATCCGTAACCGGGGTGCCAAAAATTCATTACATTTGCGGAATAAGGTAGTCCCTTTATGTATTGATAGCCCCAACTATTGAAAATTTTCATGGCTTCACCTGTAGGAGACATATCCACACAGTGACTGAATAATTGTACAACATCCTGTGAACCGTTTAATATTTTTAAAGTATCCAATGCCCACGTAGGGTTTTCAAATTCGAGATCGGCATCTATCCACGCAACGGCTTTCCAATTTTTCGGCAAGAGTGTTCGAATACCGAGATTCACCATATTTTCTTTATGCCAAAGTGGGGTTTCGCAACGAATTTGTAAATGCCGTTTGTTGTTTTTATTCGTGATAATGTACTTTTGTTTTCCGTAGACGAGTTCAACCACATACAAAACGACATTGGGTTCTTCTAATTCCATACGATGAATAAATTCCTTCATTAAAATATAGCGTCGGGCGAATAAATACGGATTCGAAATGACCGCAATTACATGTAATTTGTCGTCGATCGGTTCGTTATTGTTGATAGCTTCTTTGATAATATTTTTATGGTATTGGATATCGTCTATTTCAACGTTGTTGATGACTGTCATTAACATATTATAACAATTAAAATTCCTAAATATTCCCAATTCTTGATTACTAATTACAAAACACAAAATACAAACTACACCTGTCTATCTAAAAGGTCATAAACGCGTTTATAATGTACTGAACTCCCCAAAACAATATACCAAATAGAGAACTTTTGAAAAGAATGCCGTAAAAATTCAAATTACCGTCGCTATGAAAAATGGGCAAAATGGTCAAGTATTTGTACATCAATGTATGTAAAATTGGCAACTGAAATATTAAAAATAGTAGTGCTACCAACAGGGGGGTTTGACTGTCGGTTAACGCATGATCAATGCGTTCGGTTTGCTTCTTGGTTTTCTCGTGTTTTTGTAGTTTTTTCTCCGACGCTTCCTCGTACTCGCGCACGTAATCTCTGGTGAGTTTGGGTTTCGGAATATAGTTGGGGGTTATTTCTTCGTCCTGTTGGTAGGACGCTTGATTCATCGGTATATCCCGTGACGGCAATCGCACCGAGGGCATTTGTTGAAGTAATTCGCGAGTTTCACTGGAAAATGTAGTATTATCCAGAGTATTACCAACCATGCCCGTCATCATATTGGCGGGCATTTGAATCTGCGCTTGTCCGGCAAAATCCGGAAGAGGTACGTGGTTGGGGGTGGGTTGTACAGAATTGCCGTAAGGATTCGGATGAATATTCATGGGTGAGTAAGTGGTGGAATTGGCCATATAATCGTTTTTTTTGGGAGGCATAACTTGACCCATATCGTTGGGCATTTTAATGGTAATATTAGCGGGTAAATCGTCAATTCGTGTAGTATTTTCTGCCATATACTATATGAATTATATCATAATGTTTCTTCTAAAACGCATATACAATTAATTTTTACTAAACATGGTGAAAATGGACGACGGTGCCGGCGCCGGAGAAATATTGGTACCATTACTGACCAACGGCAATATTTTGGCGGTTTTATTCTGGGCCTCGGCTTCGTTATCTTCTTCAGTCGGTACTTTAATATCAATGATTTGTTTGTTTGTATTACATTTATCCGGAACTGTGTTGTAAGTGTAACATTTTTCACCGTATTTATAAATCTTGTCGTCTAACTCACTAATAATCGGACCGTTGAAAACCATACAATTCTTATCTTTACACACTTTTCTAAACATTGTGGCGATACCTAACCCGAGCAATACGGATATGAAAAATCTTCCTAGCTCGGTATTCAATAAACGTTTGAAATTCATATCGTACTATATATATTACCCTTTTTATTTTTATCCGGTAATTTATGATTGTGCGGGAATTTTGGATATTTTACTGGGGTCCGACGGGCAACTTACTTCTTTCTCAATCACGGAAAAACAGTTTTGCGTCGCGTCGCGATATTGCAGTAAATTGGCGTTTTCGTGCGTTGGATAAACAATAATCGTACGTTTTGCAGAGGTTGTAATATAAACGAAAAATATTCCCAGGGCTAAACTCACAATAAAAACCGGAACATTGATAAACTTTAATAGGTTCATTTATAATAAAAAAACATATTATTTCTTGCCCTTCTTTTTCTTTTTGGATCCGCCGCTTTTGGTTGGAGGTTGGCTGGACGGTTTATCAAACTCCGCAATCAATTCTTCGTCAGTAAACCGTGGAGGGGCGGCACTTCTGGGTTGTTCTCCGTCGCCGGGTAACTTGAAACTATAGTTGTTCGGATTTTTTTCTTCTAAAATATAATTGGCTGCGACCGACTCCTTCTTTTTATTTAAACGCGCTTTCATACGTTCCTTCATTTCTTGAGCTTTCGACATCCGTTCAAAAGCATTCATATCTACCTTGGCACCTTTTCCGCCCATTGTGCGTGCCATTGTTTTAAGCATTTCTTTGAGTTGATCGTCGCCCTCACCTCCGTTCATTTCCTTCATACGTTTCATAATATCGCCAGCTTCGCGCATGATATCGTCTTTGGAAATCTCTCCAGAATCCATGCGGGTTTTTATTTTATCTCCCACCTTTTTGACCAAATCCATCATTTTATGCGGGTTTTTCAGCATTTTTTTAAGAATGTCTTTGGTACTCGTAACATCTTTGTAATCCTCGCCCAAAAGACTCTCAAAATCACCGGAAATTTCCTCGGCAATATTTTTGGCCAAGCGACCAATCTTACCATCAAACAGACCCTTCAGATGCTCATGTAAATTCTCCAAGTTTGGCATTCCGGTCGTCTTATCAAAATCAAAATCCGTCTTCTCCTCTGTATTAGACGGTTCGCCTTCTTTAGAATCCGCGGATTCCAAATTTTCACCGAAAAATTTGCTGATTCCCTCAATCGTCTCCTTCATTTTGTCTTGGAGGTCATTTTCGTCGATTCCTTCAAACATATTCATCGACTCGCCAAATTTATTCTTATTTTTGATGGAACCGACTAAAGTAAACAAAATGAGCTGTAAATATTTCCACATCGACTTTTGTGTATTTTCAGTAACCCCCTCGCAATGATAAAGTATTTTGAAATCTACATTGGGTAAAAACATAACATTCGTATTGCTGTCTGGTTTGAAAATGTCGTCGTTTTGATATAATAAATCAAAAAAACGTTCAGGATAAACGGTTAAACAGTGTTTGAACAAGGAACGGAACTCATACACGTCGGTATTTGGATCTGCCCAATGTTTCCATAAGTTGGCATATTCCGGGAAAGTGGTAGTTAAATCGTTGACAAAATCTACCACTGTAGACTGAAAATTTTCGGGTATTTCCAAGATTTCCGACATGAAAGAAAATATTTGTATAAAGTGATCAACTATTTTTATATGGTTGTTTTTTGAAAAATATATTACGTCCAATATTCTAGACCTTCGTTTATTTTTACGGGATTTTCATAATAGGATGATATATCGGTGATTTCAAGCTCATAGGTGCCGACATCGATAAGTGGCGGATAAGAATATACGACGGTGTTTAATTCTTCTATACCACAATCTAATTCGATTTCCAAATCATACAAATCATGCTTATCGCAAGCAATATAAAATATATATTCTTCGAAACCGCAGAGATTATAAAACACATATTCGGTATGCCATTCTTTGGTACATTCGTTGTCATAGATGAAACCGTATTTAATGCGGATATTTATAATGGGTAATATAACATCCTTAGGGAACACCAATTTTAAAATGCCGTATTGTACGGAACCACTTTCTATGTGAGGCTGTCGCATTTTGGGAGATAATAGGACAGTTTCATCATTATGGAATAATATTTCACTGCGGTTCATTTGTCGTATACTAATATAAAATTTATATATGGTTTACATAAAAATATAAAGTCTATCGAAAATATATACACAATGAAAGAGGTGGTATTAAAAAATATAAGACAAGATTTTTTGGAAATAGTCGATTTATATGAAAAAATCGACGCCGAGAAAACGGTGGTTTCTGAAAAAACGATGAGTATCAAAGAAAAGTACAACGAACTGGTGAAGACAAATAAAAACAAGGTGTTCTTGTTTTGTCTGGACTCTCTCTTCTTCCAGTACAAAGTGTTGAATATGGAATTGGAGAACTACAATAAATTGACATCGTTGATACAAAATCGCATGTATGGTGATTATTATAAATTATATAATATTATTTCAATTCAGTGCAAAGAAAATAATATTGAAGTAAATAATCCCGTTTTAGAAAACTTGGATACGAACAATGTTTCTCAAACATCATTAACAATGTTGTCCTTTGAGAACGTTATTGAAAAACCAGAAAATGGTATTGCCGAAGAGCGTTCCGAATCTTTGCCAATATACAAGGACATTGATCCATTTTTTAAATACAAAATCGAGGATATTCAAACTATTCATGCCAGGATAATAACTTTTATGGAAGAACTCTTTGCTTTACACGAACAAAAGATTGAAAATATCAAGAAAAATAAGGAGAATAACCTGGTAGGATTTTCTATTTTGATTTTTTTGAATACTTTGGAGTACGAAGATGAATTACTTATTGGGCAGATTAAATTGTACTTGAACTATATCCATTTTTATCATCAAACACAAAAAAATTATCTGAAACACGTTTTAAACAAGATTCAAAAATATAACAACGATTTGGATGTGAATATCATGATAAAGGCCAATTTTATTTTAACCGAAAACGTTTTTGATAAAGATAGTGGAGCAAACATTCTTCGGAATTATGAAGAACTATCTCTTAGCCAAAAGGAGAGAAATGAGGATCAGTTGAAAGATACAATCCGGGGTCAGCAACTACAATACTTTGAAGACGAATTTGACGAGAACATTTATTCTTCTATCAAGTACGACATTTCTAACGAAAAATCGTTGTACGAGTCCGAATTCAATGAAGACGATCTCAAGAATGAGAAATTTTTAGACAGTTTCATAAAACCGGATAAGTTTAATTACATAGAATCTAAAAATCAGTCTCCGTTGACATTGTGTTCTGATGAAGTAGACGATATGTGTGATTCCAAATTTAAAACTTTACAAGAGATGGCGATACATAATTTAGAAAACAACTCTTCTCCGTCTCCTCCAATAAATAGTATCAAATCTGTGGCCGAGCCCGACTCAGAACCCGTGGCCGAGCCCGACTTAGAACCCGCGGCCGAGCCCGACTTAGAACCCGTGGCCGAGCCCGACTTAGAACCCGTGGCCGAGCCCGACGCAGAACCCGTGGCCGAGCCCGATGCAGAACCCGTGGCCGAGCCCGATTCAGAACCCGTGGCCGAGCCCGACGCAGAACCCGTGGCCGAGCCCGACGATTCGGTTTCTTCCAAAAAAAACAAATTAAGCCAAACTTTAATTACTATGAATGATAAAATAGACAGTGACGAGATACATGACAACGACGATCTCCCCTCACAGGCTATTTCTGCGGTTTCAGAAAATTCGAATAAAAATTCTGTATCTGTATCCGCATCTGTATCGAAAATACCGGTACCTGTGGCGAAAGTAAAACCAAATAAACCCACTCCACCACCACCACATCCGCACAAAAAAACGAATAAACCACCATTCAACGCGTTTGTAAAAGGCAAAAATACTACAAAAACGAATTAATAGAATTCGTTGGTTTTAAAAAATAATAATACACTATATGGATAAAAAAGATTCACACTCCGAAAATAACGACGCAGTGAATAGCGTAGTAATGTCAAAATCTGTCCCACAACCAGTAAAATGGTCACAAGAAAATGAATTGATTATGGTAGAATGGTGTGATATAGCACAATGTTATAAATGGTTACATACAAAATGTCATCATAAATTATCTGCACGTCACGCTTGGTTTACTATACCGGCAATCGCATTGTCCACTATCAGCGGTACCGCATCTTTCGCACAAACAAGTTTGCCTATAGATGCGCAAGTTTACGCACCCATGGTTATTGGATCAATCAATATTCTAATCGGAATTTCCACCACTATACAACAGTATTTGAAAATATCCGAATTGAATGAAGCACATCGTGTATCGGGTATTTCTTGGGACAAATTCGCCAGAAACATTCGTATAGAACTTGCCAAAGATCCGGATGAACGCATGGACGCCGGTCAATTTTTAAAAATATGTCGGGCTGAATTTGACCGCTTGATGGAAACTAGTCCCAGTATAGATGAAAAGACGGTAATAGATTTCAAAAAAGCTTTTCAAGGAGACGACTCCGCAGAACGAAGAAAACAGTTTGAAGATATACAAAAACGTCGTTTTGATGAACTGCGTAAACCGGATATATGTGATATTATTATACCCGCAAACGAAAGCCGCCACCATTGGTATAAAGATGTTAACCGTGTACGCCGCAATACGTTTTCTGAAGATTTTTTCGGTAGGGAGAGTATTTACGAAAAGTTTAACGAAATTGAATACAGTGAATTCGATAAATCTAGCAAAAATGATATTGAAGAGAATATTCATAGATCAAAAGACGAACACACCGACAACCACGAAAAACATAAAGAGAGGGAGAAAGAAAAAGAGGAAAAAAAGCGCGCAGAAGAAAAGATGAAAATACATATGGAATATATTTCGGCATATGTTAGAAAATTCAATGATTCTGTAGGAAGAAACCCTCACGATGTAGAGATTATCGAAAATTTGAAAGATAATCTCGACCTGGGTATTTTAAACGAATTTTTAAAGGACTACAATCCACACGATGATACGGTTTAAACCGCCTTTATTGGGCAAAACAATATGATTGTGCAAAACATGATTATCCAAAACGACGAAGTTATCATAATATATTTATTCTGGTAATTGGATATTTTCATGTATGATGTGTTCTTAACGTCGTGTGGCGATTTATAATTCATAAAGTAAATAAGAATCGTCGGCGATACAATGACGAATCCTAAAAATGCGACAACAATGATGAGTCCTATGGTCCGTGAAAATCCGATCATGTTGTTTTCTGGAACCGGGTTCATTTGAAGAACGAAATTGAAGAACATGGCTATGTAATTGTTGACAGTTTCTACTACACTCATACTTCCTTTTATAAAACTCGGTTCAGAAATATCGTCGTCAGTGTCTGTATAAACTTTTTTAATGGCTTCATAAATAACATCCTCTGACATAGTTTATACTATAATTCGAAAAAAATGTTGTTTGAAACCCGCAACAACATTTTTGAATCAATATAAAGATATCATAGTATTATTCAATACCCAGCTCAGTTCATATATAGACCGTTCCCTCGAGCCGCACATCTTAATGATGTATTACGAAGATTCTTACCATCCCAACGCAGACGACACGACTTCAGTAGTCAGTGGTGATACTTTTTATACGTTGGAAAGTAAAGCAAATTCAGTTAAAAATAAGAATAAAAAGATAATTGAAGACGCAAAGCGTGCGGATAAGGATTATTTTAGCTACCATATTAAAAAGAATCAAAAAAAGGCGCGTATTGAGTTTTACAACAGTGGAGTGAATATTGGAAATAAAATGCGCGATCCGATTACCGGGGTGAGAACTAACCACCGAATCGGTTCATCTGACGAACAGATGTATTTCAAGGCGAGGATGAACTGTATTCCTACTAAAACGCATATCACTCTTTTTTATGACAGCCCAGAACAATACGAGCGGCATCACAAGTGTGTTTTGCCACAGAATATTAAAGAAAAGTGGTATGAGAGAAAATTTCAGTCCAAGTCGTACGAGTATGAGCTTCCTGAGCCCATCACAAAAACAGTTGTCCACTAAAATATCAAAATTGATTCTAAAATGGTAAGTATCATTGAATACATATTTACCATTACATCATATTCTCTATCAAGGTTCCTCTGACATGAGTCAACCCGAAAAGGAAGCGTGTGCCATTTGTTTGGATGCTTTGAATTTCAAAAACAAAAAAATACATACCACAAGTTGCGGGCACCGTTTTCACGAAACATGTTTTGAAAAGTTAAAACATACGGTAAAAACAGTGACACTTCCAACGGGCGGAACCGTTGAACATAAGATCTTTTCGTGTCCTTGTTGCCGTACGGAGATTGATCCAACTCTGAAACAAAAGATCAAAGATATACGTGTTGCGTTCAAAGAGATTACCGATAATATTCGTGACTACAACCATGTATACAATTTACAGATACAGTACCAAAATGATGTTATTCGTAATTTAGAAAATGCTCTTCGTGAAGCTAAACAGGCAAAGCGGATCGTCAATCAGGAAATGGCCAATGCCACCCGATATTTGAAAGATTATCAAACCCGTTTGAAGACAGATTTGGCAAACTACTTGGAAGAAATGAAAAGGTCGCGGAGCAATGCCGTAGAGCCTCCACCTGATCCCGAAGAAAATAATGCAGTTCCGATCAATAATGATAATATACCTCGTCAAGCGCCCAGAATAAGGCTCCGAATTGTAGAATCTCTATCAAATGTGTAAACCACATAAAAAATATAGTATATACTTTATATGAATGTATTGCTTTTTACTGAATTGTCTGTATTTTTTGTTTTTAAAAAATAATACGTCGGTCAGGGTAAATACGAGTAAAGGGTTGGTTATTGATAAAGACGTATTTAATATTGATAAGAATTCGGAAAATCGCACACTGAAATCCGTCAAAAAAATCTTCAAGCCCCATCAAACTATGCAGCGTTCTCCGCAACCGTGGGATGGTTGCGACTGTCGCAAAGGGTGGGAGGTTTCCGAAGAAACGTTCGATATTGACGAACTGGACAAAAAAACCAGGACGAGTGTTTATTTCTACAAGATGGCTTTGCTAAAAAAATTACAGTCGGATCAAATTTCTCAAGCGGAAAAACTCGATATCATCAAAAAATATCCGGAAATATTTGATAAATCACCGATGGCGAGCAATATAGGTTCATTGTTTCGCGGTCTAGACAGTTTTGAATTCACAGATTTTTATATACAAGATATATAATAGTACATGTCGAATACACCATTGGGACCCCCGATCAAACGCGAAATGAATAATGGCGTATTATCTTTTGTGCGCTCCATGCCCATGAAAGAATTGACCAGTGATAATGATGCCTCTTTTTCTCTTGGACGACGCACATTTAGCCGTATAAACGCTCCTTCTTCCTTGACCCGAGTCGTTGGTAACAAAACCATTGAAAGGAAAGCACTTGGTCTTGGCGACCACCAAGTCATCATTGATGGGCCCAAAACGACGCTACAAAAACGCTGGATTGGTGGCAATCATGACGCGTCGGATATTATAGCAAAAAAACGTAATCGGGCCATCGGTCAAAGTTTAAATCCCACGGCTACAAATCAGTCTTTTGGTAGTCAACGTGATGTCAATGTACAACGTAGTGCTTTACAGCGCACGCGCAGTCAAGGATGTGTGGCTCCCGTAAAAAAAACACACAAATACATGAAGTCCCCCGCATATTCATTGTATTCATTTTGAGGTGTATTAGACATATAAAATGTATTCTATATAATATACATTTTATGAAGGCGATTGCGGTGTTTGATAAGGCCCCTGGATCCAAAGTCTACGGAACCGTGGTATTCTCAGAGACTTCTCAAAAAAATGAGGTGGAGATTACGATAGACATTTGTGGACTGAAAAAGGGTGGTGTTCACGGGTTTCATGTACACGAATACGGGGATCTTTCGGACGGATGCGAAAGTATGTGTATGCATTTCAATCCTTATCACAAAAATCATGGCGGTCGTGATTCCAAAGATCGACATGTTGGCGATTTAGGAAATTTGTATGCGGATTCTCAGGGAAATGTAAAGACCAAATTCACAGATCGCATCATAAAATTACACGGGACCAAATCCAACATCATTGGACGGGGGTTAATCATACATGCCGATGCCGACGATTGTGGTACCGGATCAAACGCTGCTAGTTTGGTAAACGGTAATGCTGGTAAACGTATCGCGTGTGCGGTAATCGGTTATGCGCGGCCTTGAAAATAATATTATTATATTATAATATATTATTTTCAAATTATGGTATCTTTACAACAATTCTTGTCAAATATAAATCCGGCAAATTATACCTACAATGGTGAACCTGCTACCTTCTATGGGTTGATCGCGGTCACTACATTGGTGTTAGGTTACGTTACTGTGATGGAGTCCGCGAATGCCCCTGAAAAAAAGTTTGATTTATTCGAGAGTGTTTCGCCCAAAAAAGAGGAACCTTCAACCATGATTCCGGGACCAAGTATGATGCCAATTCCGGTGGAAACGGAACCTGTAGTGGCGGTTCCTGTTCCTGTTCCAGATAGCCCGGCCAAGGAAGAAAGAATCGCCAAAACGGTTCCCGAGAATGAAACTGAAGAAAAAGAGAGTAAAAAAGAAGAAGAATCTAAACCTCGAGAGGAAACTGTATCAGAAGAGTCAAAACCCGAGCCTGAAGAGGAACCCAAAGCACAAGAACCCGTTCCCGAAGAGGAAAAGAAAGAAGACAAAAAAGAGGAAAAGAAGGAACCGGTTGGCGGAAAAATCCGCACTAAACGTCGTAAATCGATTCGCAAAAAACGTACTAGAAAACACAAAACTCCCTCTAAAAGGTGTTAAACCATTTTCAAACAACCATCAAAAAACGCATTGATTTCCGTATAATTGGATGATGCTACTACCGCATCCGGTACCGTTCCTTCGTTGCCTTTTTTCCAAGCCAATACACTGGGTATTCCGTTCACCATACGTTTCGATTTCAAAAAAGCATACACATCCAAATGTTCATCGATATCAATGATAAAACACCGAAAGTTGTCAGGCAACTGTAACATCCGCTCTTTGATAAGCGCGTCGACCTTCTTACACGGTTTACACCACGTTGCGCCAAATTTAACCATAATAATCCCGGGGTTATTGTTTTTCAGTTCTTCACCAAATTCATCTGTAGTACCAAGTTCTGTTTCGTATTGCGGCATGTATTATATTGTATGATATATTTTTTATGTTGTTTCCATATAAAAAATGTATTAAGATAAATTAAATGAGTCGCGAAAATATACATAATTTAAACATCCAATCTTATTCCTTTGAGGAATTATTGGCTCTGTTTGACTTGGACACTCATTTCAATATTGATGATTTGAAAACGGCGAAAAAAAAAGTTCTCTGGATGCATCCCGACAAGTCCAAGATGCCCGCGGATTATTTTCTATTTTACAAACGAGCATTTGAAATCATTGTGGGTTTTTACGAAGAGAGAACCAAACAAGCACGTGAAGTTCCCACGACAGAAATAAAATATGAAGCACCGAATTCTACCACTGAAGATAGACGCATGAATAAAGTCATCGGTAAAATGGAATCCAAAAATTTTAACCACAAATTCAACGAATTATTCGAACAAAACATGTCTTCCAAACCCGACCCCACCAAAAACGAATGGTTCCATAAAGAAGACCCGGTATATGATTTGAAAAAGGGTGTCACTCCCAAAGGGATGGCCCAGGAATTTCAAGAACTGAGAAAAAAATCCAACGAGATGATTCAGTACCGTGGGGTGGAGAACCTTTACAGTCGTGGTGCCGGAGGAACGAATTTTTACAACGAAGACGAGAACCCGTTTGAAGACGGCGGATATGTTTCTTGCGATTTATTCGGTAAATTGAAATACGATGATCTACGTCGAGTACACAAAGATCAAACCCTCATGACGGTGGGTGAAGAAGATTATGAAAAAGTTGCCAAATACACCTCTATGGATCATTTAGCACAAACCCGCAGTTCTCAAGATTTGACACCCATGGAAAAAATGCTGGCGCAAAAAAGAATGGATGAAGAACGCACGCAGATGGAAAAAAATATCATGAGACGACAATACGAATCAAAGTTGAGAACCTTGGAATATGAGAACAAAAATAACGTCATAAAATCACATTTTTTGCGTTTGACCTAAGTGTAAATAGAATAAAAATCATGAAAATGACGATTTTTGACGCGTCAAGGTTCTCGAATACATAAAATAAAAGTAGAATCATTGTTGGACTCTCGAAAAATAAAATGAGCGACGGACAACTCTAGGGACCTTTTGTTTTTATATTTCGAGAACCTTGGTACAACCATTTTTATCGAAAATCTGTAACAATTGTATATAGATAGATGCAAACCCGTCGCCACACATGGTCCGCTAAATACAAACGTAGCATCAACTGTCGCCGTCCACGCGGGTTCTCACAGCGCCAATACTGTAAATACGGCAGAAAAAAGACCCTCAAGCGCCGCAAGTAAAGATTGTTTATGTAATAAATATAAAGAAATTGTACTACTAATAGTATGGGAATGACGCGCCCATCACAAATGCTCGTATAATGTATCGGTTCGCATATGGTCCTTATAAGTCCAGTGGCAGGGTTCAACTCCCTGTACGAGTAACTGCGTTATTTTTTTTGTAATTGTAATATATATATAATTACAAAATGCCTGGCCGAAGTATGAAAAGCAAACGTAATATGAAAAACCGTACCATGAAAAAGACCTGTTGCGAGGCCACCTATAGCGGTCTTCATAAGTGGTTTGTTCATATGTTTGAACATTTAGGATGGATGTTGTTGGCGCGTAGTCACGGACGCACCGACAAGATTATGACTTACAAGAATTCGTTACAGAATTTGAAACGTGACCTTGAGGAACGCATAAAATACATGAAAGATGCGGACAAAAAACAAGACTTGATGATTTTACACCGCGATTTGCTGATATTGATCGACCACGTCAACAAAGACTTCTAATTTGCCAAAATGTTGCGTATAACACGGTCACGCGCTGCTTTATTTTCGGGATTGGAGGCATTGCCGTTGAAGGTGACTTGATCCCCATGAATGCGATAATAGAGCAACACTTCGGGAATATTGTAAATTTTTCCATATTTTTTCAATATTCGCAGCTCAATTTCATAGTCTTGTAGACAACTGCCCATAGTAATGTCGTAATTTCCTACCGCCAAAATCGCAGACTTCTTATAACACAATGTCGGATGGTTCGCAAACCAGTCGGACTGACGTTGACGAAACATATCCCACGTAATGAGTGGGGGATGGTTGGTTCGTTGCAGCAAGGAACGGTCCTTGGGATTGTGGGGATTTACCTGAAACATTTGAAGGTCGGTACCACACATGACGCAATCTGGGGTAGATCGCATAAAATCCAACTGTTTTTGAATGCGGTCGGGAAACATCACATCGTCCGAATCCATTTTAATTATCAGTTCGTGGGAACATTTTTGGATTCCGTCGTAAAGTGATGCGGCGATACCACGGTTGATTGCGGAACGTTCATACACAACTTTAGTAAACCGTGTCGTTTTTGTGAATTGGTCCAGTTCTCGTTCCAGTAAACGCGAATTCAAATCGTCCGAGCCATCGTTGATCCAGACCAGTTCAATACCAAAATGACCGGTTTGCGACTTGATAGACTCCAAACACTCTTTGATGTACATATATTTAGTATTGTAACTCGAAACCAATACTGATACCCACTCACCGGGGGTCTTCAAATCGTCGGGTATCTCAATTTGGTTCATAATCTCGTAATTTTGTTTGGTCGACCCCCACTCTTGAAAACAGTACACCTTTTTGTGACCTTCGTATTTCAACCCCGTGAAATGATAAGGAATAAAACTATAACTGGGAAATACACTGAAATCCGGATATTTACCTGTCTCTAGTAAACGCGTCAAGAGCCCGGGGCCCACGGTGTACCAAGCACGTTTTCCGCACGTCTCAGGACAAGTGTCATTCGTCAACATCCAGTCGATTGCCGCGCGACAAAGTGGGTGTTTGGGGGGAAATCCCATGGTCCCTGTGGCGACCAAACCCGCACGAGCGGTCTCGTTCTCAAAACCGGCAAACGCGGTTTTTTCTAAAAAAATGTCGTCAAACGGCTCCAAACATACGGAATCGGCGTCTTGAAAAATACCCCCATATTGATAGAGAATTTCCCAACGAATAATGTCCGCTTTTCCGTTGATTTCCGACATACGTTCAATCGCCTGGCCACACTCCAATTTCAATCCACGTTTTTCCATTTCCGTCTCCGTCCAACGAATGTACTCAAAATCTGGATGTTTATCACGGAATGTATTCATGAATTTACTTGGCATCGGTTTAGGTCCGATCCAAATCTGGTGTAGAATTTTAGGAATAGACATAATATTATAGGTATAGTTATTGCCGTGGTTTTATATTCATTCCAACAAAAAAATACAATATTTACACATTTACACGTCGTTTTTTAATGTTTTGTTTGGTTGGGGGAGCAGATTCAAAACAATCTAATATACACAGTCAAATCGTGATCCAAATCCTTGTAGATATCCAGATAGCGGATATCGTTGGGCGTCTCTTCCCCACATTCTTCGGTGTACTGTTTTTGAGTAAGAACCATACCGCGGAACACAGTGTATTGTCGTTTGTCTTTATAAGACATTTTCGCAGTTACCATCATTCTTCCGGTTTTTTCATCAACATGTTTGATGAACGACATACCGTCGGGGAAATAGTTGTCGCGAAACCATCGCGACATGTCGCGACCGGGGCTCTCGTCCCAAACCCCCCAATTCTCGGTGAGATACCCTGCGACCGCGTGTTCGTAGGGACACTCAATGCGGTAATACCAAGACTTCCAGGATTCGTGCCACAAGTTTGGCAGAATTGCCTGCTTGAAAACACACTTGTATGTATCATCATACTCGAAAATGTCCCCCAGAAGTCCCGGCATCCCTTTCAATTTGCCGAAAATATCTACAACGTTCATTGTCATTGCCATGGTAGCCATGTCTGTTATTTGTAACAACTCACCAAAAAGATCGAAAACAATCAATTTTATGATTTTTCAACACAAAATAGATTCGAATAGTTTAACTGTTGATAAACTAATGTACAACTAATGTAAAACAAATTAATGATCCGCCCCCGAAAAATTATAGAAAACATAAAAAATAAATATTTGCTTTTAACACAAGATTCGTCGCGTTGGTTCAATCATATGTTACTTTATCGAAGTTCCCATATATTTTTACTACCCTTCCTCGTGTACATCCTGTTTATTAAAAAAACGCGGATGCAGAGTGTTCTTTTGTCGGCGATTTATGCGAACTTTGTGTTTTCTATTGCGTTTTGGTACAAACCTATCAAACATTCTTTGATACATAAAATAGATGCTATAGCGGCGAGAACCTCCATTCTTTTGTCGATTTTATATACACTTCTCCTAAGAAATCTTTCGTTTTATCTTTTGTTTTGGTATGTTTTGTCCATGATCACCATGTTTTTTTTCTTTTATATGAGTAACGTATTTTCCTCCAATAAATGGTGTTGTGTTCCTCATATTATCTGTCACTTTATGTCTCATATATTTGCCTGTGTAGGAATATTCTTTATCATGATCTAACCATTTTCTTCGTTTTCGTTCAGGTTCTCCGGCATTTTTTCTACAAACTTTTTGTAAATGGTTCTTATCTCTGTCGTCAATTGTGACATCTCCTCTTTCATCTCTCTCAAAGAATCCGCAAACTCTTTGAACCACGTCGGGGTAGAAATGTCATTTTGTAAAGGGAGAACCTCCATGGCAATATTTTCGGCATCTTCCTGTATTTTGAACGCATGAGATGCCGGTTTTGCGATAGGTTTAATAGGTTTGTTGGGGGGCGACACAAGAGAACCCGTAGGATTGATTTGTTGTAAATCGAGCTCTCGTTGACGTATTTGTGCCTCTAACAGTTCATCCATGTTTTCAATAACCGTGTCTTCTATTTGTAACTTGAAATTGGGCTCTACCGGAACATCGCGCTTTACCATTGTTTCATATTCGCGCTGACGCTGTGTAAACGCGTCCATCGGGTTCTCTTTTGTTCCGATGGGTTGAACCGGACGAAAACTCATGGGCGGAACGCCGTTTTCGGCAATTTGAAACGTTACATGTTTTGTAGACTCGGCGGCCGCATATGGCCCACCTGGTGCCCGAAAAATGTCTCCCGAATCCGGAGAATTGTTGAACTCTTTATACCTTTGCCGATTTAAATCACCCCCTTCGGGGGGCGATTCCGATGGTACATAAGGCAAAGTAACGTTACCGCGCGCATTTACAGTGCGCGAAGGTGTAAACATCGTCATATCGTGTTTCTGCAGTTGACCTAAAAATGTCTGAATCGTTTGTTTGTTGTAGTTCTCCAATTCTAAGCGGCTAAGTTTTTGATGAGGGCGTTTTATTTTAATTTGTTCATAAAATTGTTTCATAATCTGTTTAAACAGTTGAACTTTGATAGCATCAGATGAGTTGCTGGTTTTAAAATGGGCGGTTTGTTGTATAGTGTTCCATAGTAACGATTGGTTATCGTTTTTAATAAATTGCGACATTATAGGTATAATTACCCGATTTCTCTATGGTTTTTTGGTGATAAATATTTTATCCAGTTTTTTATAATTATTTTTAGTATCCTTATATCCATCGTTGAATAGCTCATAAAAATTATACTTTTCTTTGGACAACAATGTTGTATAATCTTCTATAGTAAACCATTTATTCTTGGATACGGGAGCCTCCCACATGTTGGGCGTGATTTGTAACGATGATTCCAACATATTATAATACGGATTTGGAAATACCCCACCATCAAAAACATAACGATTTTTATAAATATTCAACAGATTGCCTGTAACAAAAGGAATATGAGAACTGGCGATACAACAGTCGAGCGCGTCCTCTAAATCACGAAAGTTAGAATAAACACTCGTAGTCAAACACAGTTTGGAGTTGGTGATTGAAATAATGCCGTTCTTATTCAGTGTATCTGGGGTAGGATTACTGAACGGGTTTTTAAAAGTGGTTACTCCAATATAGACCGAAGATAGATCGTAATCGGCGGTTCTCGAATTTTCTAAAATGCGCTTTTTGATAAGCAATTCAAAATCGCGTATGGATTCATTCTTATATATGTAGGGTTTGTTGCCAATCACTTTATGTATCAACTTTTTCAAATCCCCCTTGTAGGTGAATAACACGGCGTTCCACGCCCCCGCACTTGCGCCGGAAAATACATAATCGTTCAGATTGTAATGTTCTTTTATGTATGAGATGATGCCCATCAAGTAAAACCCTTTGAACCCGCCGGGAGATATACATATCATTTTTTGTTTAGGCTGAGGCAAAACGGGGATTTGTCGAACAAAAGAATACTTGGCAAATGTCGTGAAATTGACGGTATTCCTGATAATCATAATCATGTGGGTAAGTATAATAATATTTTTAAAAATGGGATACATATATAATATCACATTCTTTTATGATCGAATAATATCGTATCCTTGTAATCGGATATTTCCGTGTTTTACCAACTCTTTCTTGTCAGCGTTGATTGCTGACAAATATTCTTCTACATCGTAGTAAATGTCGTTCAAATATTTTCTAAATGTACAGAACATCCCTTCATTCTTTTTATCGTCATAAACAAAAGTGTTGTCCATCATCTTGTCATCGTTTAAAAAAGACGGAGAAAAAACCGTTCTCACTTTTTTAGTTCCACCCCTTTTAAAATGCCTTTTCTTATGTGTATGTTGTTTCTTTCTAGGATATTTAGTTCTCATTCTTGAAATATAGTGACAAAAGATTCAAACCTTAATCGTTGAAATATTTCCAGCGCAAATTTTCCACATATTTATCGGGAACGCGCGTTTTTTTGAAAAAGTTAATCTTTTCTCGAGCGGTTTTGAAGGTTCTATCCTCAGTTTTCCCGGTTAACATGGTGATAATAAAGAATAAGGAATACATACCGCATTCTGTGTTACCGTATTGATGTTCTAGTGGCCAATTTTCATAGAATTTGAAACGAATCGCCGCATTATTTTTTTGGGAACGTTTTTGAGTTTTACGCAAATTATTGAGTCCGCGTCCTTGATCTTGAATACGTTTGACTAAAACCATAATTTCGGGGGGAATTTTTTCTCCGGCACTATCAAAATAAAATATGAACTGGTTTGGAATATCGATAAACAATGAGACCCAGTGAGAACCAGATTGAGTATGTTTATCTAAATTAAAGACGACTGCTATATTTTTGTGGTTTTTATCCAAGTGATCTTTCAATGAAAATTGACATAATTCATTTGTAACGCACTTATCGCCAGATCCCGACGGTTTGGCGTCGAAATCGATGAAACTCGGCCCGATGAATTCGAAACTAGGGTAGCGATTTTCATACTGTACTAAAACATTGAATATATCGTGGTTCGATAACCATTCGTTGGGATTATAATTCCATTCAGCGGGATGCTTGGGTGCAAATACATACGATTCTATTTTCTTTTTCAACGCGGTATCTTTAATCTGACTCAACCAACACTCTTCTTTCGAACACTTAGATAATCTTTTGCGCAACTCTTTCAGTATATCTTTAGGATCTGTAAAAGTAATAGGATTTGTTTTGTTCACGTGATTATAATCCGATTTTATCTGCGTAAGTATGTCCGAAGTAAAACAGGTGTCATCCGTCACTGTTTTTCCGTCTACTATAGGGCTACAGTTTGTTTTCAAAGCATTATGATACGTTTTTTTCGTTTGGCGTTTTTTCGATCCCGTGAAAACTGAAAGCATTTTATTACAATCTTATACTATCTTGTGATAAAAAGTATTACAAATTATCTGCGATATTTTTTGCTGGCAAACGCGCGAATATCATTATCTATGTGAGGGTTCTTCGATTTTACCACAGGGCATCCCCAATAAGATTTGGGAAAATCTATGGCGGTATTTTCGGAACTCGGATTCATGTATTTTTCGTCAAATAAAACATCTTCGTCATCAGATGAATAAGAATCTTTAGTGGTTTGTTCTTCCAAGTCCTTGGTTTCGATGAATTTCACACACGAATTTACATAATTTGAAAAAGTTTCAAAAATCTCGTTATTTATCGATTTTTTGGGATCGTCGATCAGATCGTCCGTCATTTTAAGGATACGGGCCTTGTAGCGTTGTAGTTTTTCTTTGAATTTTTGATTTTCTTCGTACTTTTGAGGGTCCGCTTTAGATAAATATTTATTATACATTTGATTATTCATTAAAAGTTCTAAAGTGATCTTGTCTACATTTTTATTACTGGGGAACGCGGGTTCCGCCGTTTCTTCGTTGACGGAATCGTCCATAATTTTATTATTTTCTTATTATATACTAAACAATTATATAAAATATGTCATCATCTGTTGTATCACAAACTAGTTTGGGTGGGGGGCCGTACCAAGGATATTCTCCGGTTCAAACTATAAATAACGTTAAAGACAGTAACAACGTCATTGATAGCAAAATATTGCGCAAGTCCTGGAACACAGCTTATGCGGTAGGAACAGTAAACGGCCGCAAACGCGTTACAACCCCGTTTCGTGCTGTAAACAATTTAGGCGACTTTTTGGGTCGTAATAACTACGTTTGTGGTGGCCCCAACCAAGTTAACAAGACGTTTCCGGGTCGCCAGGGACCTATTGGCAGTATCATCAGCCAGTGTGACGGAACCGGCATTCCTTCATCCACGTGCAATATTCGTTACGTTCCCGATTCTTCGGATTACATTCGTTACAAAAAACTCCATACTACAAATCGCAATTACAACGACAAATCTTTCGGCGGCGACCAAAACCACGCGTCCTATGTCCCTTTGATGGCGACCCGTCGTCGTTAATCAAAATAATGTATATTTTTTTCAATACATACATTATAGTGGAATTATGTTGAATAAATATTTAGTCGAATTCTTCGCAACATGTTTCTTCGTATTTGTTATTTTGGCTACTGGCAATCCCATTGCGATCGGCGCTGCGTTGGCATTAGTATTACTTTTAACCAAAGAATTGAGCGGCGGCTACGTGAATCCGGCGGTGAGTGTGGCCATGGCGTCTTTCGGAAAAATGCCGATTGAAGACTTGCTTCCTTACATCTTAGCAGAGGTATTTGGTGCTTTGGTAGCACTGGAAATCTACAAACGTGTACAAATTTAATCTAATATGTAAAATAGACACGAATATTTTACATATTGTACTCATTCGCGAGATTTTTTAATCATGCGAAATACAATGTACAGACCTAACACAGTAATGGACCCCAGAAAAAATCCACTGATCAGATCGGGTTGTAAATAAATATTGGTAGACCTTTCTAAATCCTCTTTTTCGTCATCTTCTACTATTACCCCATGGTTGTAATACCAAGGATAAGTCCAAAGATAAGTCGGCATAAAATCATAATATCCGTTATAACCACCACCCCCACCTCCCCCAATCCAATGTGTATGTCTGTTATAGTGTCCTCCATGCCCAACTACCACACTATCACCATGACCGGATCCTCTGGAGTGTTCACCCCCGTGACTCCCTCTGTGACCATCGAATCCTTCGTCTGCGTCTGCGCATGGTACGGATGGGTCTGTATCTGTCGTTTTCTTACAGTTATTCGGAAAAGCTGAATAATTCAAACGTTGATAGTCCTTGACCGATATATAATTTGTACCCACATCGTTCGCCGCATTGCTCTTTTGTAAATTTACGGAAACACATGTACTGTCGTTCGGATCAGACTGATGAGGAATACTGTCCGGAATAATTTCAGGTTGAATCATTTTTAAATTCCCTTGAGCACTATATATAAGACCGACATTACTTATATCTGTCACACTAAACCCCATACCGTCAACAGCAATAGATTTATTTACTTTACTATCTTTATAATTACACTGGGTTTCAGTGTCATAAAAATAACGGTTTCCTAAAGGAGAGTTGTCGGAAGATGTCGTATTCAACGCATTGCTCGTATTTGAAAAAAGCGCATCTGAATATTGTTGATACAATGCCACATTGTTAGAAATATCCGAAAACTGTAGTGGATTCGAAACGATTCCAATATTCGACTCTGATTTTATATTTGGCTGAATGATATTGTATAAACTATTATATTTCCAAGAATCGTCACTTAGATTACCCAAATTTTGAAACATAAAACAATATATTGTAGCAAAACAAAATATCTTGTAAAGTGTCTACACCAAACTTTGATAAAAATTAATGATGGATGTATCGCGTTTTTTGATGATGTTTTGTATCGCCTCGTCCTGTGAATGTATGATCTTAGTTATATAATTGGCGTAAATGCCGTCTAAAATAGACTCCGCTTCGGTCACTGAAAGTGCGGGATTACATTTTGTATTATTGGGAACCGAAGAGTCTACGGCGTTGAGAGCCGCCTGTTTCATCTGGAGATTCGCTATTGTACTTGTCCACATAGTCATGGTAGTACTATCTACACTTGGATTCGCACTGATCAACTTTTTGTAACCATCAATCAACTGTTGAATCGTTTTTGGATCACAGTCTTCCATGGATTCCGGGTAATGACTCTTGTTGTACAACTCTTTCGCACGATTCGCCAAAAGACTTCCGTCTCTCAATTTTGGAATATCACTGTTGGGAACATAGGTAGATAACATTGTAGATATAGTTTTATCTTCATTTTCAAGTATATCCATGATTCGTTTGATGTAATCTGGCAAAACGATGGCGTACGTGTTTTCCGAATTATTGTTGGTTATATGTATGGTGTCAACATTCATTAAATCTTTCCTAGAAGGAGGCTGTGATATAACATAACTCGTATCTAACCTACTCAATGCTAGTTCGTGTTTATTAATATTGTCAATTTGTTCGTTCAACACTGTAATAAGGTCTGATTTAGTAATGGGTAACTGCATACTCGCAGAAGTGACCGTTGCTCCAGCAAGCCCTTCATATATCTTTTTTTTAGTTGATCCGTAAAATGACGATAATAAAATAATGTATATAAGAAAAAATATAATAACAATGGTAATCAACTCCATCCTATATATACACAAAATATAATTACATAAAGATTTTGCCAATTATATTTTAATAAATGAACGGGGAAAACATCGATACGGATCTGGTTCCTGCTGGTACTTTTTTATTATTAAATAACCATATATCTTGGGAGAAACAAATCTTACACATTGATTCGGTACCGTCACGCGCTAAAAAATTCGAAGAACTTTGTTGTTCCGGATTTACAGACACAAAAATACCGGTATTACAAAAGGATAATGTTACATTGATATTTGACGGGTTTCTTTCAAATTACAACTTTTTATCTGAATATATCGATATCGAAGAAAATCCCTACGAAGTCATTATTTACTTGTACAAGAAATACGGTATCGAATATACACTTCAGTTGCTACAGGGTGAGTTCTCTCTCGTGTTGATCGACAACGATTTACAGAAATTGGATTCGCGTATTTTTGTAGCTAGGGATATTTTAGGTCTAAAACCGTTCTATATGTTAACGGAAAATAACCCAGGTGAAAAGAAAATTTACGGGTTCTCTTCGTGTATAAAACATTTGAATTTAGAATCTACTATTTACAAGACGGATTATAAAATAACCGAATTACCTCCGGGTTCCTACAGTGAATATGTATTTCCTTACAAGGTTCTATCGTTCTGGCGACAAAAAAGTGTAAATATTTCGTATCATTCACAAACCAAACCGTCATTTCTACCGGTTGCCGCAAAACAACTATTCTTACAAAAGACGGAATTTACTAAAACCTTGAAAAAAATACGGCACAGTTTTATCCATAGTGTGGAGGAATGTCTATCAACCTCTTCGGATACAGGAAAAGAAACGCCTACAAGGGTCGCATGCTTACTTTCTGGCGGACTCAACAGTAGTTTAATTGCCGGAATGGTCCAAGAGAGCATTCGAAAAAATAATAAACATGAACTACATACGTATTCGATCGGGTTTGCTAATTCGGACGATGTGAAATATGCGCGAAAAGTCGCCACATACTTGAACACAATTCATCATGAAATCATTATTACTGAAGACGAATACATTGATTTAATACCCTTGGTAGTTTCTTTATTAGAAACTACCGACACATTTACTTTGCGGTCCGGTATTGCCATGTATATTTTGGCAAAACGAGTCAAAGAAGACAATATATTTACGATTTTAAGCGGAGACGGTGCAAACGAATTGACGGGCGGGTATTTATATTTTCATGGTGCCTCCAATATGTTTGAATATGATTATGAATGCCGCAGTTTGTTGTTAAATTATGCTTCGTTTCAAGGTTTGTACGTAAAAATAATGAATTATTTTGAATTGAATTGGCAGCGGCCATTTCTGAAACAGTCATTTGTACACTGTTACCAATCCATACCCCTAGAGTTTAGATTCCGCGCCGGAGAGTTGAATATTTTTGAAAATGCCGAATTCAAATACATTGAAAAGTTTTTGCTACGTACCGCGTTTGCTCAAGAAAACTTCACAAATAGCCACTATGTTTCCATCATACCTGCGGAAATTCTATGGCGAACATCTACGCTGTGTTTCGACGGAATGTGTATTCAAAGTCGCCCGATTTACGAAATAACCGAAGAAAAGATTTCTAAGCTGGTATTGAAGCACGACATCATGTTGAAATCAGTTCATGCTGGTAAATTTAATAATAACACGCAAATCGAACAATGTTATTATCAGTATTTTTTCGAACTGTTTTTTTCAAAAGAAACCGATTGTGATGGAAATAGTAAACCGGTTCCGTGTGTTGTCGACCCTGTACTGGCATACGAATATGATTCAGGAAAATTAGAAAAAATGAACCAGAAAAGATGGTTACCCAAGTATGTAAATGAGGTAACCGACCCAAGTTCTCGTAAGCTACCCTTTTATTACGACTACAATGATGAAAATTCGGACCGATCCTTGTGATTTTACTTTTAGGTGGCAGTTTCTTTGTCTATACGTTTTATTTCTTGATCTACTTTGCTATCATATGGTTCGACGGTAGGACTTACGCGGATTCCTTTCGTAAAAATATTTATCCAAAAGGTAAATAATCCCCCTGACGGCATGGGAAACGCCAGAGTCTTTTTACCCAATTTGTCCTGGAATTTGAAATCGGCATCTAAATGCATAAAATCGGGCGAAAGCACCTTGTAAAAACACATAATAACAAAACAAATGAACCATAATCCCAAGAGTAAACCGCCAATAATAGCAGTTTGTACGGAAGAATTTAATTTTGTTTTGACATTTAATACGGCATTGTTTAAATAATCTGTGTTTATCAATGTATTCGGCCAAATAGTAGGATCATCGCCGATTTTCGTTGCGACCGGGGGCGGAGTGACAAGACAACGTTTCAATTTCTCCATATTCTTATTTTCTGCGGAAATATCGGAATTATTCAAATCGGTCAAGGATGTGTTGCAAAGAGCGATATTGGAAGCACCCGCAAAAATCATGATCAAAGCGGGGACTACTAAAACGAGAATCCACGTAAACTCAAAATTACGGATTAAATTTAAAACTTCATCGTAACTGTTGGCCGATCCGATACCCATTTTCACGAGGAGAGTATACAGACTGGGCAAAACGAATATTAAAATTACCACGATAGAAACCATCCATATTATATTGATGGTTGCTCCAAATAATTGACTCTGAAAATCCTTGGTAACTGATCCGGCCATTACTTGATAAGTTGGTATTTCCTCACTGTAATCTAAAGGAACATTGTCACATTCCATCCATTTAACGGCTTCTTCATTCCCTTCAATAAAGCCCTCTTTATTTTCAAATATATTCCAACCGGTTACGGTATTTGAAGATGGTTTTAAAGCATTCTGGGAAGAATAATTACTCGATGCGCGAATCCTCTGAACCTCTCTGGGTTTCGTCTGTAATTCGTATAGTTCTCCTTGGGTAAACCCAGTAAAGTGCGCCGAAACTCGCAAAGGAGTTTGAAATACAATGACCTTGGCGGTGGGGGTTTCGTAGTATATACATTCGTCTTCTGTGGGAATAATGGCATTCAGATCAATCTCTGTGGGGCCTTCTGTGGTATCATGTTCCATCAATTTTTCTAAAACTGGTTTTGAGCGTGTAATCGCCGGCGAATAGTCCGTTTTAAGTAAAAAACATACGAATAATTTTTTGTCGGAATTGGTGATAGGACGATGTTCAACCACCAATTCCCCATCCGCATTCGTTTCGTGTATTTTGCTAAAAATATACAATTTTTGCGAACTGTATGCCGTATACTGAGAACCTTCGTTGAATACAATATTTGGTTCGTTTTCTTTGCCCGGTAATTGGTACTGAATACTTCCGGAAAAGAGGGTGTATATTTTTTTGGACAAAATAGGGTAAAAATTGTAGTAGATGTGTTTGGGTACCATTGGTATGATTTCAATCTCTGGTTTGGATTCTTTTTTTTTATTTTCTTTTGGAATATCTAAACCCAATGGGTACAAATCATCCACTTTTCCAAAGCTTGGAAAGAGTGTATCGTTGGGTAAACTCTGACTCATTATAAGTTATGTACAGAAAAACTTATCATGAATTATTTGTAGGGTTCTTCATTATTTCTTTCAACATCTTGGAGAACTCTTCTATAATATTTGCTCCAGAAAGTGGTATCGTCATAGGAGAAACGGGTACAAATTTGAATACCTCGTTGTCGTTTTCAAGGTTGCCTCCAACATAGCCGGTTGCACTGACGACATCGCCGGTCTGTTTGAGATTATCTTTCAAAAAACCAATTTCTGAATCAAGGTGTACAGTATTGTTATTGTAAATAACTAAATTGTAGTGATTTCCGCTGTAACTTAATACAATATTCAATGACAACGTTTTTTTGTTATAAATTACGGGATTTTCAGAACGTTTAATCGTTATACAACTGTTATCGTCAATACAATTCTCTTTCAATATCAAAACATTTACTTGATAGAGATTACAAAACATCTGAATATGACTGTCCGTGGCCCATTCGTTGCTAGTTTTCATGAAATTTTTGTAGATTTCTAAATCTTCAATGTACTGTGCCTGTTCTTTGGTAAAAATATCCAATTTCGCATTTTCATCGTCTATACTTTCATACAATTTTTTCATTTCATCAAACCCTTTTTGGGTTAAACTGTCGAATAATTTGTTACGTATTTCTTGTACGTTTTTGGGTTTTTCCAAATTTTGCCTTTTTGTATTAAATAACGCCTTTTGAACCGAACTGAAAAAACAATTACCATCACCGTCAATCTTGTATATTTTTAATTTTTCCTTTTGAATATCCGATTTAATTCGCTTGAACCATTTTTCTACATCTGGATCGGGTGTTCTTGTTTTGACTTCTTTTGGAGCCTCGGCCGGGGCTTTGGCCGGGGCTTCGACCGGGGCTTCGACCGGGGCTTCGGCCGGGGCTTCGGCCGGGGCTTCGGCAGGGGCTTCAGTCGGGGCTTCGGCAGGGGCTTCGGCAGGGGCTTCGGCAGGGGCTTCGACCGGGGCTTCACTGGGACCTTCTGTACGATTTTCTGCTTTTGAGTTTTTAACATCATAATAATATTCGTCGTTTTGTGTTTTCATTTGTATTTCTGTTCTTGATGTGGGCTTGAGTGGTTCACCGCCAGTTTTTGTAGGTTCCGATTCAAATAGATTTAAACTAGGTAAATGGTCGTATTTATTCTCGTTAGAGTCTTCTTCACGTGTCTCGTTTGTTTTTTCTTCTGGCTTTTTAATTTCTTCCTCTGGATATTCGTATAAATTGAATTTTCGTTGAATGAGTTTGTCTGAACCTTCTCCGGGTTTTTCTCCATAGTTGATGATTGTTGCTCGGTTTGTTCTATCTAAATTACATTTCAACCATTCAGAGCTACCTTCTATTAAAGATTCAACACAAAGATCCCCGTAGTAATAGTAAGCGATAATTTCGGGTTCAGGCTCGGGTTCAGGCTCGGGTTCAGGTTCGGGGTTTGACACAAGTTCAGCCGGGAGATTCAAATTAGGGAAGTCAAAGGTTCCTGCCGGGGGCCTCGCCATAGATACTGATGAACCGGGGGTTTGTAACATTATGCCATCGTTGGGATTTTTATTCTTGGGGTAACTTAAATATGGTGGTATATTTTGTTTTTTGTTGTTTTCGACAACAATGGCATCCGCAAGAATGCCTTCTGATGCGGGTTCCACAACACCTTCAGCCACAATAACATCTGGCTCCGGTTCCGGTTCCACGACACCTTCAGCCACAATAACATCTGGCTCCGGTTCGGGTTCGACCACACCTTCCGCCACAACGACATCTAGCTCCTGTTCGGGTTCCACGACACCTTCCGCTACAATGACATCTGGCTCCGGTTCGGGTTCTACGACACCTTCCGCTACAATGACATCTGGTTCTGGCTCGGGTTCAGGTTCCACGACACCTTCCGCAAGTATTTCAGAAGGTTCTTTTTCGTATGTTATATTTTCTTTCACATAAGCTTCTCCTTCAATAACATCCTTCGGCGACGATGTATCTATTATCATTCGCGCATAATTATCGTCTTGGTCAACTTCGACATCAATATTGGCGGGGGTTTCCTCGTTTACTTCTGCTACCGCGTGAATCGTTGAATCCTGTTTTACTTCTGCCACTTGATTTTCTGGCGCGGGTTCCTCTTTTACTTCCGCTACTGCGCTAATCATTGAAGCATTTTTTACCGGCGCAATCGATGTGACAATATTTTCTGTCTGAGGACGATCTTCTTCAACGGCCTTTACTTCTGAAGCAACAATTGGCGCTTCTACCGCACTTGGACAAGAATATTGTTTATTCTTATCTGAATCGCAACATTGGTTATTGTTATTATTATTATTGTTATTGTTTTCTATATGAATTGTCATTGGTTGTGGTCCAGGCCCGGCATTAGATGTACTGTTAACTAACACTTGATTACCATCGTTCGGATTAATCACGATGGTAGATGATTTATTAAAAGGTTCATTTTTATCCGAATCAATAACCGCGTCCGCTTTTACAACGTCTGATTCCAGTTCAGTTTCATCTTCAGAATCGGGTTGAGTTTTTTTTTCACAACAATCGGAATTATTATTGTTATTGTTGTTATTGTTGTATAAATGAATAATTATTGGTGGGTTCTGACAAGGGATTTGAATTTCTTTGGACTCTTCTTTTGACACTAAAGTTGGGGTGGGTTCTATTGTGGTCTCGGCAGTTACCCCTGGTTCGGGTTTATCTTCTATCACTGCATTTGCGAGAACATTCATAGTTTCACACCTCGGTATTCTTTTATATATATGAACATTTTGTATTATTAATTCTGCCGGTTTTATTTCATTCTTGTCTTTGAAACAAATGTTGTCATCTTTCAAGAATAACTCTTCCAAAACGGGCCGAGTAATCTTTTCGGCGACACCAGGTTTACAAATACTTTCTATTACACATTTTTTCTCATCATTCACTAATAACTCTTCTAATAATGGTGATATAATTTTATTTACTGGTTTTGTTTCTTCTCTGGTTTCATAGTAACATGTATAAATATCTGATGATAAAATTTCGTCAAGCACCCGAACCGCCACGGTATCAGTAGTTTTTGTATCACATATATCAGATGTTTTACAAACAGCATCATCCGATGCCAATATTTGTTCGAGAATAGGTACCGCAACTGCCGCAACGTGTCTAGTATCACATGCATCAATATTTTGACAAGGGTTTTCTTCCGACATCAATATTTGGTCCAAAACGGGGGCAATGAGACTGTTCGCTGGACGTGGTTCACATACTTCTGTAGTTTTACACGACCCGGTGTCTGCTGCCAATAATTCATCCATAACGGCCACCGCAATGGTTTCCGCGGGTTTTGTATCACAGAGCTCTGCGATTTGGCAAGGGACATCGTCGGACGCCAGGAATTCGTCCAAGACAGCCACCGCAATGGTTTCCACGGGTTTTGTATCACATATCTTTGCGATTTGGCAAGGCACATCGTCAGACGCCAAGAATTCGTCCAACACAGCCACCGCAATAGTTTCGACCGGTTTTGTATCACAGATTTCTGCGGGTTGACACGGGACCTCGTCGGACGCCAAGAACTCGCCCAAGACGGGACCCAGGATGTCTTCAGTAGGACGGGTTTCGCATATTTCTGTGATTTTACACGAAATATCGTCAGCCACCAAGACTTCGTCCAAGACGGCCGCCGCAATGGTTTCCACAGGTTTTGTATCACATATCTCTGCGATTTGACATGATATTTCGTCGGACGCCAAGAACTCGCCCAAGACGGGACCCAGGATGTCTTCGGTAGGACGGGTTTCGCATATTTCTGTGATTTTACACAAGATGTCGTCAGACGCCAAGACTTCGTCCAAGACGGCCATCGCCACGGTTTCGGTGGGCCGGGTTTCGCATATCTCTGAGGCTTCACACACGATACCGTCCGAGGCCAACACTTCGTCCAAGACGCGACTGATAACGCCCTCCGCGGGCCGGGGTTCGCAGGTATCTGTAGGTTTACACACAATACCGTCGGAGGCCAACACTTCGTCCAAGACGGTGGCGAGGACAGTTTCTGCGGGCCGGGTTTCGCAGATTTCGGCGGCTTCACACACGATACCGTCAGAGGCCAAGACTTCGTCCAAGACGCGACTGATAACGCCCTCCGCGGGCCGGGGTTCGCAGGTATCTGTAGGTTGACACACGATACCGTCCGAGGCCAACACTTCGTCCAAGACGGCACCAAGGACGGTTTCTGCGGGCCGGGTTTCGCAGATTTCGGCGGCTTCACACACGATACCGTCGGAGGCCAACACTTCGTCCAAGACGCGACCAAGAATGGTTTCCGCGGGCCGGGGTTCGCAGGTATCTGTGGGTTGACACACAATACTGTCTGACGCCAAGACTTCGTCCAAGACGGCACCAAGGACGGTTTCTGCGGGCCGTACTGCGCAAATCTCTGGGGCTTCACAAAAAATACCGTCCGAGGCCAACACTTCGTCCAAGACACGACTGATAACGCCCTCCGCGGACCGGGGTTCACAGATCTCTGTAGGTTGACACACAATACTTTCTGACGACAAGACTTCGTCTAAGACGGCGCCAAGGACGGTTTCGGCGGGCCGAACTGCGCAAATATCTGGGGCTTCACAAAAAATACCGTCCGAGGCCAACACTTCGTCCAAAACGGCGCCAAGGACGCCCTCCGCGGGCCGGGGTTCACAGATATCTGTAGATTGACACACAATAGTGTCCGAAGCCAACACTTCATCTAAGACGGCACCAAGGACACCCTCCGCGGAACGCGGTTCACAAATATCCGGAGCTTCACAAAAAATACCGTCCGAGGCCAACACTTCGTCCAAGACGCGACCGACCACCGCTTCACACGGCTTATTACAAGTTGTATCTGTTGTTTTACAAAAAATACCATCTGATTTTATTATATCATCTAATATCGAACCAATAATAGATTCACACACGTTTGTACACGTTTCCTTTTTTTTACATATGATTTTTTCCGAACTGATCAATTCGTGTAAAACAGACTGTATTAGTTTTTCAGGTGCCTGAATTTCATATTTAAGTTTATAAAAACGTCTGACAAATCTTAAAAGGGTGAACTTGGCGAAATAATAGTTATAAATATAACTGGTTAGGGTTACTATTAATTGTATCTGTAAATATATCTGTAATACAAGTTTTTTACCGGTATGGTCGTTATCTTCGTTTTTGCTTTTCAAATAATTTTCGTACTGTTCTTTTTCGTAAACATACTTATTGTAGTATGAATAGTATCTTTCCTTCAAATAAATCTCGTTCACAACATGTCTGTTAAAATTGTTAATGTCATCTTGTCTCAACAGTATAGAATCTTGTTCTATTTCCGAAATATATTTTTCCAATTGTTGGTATTCTTCAAGCGTTTCATGATCAGGTTCTGTTTTTAACTCATTGTATCTATTTACACTGTACACAATCTTTTCAATTTGTTCGATAAACCGTGTAATTTCGTCCTTGAATCTTACCAAATTGTCTCTCGAAGTAGACGCGTTTTTATATAAAATGATACTTTTAATACATTGATCAATGTTTACTTTGTTCTGATCAATAATCGACTGTTTAATATAAAAAATCTGTTTGAACAATTCGTCGCATCTATAACAGGTAGACGTCTCTTTCAAGATGTTGTTTTTTGTTTTGGAACGATACGTATTGAATAAAATATCGTACTGTTCACGCAAATTTTTCTTCTTGTTCATTAACGCGTCATTCGCTTCTGAAAAAATGGATTCTTTACAGAAAATGGATTCCATTTGCGTGTCGTAGTAAGTTAAAAGTTGGTGTATTTGAATGTAAGATTCATTATTCTCACTAGGAATATCGTCATAATTGTAAGTTTCGCCCGTTTTGATATATTTATCTATTTCTACGTACGAACCTGGACCCGGGGGATTATTTTCCGGTTCTGTTTCAGTGTCTGACGAAACAGGGATATCTTCGCGTATATTGATTAAATTCAATATAAAATCTGTGTTGGATCCATTTTTTGTGAATGGATCTGGTTTTCTTTTGGGTTGATACAGGTCTATTGTATCATTGTCATCATGATCATCATCCTTTACAATACAGTCAATGTAAGAGTCTGTATCCGCGGCTGTTTTACATTTGGGGGGCGAGCGTTGTAGGAACAATAATGCGTCGCTAATTTTTTGAGATTCTTCGAAAAAAAGGTCAATATTTTCGGTTTGCGGTTTATCAACATCGGCATCGGTATTGACCGAATGGATACTATTTTTAAAATTTTCCCAAATTTTATCCTTTTCGGCTTGGATATTCTTCTGTTCCGTTTGGATCTTTTTCAGATCGACAAAATCTAAATTCTCGTTGATACATATTTCGTCCAACCGAGTTTGGATCTCGTTCAAAATTTCTTCATTCATATACAAAACGGATTCGTTTTCCCACAAGGTGTTATTTGTTGAATGAAAAATCGATACAAAAGGTTTATATTTTATACATTGAATCAACTGTTCTGTTCGTCTTTTTGAAATTGCGTCGTTTCTTTTTTGATATTCAAGAATATCGTTTTCGTACTGGATGTTTTCAGACGTACAACATTTGATGATATCGTTGATTTGTTCTTGATTATTCAGCGTGCTAATAAAACTATTGAACGAAATGTCTAGGGTTTCGTAATCGTGTTGTAATGTCAAAAAAAGTTGTTGTATTTTAACCACCTCGGTGACTTCTATATCACCCTCATCCTTCGTTGTTGTTTCTTCTTCGGGTTCGGGTTCGGGTTCGGGTTCAGATTTATCTTCTTTGTCGATTGACGCCTCTAGCGCACACAATATTTTTTCTTCTTCTTTTTTATTTACACCGTCTTCATGTAATGTGTACGGGTTCAATACCTTTTCGAGTTTTTCTTGTTTATTTTTATCCAACGGAACTTCGGCATCATTGATGATTTTAAGGTTGGTCTCGTATTGTGATTCTATATCCTTTTCGTGTTCTTCTTTGCGAAGTTTTTCTTTGATCTTCAATTCTTCAATAAGCTCTTCCGAAGGAATATCCAAATATTGCTGGATGTTTTCCTTGGAACATTTATTGTCCGAATTTACCTTTTCATTTATAATTTCAATCAACTTTCTGCGTATGTTTTCTTCTGTATCGCTTTTAAATTCGTTGGGTGATCCATCCGCCATACATATATTTTATAACAACTTATAAAATATATTGATATTAATATTCCGTCTTTACCGAACGTGGATATCACAACACAGGAATGTAACTAAACAATCCGTTTTCATAAATAGTAGCTTTGAACGAGTGGTTGTATCCTTCTACATAAACAACGTCGCCGGACATGACAGGATCGCATCCATATTCGGATGTACAACTTTTTCCTTGAACCCGCACTGGCAGTTTGGTATTTAAATTCCCGGTGTTGGAAATGGTATAATATTGCCACTTGTCGCGTCCGGTAAGGGTTCTCCTCCCCATTAAAGGTAAAATAAGCGCAAAATCGTTTTCGTGGGAATTTGTTTTTGTTAAAATCCCCACCTGGCTGTATTGATTTCTTATTCCACGTGTTTCAATGTTTACGGGAACCAGCGGGTTTTGTTGAATAGGGGCGATCATGGGAGGCATACCTCGTATATCACTACTGTAGCGATCGAAAACATATCCGTCGACTTTTACTGGCGGAATATAAGGATCGTTCAGTACATCCATACGGGTTGAAATCCCGCCCAACGTCGGAAACATTCCTGTACCAGGATCCGCCATCGTCATGACACCACTGGGACGAGGAATCAAAAATGAACTAGGATCAACACCCAAGACCGTTGGTTTTTTGGGGGATGTCATGCGATACAAATATATGTGGTACAAGTACACTAAAAACCCCAAAATTAGCAACAACAATATCATGTTCAAATAATCCATACAAAAATTGTTAGGTGGACATTTTTTACGAAAAACCATATTTATTATATGCGGATATTTTTATTACATGACCGGAATTTTCGATACCTCCTGTTCCAGTTCCTTTTTGAATTTATTGGCCTCTTTGATACCGGCATTCACGGCAGTTTTAGCTTCTTCGGGCGTGATAGGTAACAAGAAGTCCATAATAAATTTGCCGCCTTCTTTTTCCAATCCTTTCAGCGTAAAATCAAACTTCATCTTGGGGAAAGGAACAAATTTTCGCGAATAACATTTTTTTATAACGTCGGCAGAGTAGTACATGAAATGAAATCCCGTGATATCATTAAAACTACAATCCACCTGTTTCATCAGATCCCAAACCATGTTCTCCAAATCTTTCAAACAAAAAAGCCAAACAAAGAATTCAATCGGAATGTAGAGAACCCAACCAATGATTTCCAACGCATACCATAAAAAGCAGTTTTTAAAATTGGCGATTCTATAAATAAGCGTCTCCACATTTTTAACGCACCACTGTCCTACCCCGGACAAAAAAAGGAAAAACGCGGTAATATATTTCCAATATTTGCGAAAAAAATTAAACGTACTGCGAATACCTTTGGTTTGTTTGATTTGTTCTGCCGCTTTCACCTCGGCTTGATAGGCCCGTTGTTTTACCGTTTGGGTAATTTGACCGGCGCGATTTTTGATGGCATACGCCGTATCTCGCAACTGTTGTTTGATGGATTTTGCTTCGCGATCGGCTTTGGCGGCGGCAGCTTTGACGGCAGCATCCGCTTTAATTTCTAATTTTGTTGCTTGTATTTTGGCGACAGTTTGGACCTTTCGCGCGTCGGCCATCAAATTATTTCGAATATTCGTAACCTGATCCTTGATATTTTTGGCAATATCCATTGCCATCTTGGAAATAAAATTGGCAATACCGACAATATCATCTACTACCGGAATCTTGAAAGGAGGCAACGGTTCTCGAATACGATTTAACCTATTGAAAACGACATAACATAAAAGAGTGATTAATACAATACCTAAACTACATATGAATATTTTTTTTTCTATTATTGTAAAACCCATATGGTATATATTATAAATGCCTTATAATATATATAATTATTAAATTTAAGCGTTCAACGACTGGAATTTCTCCATAAGATTTTCGGCATTTTGTAACAGTGGCGTCAAGTTCTCCATATTTTTCATAAGTGTTTTCTGTTGTTGAATCAAATTCGCAGTCTGTTCGTCCAATCCCGCCACCATGTCGTCCTTTTTCGAAGTGGCGGTTTTCTTGGATTCGGATGGTTTGCTAGTGGAATTCAAATCCACAATCGCATCCGTAGCTCCTTCCAATTGTTTTTCGTCGGAGTGTTCGTTTTCAAATTCTTCGTCTTTCGTGGTATCTTCTTCTTTCGCCGTATCTTCTTGTTTGTCTTCCATACCCTCATTGATCCCCGAGCTTTTTCCGAAACGTAAAATATTGGTCAACGCAATGGCTATAACTAAAACCACCATCATATTTTTACTAAAAAAGGATGTCAGAAATCCGATCAAAATAAATATGCCGCAAAAAAGATAGTCTTTCTCCATGGCAAAGTAGAACAAATCGCATAATGCCAAAATGAGGACCAAATACAATAAAACCCGACTATTCAACACTTTGAAATAGTTCATTTTCATTATTTTGGTCTGAGCGTTCGTCAATAACCCCATTTTTTTGGCCATTTAAAACAATATTTTATATAATAATGCCTATATAAAATTTCGTTCAATCGCTGCTAGAAACAATTGTGCTAAATATTTTTTAAAAACGGTATAAATGTATTTGTATATAATCAAGAATAAGAAGGGTAAAATATCTCTGCCTCCTATATATTATTTAGACAAACCATGTCTCACACCATCGATGAACCCATTTTGCGTGAAAATCCTGATCGTTACACCATGTTCCCTCTGACTTACCCAGATGTTTGGGCTATGTACAAAAAACAGGTCGATTCCTTCTGGCGTGCAGAAGAAATTGACCTCTCACGCGACTTGGTGGATTGGGCAAAATTAAACGACGACGAAAAACATTTTATTTCTATGACTTTGGCTTTTTTTGCGGGTTCCGACGGTATAATTTCTGAAAACTTGGCATCACGTTTCATGTCCGACGTCCAAATTTCGGAAGCGCGGGCCTTTTATAGTTTTCAGATCGCCATGGAAAACATTCACAGTCATATGTATTCAGTGTTGATTGATACCTATATCAGTGATTCGGAACAACGCAACAAATTATTCCGTGCGATTGAATTTTATCCCTGTATTACGAAGAAGGCCGATTGGGCTCGTAAGTGGATTGAAGACAACCGTAGTTCGTTTGCCGCGCGTTTGGTGGCTTTTGCTTGTGTAGAGGGTATATTTTTCAGCAGCAGTTTTGCGTCTATATATTGGATTAAAAAGCGCGGTTTGATGCCCGGCCTCACGCTCTCTAACGAGTTTATTTCGCGTGACGAGGCCCTTCATACAGAATTCGCCATTTTGTTGTACAGTAAAATGAAAAAGAAGTTGAATAAGAAGCGCGTGTATGAGATTGTAAAAGAGGCGACGGAAATCGAAAAGGAGTTTATTACAGACGCTCTCCCCTGCCGTTTGATCGGTATGAATGCCGCCCTTATGACGCAATATATTGAATTTGTCGCGGACCGCTTGTGTCTTCAGTTGGGCTACGATAAAATCTACGGATCCCAGAACCCATTTGAATTTATGGAGCTCATCAGTATGGAAACCAAGGTCAATTTCTTTGAACGCACAAATTCCGAATACGCGTTGACCAACTGTACGAAAGACGACAGTGTCTTTGAATTTTCATGTAATTTCTAGACCGGGTGATTGAAATTCGGCCATGTTCACCGGTCTACGGGGTACATGGTTGATACGATGTTTCATGAGGTCTCGTGCGGCGGCCTCTAAATACATGGCATTCTGTTTTATATTGTTTTGGTCGAGTTTGGGATTTTCGGTGAGTTCGGCAACTCTATAAGAAAGATCAGAGCGGTTCGGTTTTATTTTGGTAACATAGTGCTGAAGACTCAATTTTGAGATGGACTGTAATATATTTATTCTAGGTTTACCTTTGGTCGAAGTATCCGTATCACTTGGTATAATTTTTTCGTTTTTATGAAAGCAATAAAAATAGTACATATTATACTATTTTTATTTTAGAGTCGGATTCTAACGCGTTGGAGATGGGAATGAATGCTATCATTCGAGGAATGGATCGAATTATCTGACATTCGGGTATTATGTAGATGCATCGGTTTGGGCGATATTTTGATATATTGAGATATAGTTGCCGTAGTACTAGGACTGCTTGCTAATGCGTGTCCATAACTTGGAAAATAAAGGACATTTTCTTTACCGTATATTTGTCGCATAGATTGAAACAGTAAGGTTTCTTCTTCGAGAGAGAACCCCGGGTAATTATAAAAAGAAATCAGTACATTCTTTTTCCATCGCATTTGTTTGTAGGTGTATTCTACGTAAGATTGTAAATAATATGCGGTTAGGTTTTCAACACGAATTTTGAATCCGTCCCCTGTACCGTGTAATAATTCTATTCGTGGCATAGAAACGTCCTTTCTACTGTTGTATTCATTTACTACATTCACAATCTCTTCCAAAATTGTCTCTTGGGGTAATGTTACTTTGATTGGCATGTTGTTATTTATAATAAAAATATACATTTATTTTATTTCTATTATAAGTTTATTTACATCACAGACGCGTTATGAACATTCTCCGAAACCGGTCGGAAACTTGTTGTAATGTAACTCGCGGGTTCACTCACCCCCAGGGGAGCCATTTGTGCGACAACTTCTTCTTCTAAACTCGTGGTCGGTTCGGGGTTCATTTTTACCATTTCGTCGTCCTTTTTGATTTGTGGAGGAGTGTACTGTATCATGGTTACTTGGGAAACGGGCGCAATCACATTACTGCGGCGTATGATTTCAAACGCGACGAACAACCCCAATATACCTAAAACTGGGTTTGTATACAAAAACAGGCAAAGTGCCAAAACAAGGACCACCACAATTCCTATCGGAGTATGAATGTAACCACTTAAAATATCGGGAGTTTGTACGTTAAATACCAAGTAAACTACCAGAGCCACCAATAAGATTATTTCTAAAGCACTAAATTTTTTAACAAAGCTGGGTATTTTTACCATATTTGGATAATACAATAACGCAATATAATATTGGTTTAGAAAATTTTCTTATTTGAAACCAACAATCGTCGCAATTTTATATACAAATATATTATATATATGAATACAGAACCTCCTGTAAAAACCAAAAGAAAATATACAAAAAGAAACCCTGCGTCTCCCCCCAAACCAAAACGAAAATACACTAAAAGAATAAAGCCTATATTGTTACAACATGAACCCACTTTGGTTCGTGCCGAAAAATCGCCATTTATTCCTCAAATTAAGATTGAACCACAGCGCAAATTTTCGGTATTTTCCATCATAAAACAACCCGAACCCGAACCTGAACTAAAACCTAAACGAAAATATACACGTAAAATTGAAAAAAACCCCAAAAATGAATCGTTACCCCCCAAAAAACTTGAAATAGTTGCGCAAAAAGACATAAACCCACCTCCTACTGATACTGTATCGTTGCGCACAGCAATGCCTTCACTGAAAGAAACGTATATTCAACTGATGCAGGATTTAGCCTATATTATGCGCAAGCGTAAAGATCCGATGAGAGCACGCGCATACGATAAAGCTCGAGAAACCATTGAGAACTTTGTAGGTTCACTTACAGATCCCAACCAGTTGAAAGGCAAACCCGGCATCGGTGCCACCATATTTCAAAAACTCGTCGATTTTAACAACAACGGTACCTTGAAATTGTTGGAAGAAGAAAAAGAAACCATCGCCAAGAAACGGGCCATTGATGTGTTTGCCAATATTTACGGCGTAGGAGAAAAAAAGGCCGAAGAATTGGTAGAAAAGGGCATCACCACATTAGACCAATTACGAGAGCGTGAAGACACGGTTCTCAACGACAAACAACGCATCGGGTTGAAATATTATAAAGATATCTTGGAACGCATTCCGAGAACCGAAATAGAGCAATATCGCGCAATTTTTGAAGATGCCGTGGCAGGTTTGTCCAACAGCACGATCCAAATTGTCGGTAGTTATCGGCGCGGTATGCCCGATTCGGGTGACATTGACATGATTTTTACATCGTCCGTTGCCCAAAATTTCAACGTGTTTTTGGACCGGCTCCTGTCTAAAAATATTATTTTGGAAGTTCTCTCGCGCGGCAACTCAAAATGTTTGGTGATTACAAAATTACCTGGGGCACCGTTCGCAAGACGCGTCGATTTCTTGTACACTCCTCCTCGCGAATTTCCGTTTGCTATTTTGTATTTTACGGGCAGCAAAGGGTTCAACACTTCCATGCGTGAACACGCACTTTCTCTCAAACTCACGCTTAATGAGCACGGGTTCTCGAAAATGGAGGGGAAAAAGAAGGGAGAACCGGTCGATTTGATATTCGTTGACGAAAAGGCCATCTTTGATTACCTGGGATTGGAGTACAAGCGCCCGGAAGACCGTGTGGACGGGAAAGCCGTGGTCGTTCGGGGAGAACCTTTTCAGTTTGTCGAACCCGTCGCCGAACCACAAGAAAATATTCGAATTGAACCAGCGGTGCCATTAAAAGAACCCAACCCCACCAAAACGAGAACCACCCGGGTTCTCAAAGTAAAGAAAAACGTTACCAAAAGTTCTCCTAAAAACGAGAACTTGCCGAAAGATACTACACATACAGAAATTTGTAGTGTTATTACGAAACCTTCCCTAGAAAACATTGAAAACTTCAAAAAAAATGGTATCCAGGTTCTCGAAAATCAAAATGAACAAGGTCTTTCAGAAATGTTGGAGACGGCCAACACGGCGTTCCATTGTAAGGGGGTGCCGGTCATGTCTGACGCCGAATACGATATTCTTCACGATTTTATTGAAAAAAAATACCCCAAATCGGCGGTTTTACAAGAAGTGGGCGCACCCGTAGAAAAACACAAAGCAGTGTTACCTTACGAAATGGCCTCGATGGACAAAATTAAACCCGATACCGGAGTTCTCGAACGGTGGAAACAAAAATACACGGGACCTTACGTTGTTTCTTGTAAATTAGATGGGGTTTCCGGACTGTATACTACCGAAGGACCCCGAGCCAAATTATACACTCGCGGGGACGGAAAAATTGGTCAAGACATTTCTTATTTGATTCCTTTCCTGAAGCTTCCTCGAGAACCTGGATTGGTGATTCGCGGCGAATTCATCATAAAACGAAACATTTTTGAAACAAAATACCAAGAACAGTTTGCCAATCCTCGCAATTTGGTCTCGGGCATCACAAACACCAAATCCGTGGATGACAAAATACGCGATGTAGATTTTGTCGCATATGAATTGATCAAACCCGAGAACTTGACCCCATCACAACAAATGACCAAATTGATGAGTTTTGGTGATGCCAAACTGTTGGTGGTACAGAACCAAACGTTCTCGCAAATTACGAACGAATCACTTTCCGGAACTTTACAAGAGTGGCGTAAAAACAGCGTGTATGAGATCGACGGTATTATTGTTTCCAACGACCGTGTGTATCCCCGCTCATCCGGGAACCCCGAACACAGTTTTGCGTTCAAAATGGTTCTTTCTGACCAGTTGGCCGAAGCCCACGTTTTGGATGTGGAATGGAGCGCATCGAAAGACGGATATTTGAAACCCCGGGTCAGAATCAGTCCGGTAAAATTAGGCGGGGTTACTATACAATATGCTACCGGGTTCAACGCAGAATTTATTGAAAAAAATCGCATCGGTGTCGGTGCCATTATACAAATTATCCGGTCTGGAGACGTTATACCCTATATCAAAAGCGTCACTCAACCCGCACAAATGCCCAAAATGCCCGATGTACCTTATCAGTGGAACAACACACATGTAGATATTCTTTTGGAAAATCCGGGGGACGACATGGTAGTACGTGAAAAACAGATTGCAGCCTTTTTCAAAGGAATAGAGGTAGATGGGCTTGGTCCGGGCAATGTGAAAAAAATCGTGCTTGCTGGGCATGACAGTGTTGCCAAAATATTACGCATGACTTCCGCCGATTTCATGACCGTACGAGGATTTCAAGACAAAACGGCCAAGAAATTGTACGAAGGCATTCACGATAAAATAGATAAAGCGAGCATACCCACCCTCATGGCAGCGTCAAACACATTTGGTCGTGGGTTCGGGTTGACAAAAATGGAGCTCATTATGAAAGAATACCCCACCGTTTTGAAATCAGACGAACGCAATTTATCCCGACTGGCCGCTATCGACGGTATCGGAAACAAAACGGGCAAAGAGTTTATTGAACGTATTCCCGTATTCTTAGATTTCATAAAAGAGTGTGGTCTGGAAGAAAAATTAGTGGAAAAAATCCGCAGTGTCTCTCGTGAGCCTTCCAAGGAATCTTTGAAAACGGACAGTTCACACCCTCTTTACGGTAAAACGGTGGTCATGACCGGATTCCGCGACAAATCTTTGGAAGAATGGTTGAAATCGGTTGGTGCCAAAGTGGGTAATTCTGTCAGCAAAAACACGGCGGTTTTATTAGTAAAAGATTTGGACGTAGATGCGACTTCGGGTAAAATCAAGGATGCCCAAAAACACGGCGTACCTATCCTGACGGCCACCGAATTCCGTAGTAAATACGGCGTCAATTAACATTTCTTTATGATGTTATTATCAAAATAATATCATTTACACCCTTGAAGATTTACAGATTATCTCTTTTCGTCGTACAAACATAAAAATCTCGATATAACTGTTCGCAATCGTTACAATCCCTTACCATACAACTATTGTACAAATCCAGATATTTCGTACATTCATCATCGAATATAGTAGACGAAATCTTAGACGCTACGGGTTCTTTGGAACTGCTACTTAGCAAGGCGTCTACTGCGTGATGTCCCATGGACGAGCCTGCTCCTAAACCAAATCCTTGTACCATACTACCTAAGAATCCGACCGAGGGCGACGTTTGAAGTGGATGTTTTTCCACACATGTCGCGGGCGGTGGTGGTGGTGGATTAGGAGATTTTTTCACAGGTAACGGATTGTTTTTACGAGGCATGAATATCTACTTACAGTATATGTACAAATACTTTTTACGAATATAACTCTACACAACGACCTTGGTCTGACTCATTTTTCTACTTTTACGCGCACTTAATCTACTTTTCCCCCTGGTTTTTACGTTTTTCTTTATAGGAATATTTAATTTGCGGGAAAGGGGTTTGACCACAGATTCACCTTTACGAATGACAAAACTTTTGGTCGGATCCTTCAACATTTTTTGTATAGAGTACAAACTGAGGTGTCTCTTTTTACCCGTTTTATTTTTTGCGAAATATTTGAAAAAATGTGCCGACTTTGTTCCTCCCAAACTTAAAAAAGGCTGCAAATAATTGATTAATACTTCAACATTTACATTACTCTCGGTTTGTAATTTATAGTCCGCTTGGACAAATTGAAAAAAATATTCAATTTCGTTCAAAATAGCGGGCATGTCAAAATAATTCAACGGTATTTCGGTTTCTGATCTAACATCAATATTGGTTATATACCATGTACGTAAAATACTTCTCTTTTGGGTTGATGTATCTAAAGAAATTTTTTCAGAAATCTCTTTTACTTCTTGATCAGTCGAAGGTTGCCTGTTAATTGCCGCGAGCTCAGGATCATCTGTAAGATTCGGATTTTCGCTATGAACTACTACTTGTTCAAAAAAATTGTTACTATCTAAACTAGGATTTCCCAAATATCTAGGTTGTGGACTTATAAAAGAGGTTGATCTACTGCGAAACCCCGGATTAAACTGGACTGGTGTTGGACTAGCTCTTGATGCAGAATTAGAACGAGGGATTGGCGGTTGGCCGTAAAACGTAAGAGGACTTGGAGTATTAATTCGGTTTAAACCCGAATTTGACACAGATCTAAAAAACGTAGATGAATCCGTTCGCGATAACGGCGTGGTGATTGAACTTGCCCGTGATCTAGGTGAGGCGACTGAATTCGATCGCGATCTAGGTGAGGCGATTGAATTTGTTCTTGATAAAGGTCTAATTTCAGTATTCATCAATGTTATATTTTCTACCGCCCCATTCAAATCGACCACCGCGTTTCTTGGACCACGTACCATGAAACCGGTTGCTGTTGATAAATCTACATATTCGTCTGGCGTGGCGTGGAGTACAACTTGATTGTCGATTCCAATTGTCGTACCGTTACCCGCAACTACCGACAAATAAGGTGTTGTACTAGAACCCCTACTTCTAGCTATAATTGTAGCGGCCTTTATGAGTACATCTTCGGGTAAAATATAGGTCAATGTGAAGTAATTCACCTCTTGTCCAGGCGTAGTATCTAAATGAAAAACGTTTCGTGATCCTCCTGCGCGATTCGCGATCATATCAATGGCAACCGTTTGTTCTATTGTTCTGCTGCCAAATTCGTATCTTGTTGTATTTCCGTGTGGAAACTTCATTTTTAATTCCAACAACGCTTTGTAAAAAATGGCTTCTATAAAATGCGGAAACTGTTTTAGTAACTCAAAAAAATTGTCTCGACCTATCGGATATAAATTCAAATTCTGTTCATCGATATTATGTTCAACGTATTTTACCTTGAATGTGGTGTTTCCGCCGTAAGTGAATTCAAATTTGAAAACCCCCAATCGCGCCATCGAAGGCGGTTCGTTTGTACCCGAAAAAAAACGACCGATAATATAATTATAAACATCCATATATTGATCACTGATGACATTGAAAAGAAAATCGGGTGTGGAGTAACGTAGTAAAAAAATATCGTAACTGGGGAAATCCGGTTCTCTAAGATTCTCATGTCTAACAAGTATACTTTGTCTAGGATTGGTCGGATCTGGTACGAGAGGGGCATTTGGCCCCGATTTTAATTCATATGCCATTATACTATAACGTTACATTATAATAAAATTGAAAATATTTTTATTGTATCACCACCTCAAAATAAAATAAGATGAGAAAGGTCGCAAATAAAAGCAACAAGAACAAATCCGCCGCCAAATCGGTATTACTTTCCCCAGAATACACCGAAAATGTTCGAAAATCCGCCTATTTGGGTAAAAAAGGATACACTCTTCTAAAATCGTCTCTGTCTCCCGAAGATCTCGATTTTCTCAAAACAGATCTTTTCCTGAAACCCGAAATTGTAGGTGTTTCTTACGGACCCCCCGGAGCCAAAGATGAAGGGGCTTTTCCCGTTTACCGAGAAAACGATAAAAAACTCTACATACCCCGGTTCTACGGTATTCAACGTTATGGTCTTCCCGATACATCCGAACTAGAACCCGGTATGGACATTGATGTACCCTTTGTAAAATCGTTGCGTGATTATCAAGAAGACATTGTAGGTAAATATGTGAATTTTGTCGACCAACCCTTGTCTAAAAATTCTCCACAGCGTGCGTCGGGTGGAATTTTACAGGTGTATACTGGCGCAGGAAAATGTCTAGGAATAAATACCCCGGTTCTGATGTATGATGGGACAATTAAAATGGTTCAGGATATTGTGGTAGGTGATCAAATTATGGGTGATGATTCCGGACCACGTAACGTTTTGACATTAGCTCGTGGGCGTGAAACTATGTATAAAGTACAACCCAAAGAAGGTAATGGTTATATTGTCAATGAAAGTCATATTTTATCCTTAAAATACACTAGAAATTTGAGCAAAAATAAGAAAAAAAATGATATATTAGATATTTCAGTATTAGATTATCTGGCGTTGCCTAGAAGTTATAATAGCCATGATACCGGCGGAAGACTCTTGTCAGGATATCGTGTTCCAATTATTTTCGAAGAAAAACCGATTGAAATCGATCCATATTTATTTGGATATTTGCTAGGTGATAGTAGCTACGACCACACATCAATTGCTACACAAGAAGCATGTGTAATAAAATACATGGTTGACTGTTTTACACCCTTGAACATTATAAACCGGACACCCTTTGGGTGTCCGGTTCAGTGTTTAAGGGCAACGTTACCGATAAATCAATTGTATCAGGCGTCCATCTTTGATGGGCGTCCGGATTCAAAT
>Ga0164297_10000429_pt1 | contig 51391 bp, 35 predicted proteins | sample GEODES058metaG_FD_113539 | JGI IMG/M metagenome (GOLD analysis project Ga0164297, IMG submission 113539) | Dystrophic lake water microbial communities from Trout Bog Lake, Wisconsin, USA - GEODES058 metaG | ecosystem: Environmental > Aquatic > Freshwater > Lake | place: USA: Trout Bog Lake... | reverse complement strand
GTGTAAAATAATTGTTAAAAAATGTTTTAACATTTGTTGAACCAGATGATTGTTGTGTTGGTAAATTAATAGATGCCATTTTAAGATCCTAATTTAACAGGAGTAGCTACTGTATTATTTGCAAAAGTAGTTGTAGGAAATGCTACTCCTGATATTCCGCCAATTGTTTGAGTAGTAGAGCCACTCACTGATGTAGTTGTTTGTGCAGTAGTTGGTAACTGTGTATTTTGATATGTATTAACTGTAGAAATTGTGTTATTAATAATTGCAGGAGCGGCACTCTCTAGATCTAACGCTTGAACAAAACTTGGATCAAATACGGTTGGGTCTGGGTTAACACCAGCTAACGGACTAGGATTAACATCATAATGAGATATGCCAAAGCCTTCTGGGTCGCCAGGAGTTACTACTCCGTTACCGTATGCTACAGCTTCAAACTTGATCTTCATGTCAAAGTCGTGTGTTTTAGTCTGTGCATAATCTAATTTGTTATGGCTCCAAGATGTTATTATAGGGTTTACTAGTTGATAGCTAATATATTCATGACGAGCCATCTGATAAACTTTAATGTAATTAAAAAATGGTGCAGTACTACCGTTGTCTAAACCATACGGACTATTGATGTAATTAGAACTTTTCATCGCTGTTCTATTATAGTTTCCAGAACCTGCCGCACTGGTAGAATCTGCATAATAATAACTATAATAATTTTGCCACATTTGGTTGATTAGACCCATGTTGTCATCGTGAAATTTTATAGACAACTCGCCATAAGAATGTTGATACTGTATATTCTTTTTTCTGTTGTATTGATTCAGTGTATCTACTTGTACAGTATATGTTGGCAAATCAAGTCCTTTGACTAGCATATTAATTTCATTACCATACTTGGTATAGATGTTGGCATTTTTTAAAGCCGCAGTATTAATATTAAATGCCACATGAAACTGGAAATCTAATTTAGGTGCAAGCCTAAATTGTTGGTCGTTGAACATCCTTGCGGCATGTTGCCAGTCTTTTAAAACTGTAGGAAACCCAGTATTTTTTAAATTATTGTTGGCTGTAAAGGACATAACTTTATTTATTTAAATAATAAACTGCGTAGTTTATGAACGCCTAATAAAAAGCCCACGTTGAGTGGGCTTTAAATTAACTACCTAATAAACTGCCGCCACTTGTGCTAGGCATTACTGATGTAGATGATCCTAAAGATCCGCCTGATGTTTGTACAGCATTATCAAAACGAATACTAATATCAATCATTACTGGGCCTTGTTCTTTATAGTCCAATGATTGCCAGTTTGTTGATTCTAAGTAACAACCATAACATTCCCATGTTTCGAGAACGTTAGGAGTGTGTGAACCGTTACCGCCATCTAACATTTCAATACGTAATGTGAACTTATAATCACCAGCACTTGCCGCTGAACTTTGTTCAAAGAAATCGAATTGTTTCTGATTTTGTTCGCCAACTAACTTGGTAACTTGACCAGATACGTCATCACGTAGTTTGATAGGAATTGGTTCCCAAGCTGGTTTGCCTGCATAATGAATTTTACTGTTGTAAATTTCAATAACTTGATCGGTAAACTTAACTTGTGGGCGTGCCGCATCCTGAACTTGTTTAGTTAATTCAGTAGTAGGACTAGATACGCCGAAGTTTTCAAAACTTAGACGGAATCTGTATTTTAGCTTGGGCATCAACAAGCCTTGCGAGCTTGCTGATTGATCACTTGCTAATGGTACTGTAAAATTTGATAAGGCTGCAATTGACATTTAATATTCTCCTAATTATGCGCCGGCCAAGCCTTTGATTGCGCCTGTGTTTTCTAAGCGTAGTGGAATGTAAATGAATTCCACTGCCTTAACTGGTTCGATAGCAATGTCAACATACAATTCGCTGGCATCAATTCTAGCCGGTGTGTTGTTACTTGAATCGCACACTACTAAGTAGTCATACAATGCACGTTCTGCTGTTAACTCTAACAATAATTTTTCAATTTGTTGTTTAATTTCATTACGTGTAATAGTATCGTTTGGTTCAAAGATAAACGGTTTAGCGATAGCATTTAATTGGTAACGCATGTAGATTACCAAACGTGCTACGTTAATACGATCCATTGCACTAGCAACTAACTGACGTGTGTACTGTCCGTATGCAACTAGTCCTGTACCAGCAATATATGTAATTGGGTTAACATGGATTGCGGCCAATGTATCTCTTTGTCCTGTGTTTAATGCAACAGTAATAAATTCACCTGTAGCAGTATCGACATAACCAACTGAACTAACGTTTGTTACACCACCACGACGTACACCAGCTGGTGCAAACCATGGATAAGAAACATTGTCGCTTAATGCGATTGTACGTAACATAATATGGCTTGGAGGAACAACAATGTTGTTACCTAACAAGTCTGCTGTATAACCCCATGGGTAATAAACTGCTGTATATGGGTCTGTTACAATTAAACCAGTGTCGCCATCTTCTGCGGCTTGAGCTGTGTTATTACCCCAGTTACTTAAACTTGTAGCATCTGGTGTTAAACGAGCTGGAGCATCTGCAACGATAAACGCTGTTTGTCCATTATCAGTATTTAAGTTTACTAGCGCACTTGTTACTTCTAAGTAACCTGGGCAACTTAATAAGTTAAAAATAACTGTATCTGGTTGACGAATGTTTGTGTTACTTTCGATAGTAGCGAGCAATGCTTTCAATACAACACCGCGTTGTGCATGACGACCGAATGCGCCAGAACCATCCAAGTTGTTTGGAGCGGCACTTACCCAACGATCTGGAGAGTAATAACTCATCAATGTATTTTGATACATTGTGTTGTATGCTTGTTGATTAACGTAATTCGTGACATACTGCTTAACGTTAAATCCTGAACGACGTAGATTCCATAACAACATACCTTTTGGATACAATGCAGGATTAGGTGCGTCAAAGTCGACAAAGTTACTGCTTAACAATGCAGGAATAGTAGACTCTGCAACTGTTCCGCTTGTTGGTGCTGGTTGTGTGTTTGGCTCAATACCCCAACGTGCATCAGCAAAAATAATACCGTTGCTTGATGTGTGGTCTGTATTGTTAACTAGTACCCAAGATTTTGTTAAAAAGTTATATTTGTAAACTAGTGGGAAATTTTCTAAATCAGCTGTGCTAATCCAAATATCTCCATTAGCAAGTGCGGCACCGCTTGCTTGAGTAGTTGGAGCTAAATCGCTTACGATTGGACCCTTTGGATCTGTTGTCGAACCACCAACTGCATTTTGTGTATAGTTTAAATAACCAACCCATGAAGTACCGTTGTTAACCATGATATCAACATCAGTGATATCTGTGTTGTACCATAAAGTACCGTCTGCTGGATTGCTAGTAGGAGCAGTAATTGCCGCTGGAGCAAATGCTGAACCACTAACTGTTGGGCTCCATAGTGTAGCAATATAGTTATTTGTAACACCGTTAGCACAGTTATACCAGTTTGCAGTTGTACTTGTTGAGAAGATTGAACCTAATGGTAAGTTTGCACCGTCTACAAATTTAATATCACCGCCTGCAAGGTGTGTAATAGTAATTGTTGGAGCAAGTGTTGTTCCGCCTAATGTTGCTGAAAGGTTAGGATCAGTTACTGCTGAACTAAATGCTTGTAAGAATGCTTGAGCATCAGTTAACGCATTACCAACTGCACCAAACGTTACAGTAGCTAACAATGGAGCAGTTGTTGGTAATGAAGCACTACCAACTTGGCTAGCTACAACTGTAAATGAATATGTTTCACTAGATGCTGTACCAGTAATTGTTGTAGATGCAACATATGATGCTGAACCTCCAATAGTATATGTACCAACGCCGCCTGAGCCTGACAATACTGCGGTAATTGTAATACCCGAAGTACCAATACCACTCAATACCATACCTACTGTGTATGTACCGCTAGTAGATCCTGTAATGTTTAAAGTATTACCTGCGGCAATACCAGTGATAGTTGTTGATGCTACTAATTGGCTTGCACTAACTGTATAACTTGTGCCAGTTGTTGGAGTACCGGTAGTTCCTTGATTTAAGAAATATGTACCATTTCCACCAGAACCTGTACCAAGTGCGTTAATATATGTACCAGCAGTAATGCCAGAACCAGTAATTACCATACCTGCACTAATTGTTCCGCTTGACACGCCAGATACAGATAACACAGCAAGAGTAAATGTTAAACCAGATGGAGTACCAGTGGTTGTTGTGATTGCTGAGCCACCTTTTGTAGCTGACAACTGGAATGATGTCTGTGTTGGAGAACCAATGATGTAATATGTTGTTGGGCCACCGGCGTATCCGCTAATAGAACCAGTACCACCTAATGTACCACTAATAGTTACTGGCATACCAGTAACTAGTGTTATGCCTGCTGTTGAGCAACCAAACACACCAGTATTAGAAGTAATTGTAATACTTGACAATGTAGGACCTACAGTGCCTGTGAGCGATGCTGAATTAATTGCTGAAATAGTTGATGCTGTGGTACCTGTACCAGTAATATGCATACCTGTTGCAAATGTACCAGTTACAGTTCCAGTTACAGATAAAACTGTACCAGCTGTAACACCGTCACCTGCAGAAATAATACCAGTTGCACTAGCAGTTGCACCGCCAATGTAACCTTGACCAACTGCTGTTAGTGGGTTAGTGTCAAATGTACCATTTGTAAATGGATTAGATGTAACCTTAGTTGCACCTACACCAGTACGTGTATACAATTTAAATCTTGCTGGAACGTTAGCTTCGGAACCATTTGCTGATGGAACAACCGCTTCGTTGTCGCCGTATTTTACATATGATGTACCAATTGGTAAATTAATACCACCGCCTGTAGGATCTAATGTTGCTAATGCAGACTGATTGTTAGCAAATAATTGTACTGGTTGTTGAATCCATGTACTAGTTGCCGCGTTGTATTTCTTAATGAAATAGCTTGCTCCTAAATTTACTGGAGTAGTCTTAACCCATATAGAACCTGTTGGAGCACCGTTTGTATAACCGTTTCCTGTTTGGTCAAATGTGCCATACAATGGAACGCTATAGTGCGGACTCATTGTTAATTGTGGGCATAAGTATGAACCTGCTGTAAATCCTAAACTAGCTAATGCTGTGCCGCTGATAGTTAAGCTACCATTTTGTAAGGAATTGTAAACACTAGTTCCGTTTGAATAAATGTTCAAATATCCATTAACAACAGCCGCTGTAACACCGCCTAACACTACTGGATTGCTAGATACTGCTGTAGTAATTTGTGTTACTAAATTTGCGATTGTGTTATTTGGAGCAACAGGAACAGTAATTGTGATACCGTTAATAATAAATGTTGCGCCAGCTGTTAATGAACTTGGAGCCGCACCAGCTGTTAATGTTGGCCAGCTAGCTACCCAGTTAGCTGTACCTACTTCAACCCATGTTCCTGCGGCTGTACTAGTTTGGTATTTTTTAAGCCATAATTTAATTAATGTAGTTGTACCAGAAGTGTCACCTGTTATAGCATAGTCACCTAATGCACCATAACTTGGCAATGGTGCGTACTGTGGACCATATGCACCAGCAGTATCGATTAAACTAACATTTGTAACATATGAAAAATTATTAACTGATTGTTGATTAACAAATAACTGTCCGCCAGTAGTTGTTGCTGGAGAACTATTCCATTGGAAAATACCAAATTGTGTATCTGTAACATCGAACCAGTATGTACCATCCGATGGAGGAGCACTAGGAGCGTCTGTTTCACCAATTAGTTGACTTGTATCTAAATCAGCACGTACAACGTATGCACGATTGCTTACGCCTAGGAAACTGTAAGCGGCTTGTAAACCGTATTCGTTAATTTCGCTAGCGTTAATAGGATTGTTTTCTGCATCAGTTTGGAAATAAGGAATACCAAAAGTACTTCCCAAGTCTTGTTGACTTGTTAGCAAATAGACTTTACCTGCATTTGCTTCTAAAGTACCTGGAGCAATACCTGTTCCAGATGAGTTCATTTTATTCGCTTGACTAGCGACTACGATAAGAGGTACGGTACCTGGGGCAGCTGGTGTATAGAAACTTTCGTCTATTACGGTTACGCTTACGCCTGGTGAATTAAGTTGAGCCATTGTATTATCTCCATGAGTACATGTTCTTAATGTATTTATGGCTTTTGGACTTTTTATAGCTGTTAACGCACCGGAAAAGGCTTCAAAAAGGCTTAAATAACTGCATGAGACCACTATGCAGTTGTGGATTGCACCCAGTTGCAATCAACTATTATAAAAATAAAAAACCTTATTATAGAAGTCAATGCGGCGCATGCTTACGAGGTGTTAAACTTCCTCGGTGGGTTATGGCTGGATATACTATGAAAAGCTATTGCGACAAGTGTGGCTTTAAATCACCGCACAAAGAAGTATTTGCGGTGTTTCACGTAGACGGCGATTTGAATAATTGCCGTCATAATAACTTAAAAACAATTTGTGCTAATTGCCAGCGAGTCCTGCATAAAGAGGGCGTTCGCTGGAAGCAAGGGGATCTTGTTCCGGATTTATAAGAGTTTTTACTTGGGCGTATAAGTCGTCTATACTAGAATCATTAGCAAAAACATAATCAAACTTAGTTCCAACCCAAGCAGTTTCACTAGCGTGAATGCCTAGTTTTAGCATACGTGTTTTAGCCAGCATATAATTCATACATGTATCGCCGGCATTCATATCAGCGGCATCTTTGTACCATTCTGGCTCTTCACCACGTTTTACACGGACAACTATTCCACCTGCATTTTTAATTGATTTAATTTCATTAGGAAAACGGCAGTCACTAATAACTATGTCATCTTTTGAGTTGCGTAGTTTATTCTCTAATGAGGCAATCCAAATATCGTCATGGAAGCCTTTTCGGCAAACTTCAGTGCCCCAATATTGTAATACCCAACGGGGTGTTAAATTAGGCATGTTCAATCGTTCTGCCCACCAAGGATCTACTTGTTCACGCCATTCACGGGCTTGTTTGGTGCGGCCTTCTAACATAGTGCGATCCCATCCAAACACTTGTGCTACTGCATCTTTAAGGGAGTTTGCAAACGATTCTCGACGAAAACCGTGAAAGTTAGTAAGATAATCGGCAATAGTATCTTTGCCAGAACCGATAAAACCGCACACACCTATAATCATAGAGCCCCCTAAAGTAACTCTAGTATATAACAGTTTTATTACAAGGTCAAGAAATTTCTTAGCCAGTTATGAAATAATAGGCATTGCTACCATTAACTTCATTGGTAATAAGTTCTTTTTCTAATTTTTCAATTAATTCTTTAGCTTCGCTTTTGAGTGCAGTACCATTTAATTGCATGCCTGAACCGCCTGGGCCTGCTATGGTACTAAATTTGCTACGTGCTTCGCCTAACATTTCTTTGCAAGTTGCCAATGTATAATCTTTGAGCCATTGCTTACAATAAATGTCTTGCAATAATACCCAATCTGGTCTATAGTTATAACTTTGTACTAAAATTTGTTCGCCTTGGGCAAACGGACGTTGTAAAATATTTAAAATATGGGTAGTAGGTTTCCATAAGAATTCAATATAAGAACCAAACATACGACCTACTAGTTTTTGATATCCAGCAAACGCATCATACGTTGCTAAACCACCCATCATACTACCTGACATTAGATAAGTGTTTGTATAGGCTAAGTTAAACGGTTCAAATAAAGTACCACCCGCACCAATACCAGTTCTTGAGCCAATAGCTCTACGAAACACTTGACGGACTGTGATAACTTCATCTGGCAATCTATATTCATTTTGATCCTGGATTAGTTCTAAGAACAAATAACTTTCTTCAACAGCATTTGGGCTACGTTGACGGTATTTCGTAAGGGCACGGTCTAAAGCCATTTCGTAATGTGCAGGATCTAGCTCCACATCAACCATGCCGCTACCTAGCATGAGTTTGACGTAATCAAACACTGCATTGCGTTCAACTGTTGAGTTACTTTGTGTATTTGATGGTGCCGAATCTGCCATTTTTTTAATTCTCCTAGTATATTTAGCTAACGATAAATATCATTATGCCACGCTTATCTTTATATAAACCAGAAAAAGGGCTCGATTACAAATTTGTAGATCGTCAAGCCAGTGAAATGTTCACCGTAGGAGGCACTGATGTCTATGTACATAAGTTGCTGGGCTCTAACACCACTGCGGAAAACTCCCAAGCTGATCAGCCCAGCTATGCCAGCACACAAACAACTAATATACAAGATTTGTTGTTGTTAGAAAATCGCGACAGAACTTATGATAGCGAAATTTATAGAATCCGTGGAATTTATAACGTACAAAATATCGATTTTAACCTGAGCCAATTTGGATTATTCATTGACAACGACACGCTGTACATGACTGTACATATTAATGATTTTGTTAAAACACTTGGCCGTAAACCTATTAGCGGAGACGTATTAGAGTTACCGCACTTACGTGATGATTTTGCATTAAATGGGTTCGATATTAGTTTACCTAGATATTATGTTATAGAAGATGTAGGTCGTGCTAGTGAAGGGTTTAGTCAAACTTGGTTTCCTCACCTTTATCGATTAAGAATTAAACGTGTTACAGATAATCAACAGTTTTCACAAATCTTTAATCAACCGGCCGCCGAAGGTAGTACAACTACATTGCGAGATTTGCTTAGTACATATAATACTAATTTAACTATTAATGACCAAGTAGTTGCCCAGGCTGAAGTCGACGCTCCTAAGAGTGGATTTGAAACTAGACAATTTTATACATTAGCGGCTGATCCAACTACAGGTAAACCTATACTAACTACTGCGGACGAAACAGATATATTAGCTAGTACAGCTAGTTCAACAGTTTTAGCTAGCGGAGTAGATGGCGTACCGCAACGTAGCGGATACACTGGTTATTTGTTAGGAGATGGTTACCCACCAAACGGGTATGATTTTGGTTTTGGAATACAATTCCCAGAAAATCCAGCTGACAACGATTTTTATTTACGAGCAGACTTTTTACCTAATCGATTATTTCGTTTTAGTCAAAGTCAAAACGGATGGATTGCAGTAAATGATGCAGTACGCATGGATATGACCCCAACTGATACACGTTCAACATTGAAAACTAGTTTTATTAATAATAGCAACTTTACATACAATGACCAAACAGCGAGTGTGGTTGTAGTAATAAACAATAACACTACTAGTATTATACAATCGACTATGCCTTATCCTCCGCCTGAATCTTTATATGCAGTATTTAAACAAAGCATTGTTACCATAGAATATGTAATTGCAGATTATCCAGGTTTATTCTCAAGTTGGTCTTATACTAATTTTATTACAGATACAACATACAATGCTGTACAAATAAATTTACCAGTTATAGACGGTGTACAACAAGTATTACCATACCCCGGCGAGTGGACTTTAACACTATATAACACCAGAGAAGCAGAAAGACAAAGCATTTCTCAAGCGTTACGACCTAAGGCGGACTTCTAATGCAATTTTTTTATGACGGACAAATAAGACGATACATTGCACAAGTTATCCGTGTATTCAGTAACTTTGTTGTAAAATACGGTGATGGTACTTTGCATCGCATACCTGTTATGTATGGAGATCCAGACAGGCAAGTAGCTAGCATTATTAATCAGAATTCAGAAAACACAGTAAGTTCTGTGCCTCGTATTGCCGTATACATTTCTAGTTTAAAATTAGACCGAGACAGACTCGCAGATCAAACATTTATAGATAAAGTTAATATTCGAGAACGCGACATTAATACCAATACAGGTCATTATAATCAAGCACAAGGTAAAAATTATACCATTGAACGTTTAATGCCAACACCGTTTGGGTTGACTTTTAAAGTAGATATTTGGAGTTCAAGTACTGAACAAAAATTACAAATATTAGAACAAATTTTAGTTTTGTTTAATCCTAGTTTAGAATTACAAACTACTGATAACTATATTGACTGGACTAGCTTAACTGTATTAAATTTAAATGATATTAGTTGGTCTAGCAGACAAGTTCCTGTTGGAACTGATAGTACGAATGAAATTGCAACATTAACTTTAGAAACACCTATATGGATTAATCCTCCAGTTAAAGTAAAACACTTGGGTGTTATTACAAAGATTATTACTAGCATCAACGGTGGTGCTGTTACTAGTGGAACTTATATAGAAGGGCTGGGCGAAGATCCAATGCCGCCCACAACTACTGTAACAGACTTTATTGATGTTATTGTTAACACTATTACTGATTATAACATAGAAGTTTATACTAATACTGTAAAATTATTATCTGCTGGAAGTAGTAGTCCAGCAACTAGCAAAAGCATTGATTGGCTATCTGTGTTTAGTACATATCCTGGTAAGTATGTTGCAGGATCGAGTACCATTTATTTGACTCAATCTAACGGAGATCAAATAGTAGGAACATTTGCTATTAATCCGTTAGACTCAAGCATGTTGCAAGTAAACTGGAATACAGATACACTGGTTAAAAATACTGGCATTGACAGTGCCGGGTTATTAGATAATCAGATAGGTTATAACGCGGCAGGCAGTAACAGACCAAATAGTACTGGTACGTTTGATGCTATTATCAATCCACAAACATACAATCCAAAACGTCCAACAGGCAACGAACAAACAGATCAAACAGTGATAGTAGGCACTAGATTTTTATTAGTAGAAGATATTGGTTCTGCTATAAATGCAGAAGATACTCCGTGGACAAATGTCAATCCGCCACAAGCAGAAACAAACGGAGCTACTGCTTGGAAATCTACTAGCGGTGCAGATTTTATAGCTAAAGCTAATGACATTATTGAATGGACCGGTACTTACTGGAATATAATTTTTAACGCTAGTCATTTTAACGACACCATGGTATGGCAAACTAATATATACACTGGAGTTCAGTATTTGTGGAACGGAGTTTCATGGGTTATGAGCTATGATGGTGAATATCCTGCCAAGCAATGGAAAATTATACTTTAAAAGATCAAATTGTATGTAGTGGTGCGTTATTTTACGCTAAATCTACACGACGTTTTTTATTATTACAAAAAGCCATAGGTAAACACGAAGGAACATGGGGTTTAGTTGGTGGTACTAATGTAGTAGGTGAAACTCCTTGGCAAGGTCTGCAACGTGAAATTAACGAAGAAATAGGACCGTGTCCGAAAATAATTAAAACTATTCCTCTTGAAACTTTTGTTTCAAATGACAAGGTGTTTAATTTCCACACGTACTTGTGTGTTATAAAAGATGAGTTTGTTCCGTACCTAAGTGACGAACACCAAGGTTGGTCGTGGGCTACTATAGACCGCGCACCTAAACCATTGCATCAAGGGTTACGTAATAGTTTTTCAAGCAAGACTATTAGAACCAAATTACAAACAATATTTGATCTAGTTGATTTAATCTAAAAAAAAGCACTCATAAGAGTGCTTTTTGTTTTTACGCTTGAGCTTCGCCCCAACGTAAAATTAAGTTTTGGTTAAGTGGTGAACCCTGCGTAATATACGCATTGATGAACAACACATCGCAACCGTTAGGATATGTACCACGGCCGCCGATTGGAGTGTTAGTCAACTCTTTCAAGTTACTCAAATCCAATGCGTCCTTGTTAGCTGGTGAGTTAATGTATGAGAACACAGTTTCGCCAGGTAACGCATAAGTACCGCGACTAAATTGTACCACACCTGAGTTAGGCAAGTTAAATGTCAAACCAACTAATGTTCCAGTAGTTGCACCAACCGGAGCGCCACCTTGGCTAGTTGATAGTGTAAATCCTGTTGAACCGTTAGTAGCTACAATATAATAAGTAGTTGGATTTGAATAACTAGTAATTGATCCGCCACCTGATGTTGTTCCACTTACAACAACTTGTTGGTTAACAACCAATGCAGTTGCTGTACAATTGAACGTATAGGCAGTGTTAACAACTGTAACGTTATTAATTGTACTATTAGCAGTTAAGGCTTGTAATAATGGTTGTGAAATAGTAATATTACTACCATTGATAGCACTTACTTTAGTTAAACCGTAAACCGCGTTAGTTACACCTGGGAAATACACGTCATCACCAACTTGCACACCGTTAGCACTAGCTACAGTAAATGTTGTTGATCCAGCACTTGGACTACTTGTAATTGTAGTAGGGTTGGTGATACTATTAGTAAACACCATACTTGATCCAGGAGCAACTTGACTAAAACTTGGTTGGCCAGTTGGGTTAACCGTTGAATTTAAACTGTTAAAAACAATGTTACTTGGAGAAGGCATATTACTTGGATTAATAATACCTTCAATAACAATCGCGGTGTTAGCGTTAGCACTTGACCCCGCACAAGATTCTAACTGTTGTAGCAAGAAACTAGCACGGTTAATAAGTTCACGTGATCCTAAATCGCCTGTTAACGCATTGCTTACACTAGGTGCTAGACGAATAGCAAACGCCGTTGTCTTTTTAGTAGTAATTGTAACGTTAGTAGCTTGGTAGTTAAAAATGTATGAACGGTCAGCATCAAATCCGCCGTCTTCGATAAACGCCGCGCCCCAGTGACTTACGATTGGGCTTGCTGATCCATTCACAGAAATCACACCAGTAAGTACTGTATGTGTTGCCGCAGATCCGGCATTAAATGTTCTGTATCCACCAGTGGCCCAAGGAATAATACTTGCGCCGCGGCCTGCTGTACTAGTTAATACTAATGCATTTACAGTCATGTAGAAATTAGTAGTTGAAGCACCGTATGGGTTATATGTATAGTTGGTTAAGTTTGTTACTAAACTAGTTAAACCAACGTTAGTAGCTAGCGTTATAGTGTTAGTACCAATACTAGCAATATAGTAAGTTTGGTTTGCAACTACTCCGCCCATTGCTAGGCCAAATTGTTGTAAAAATACTATCGGTTGGCCAACTGCCATATTAGCCGTTGATCCCACAGTAATTGTATTACCATTGGATACAGCAGTTGCAACTGTGTTAATTTTTGCACTGTAATTAATAAATTCATTATCGATATAAACAGTACAAGTATTACCAGTAGTAGGTGTCGGGAAATATGTTGCGTCAGCTACTGGAATAACTGTGTCACCAACACCTATGTTGACACTACCTACAATATAAGTATGCCATCCTTCGTTAGTAACTTCGTAACGCACTGGCATGTTACCTGCTCGCATCCACGCTTCGTTGTTTAAGTTATTGTTACGTAGACGGTGTACAGTTATGTATTTGCCTTCTGGGCCACGAATCATCCAATCAATAAATCCAGCACCGTACCATGTCCATTGCATAGCAACCATGTTCATCTTAATAGGATTAATTTGATATCCACTAGGATTTGCCGGGCCGTTAGAACCATCGCAGTGGTCCATGTTCCACTGACTTTGTGGAATAATTCTGTCTATAGTCTTTGTACATTTAATTCCAGATACGTTAGCATAGCCTCTGTATTGTGGGTTAACATACATTAGTGTATCACTTATAACTTGTGTTACTATGTGACTCATGCCCCGAATAACAATTCGATCGCCTGCCCATAGTTGAGTTGTAAATCGAGTGTTAATACCAATAACTTGTCCACTACCTACTACTACGCTGATAGTACCTCCTAATTGGAATGTGCTTGAACGTTTCACAACTGATATCACTTGTCCATCATATTGGAAAAATACACCGTTTTGTTCATCATAAGTACCTGAGCGTACAACTGCCCCGTACCAGTTTTGTAAACTTAGCAATGATGGGTCTGTTATTTGTGCATTTGTATTTCCGTTAACAAGTCCAGGGCTAGTTTGTGCAATAACTTGTAAATTGCGTTCGTCAATAATACCTACAACAGTATAAGTTCCGTTGTAACCTGGAGTACCTGATCCACTAACTACCACAGTAGCACCTAACTGACATCCGTGATCCACGTCGTCTGTAGTAACTGTAATAATTGGAGCTTGAGTTACCGATGTTCCGCTAACTAAACCAGTGGCAGTAAATGTTACTGGTGTGTTAGTTAATATATTAGCTAGCGTACCGGATAATTGTATGCTAGTTACGTTAGTGCCGCCGGTTAACACATAGTATGTTCCTGCGGTCAATCCTGTTGATGTAGAAATTGTACCTGTAACAATAATTGCTTGACCTTGTGTATAAGTGCCAGACGTAATAGTTACAAATCCATTAGTAGCTGTTACAGCGGTAATACTTAAACCAGTTGCATACACGCTAGAATTTGCCGATACACTTCTTACAAAATAATTTGGTGCCATTAGCAAACCAGTATTAAAGTTAATCGATTTACCAGACTGATAACGAATATACTTTTTACTCATACGAATCGCTTGTGATCCGTGTGCTGGCAAACCTGTTCCTAATTGTACTCCACCGTCAAATGGTCTATGAGAATAAAAACTATCTGGGCGAGCATATAATTGAGCTACTACAGTTCCTGTAATAACACCAACGCCACGTGATGTAAATGTAAATTGATTAGCTACTGTAATTCCATTAACTACGTTAGATTGTACAGATTCAACAAAGAATGGTCCTGTACACAATGTATGATTGTTAGCACCGTTTTCACTAGTAACAAACATATTAATTGTATCGCCGGGAATAAATCCATGCGGGCTAGTAGTATTAACAGTAATAGTTGGCTGAGCACTTACAGTAGTCATTGCTTCTGCGCTGATCGATCCACCATTTTGGTTAATAGAATATGTACCTGCTTGGAACGGAACGTTAAAATTATAAGTTCCAGTTCCTACTTGTGTAAATGCATTACTGATTGTTACTATTTGTGCATTTAAGGCAGTGACAAATGTACTATTAGGAATACCATATCCTGATACAAGTTGACCAATAGCAATATTTGTTCCTGAGTTTACTGTAAATGTAAACGAACCTACGACACCACCAGCAATTAATGTTGTGATCGCCGCCGCGGTGTTTGTTGCTGTTAATTGAGCAGTTATAACTGTTGCGCTAGGCACGCTTGCACCACCAACACCTTGGCCTATAGCAAACGTACCTGTATTAGCTGTAGCTGTTAACACGTTTCCTGAAATTGCACCAGTAAACGATACTACTGTAGGAGGTGTAGTATAAGAAATAGATGGAGGACTTACAGTTGTAGCCCACAAGTAACCGTTAGTGGTTCCGCTAGATAATGTAATGTTAACTCCAACAGTTGCATTCATTGTACCTGTAGCAGTTGATTGCACAAATGCAGTGCCGCCTACGCTGGTACTTAATATAGCGTTGGCACTATCTAAAATTTGTAGCACATAATATGTACCAGCTGTTAAGTTACCAATAGTACTACCAGTAATAACAACTGTTTCGCCAACAGTCATGTTTGTTGTTGTACCAAAACGAGCACTATTTAAAATAGCGTTAGTGCTGGTAATTGTAGTTGTGTAGACAATGTTATTACTTAAAGTAATCTGTGTACCATTAACAATACTAGAAATATAATATACACTACCTGAAGTAATGCCACCAAAACTTGCACCACCAACTACGCTCATATTTCCGTTAAAGGCACTAGTTGTAGGTGTAAACACTGGAGTTAAATTGGTACTGGTACTTAAAGTTACATTTTGTGAGTTAACAATACTTACAACATAATAAATTGTACCGGTTGTTAAACCACCAAAACTTGTTCCAGAAAATACCAATGGCATACCTACTGCTAATCCAACAGTAGTACCTAATGTAACATAGTTGTTAGAAGCGTTCGTGGCTATTGCGTTTGTAACTACAGTACTAGGACTAAACACAGAACCAACAGCCATGTTTGCTGTACTTGTTACTGAAATATATCCAGTACTGTTAACTGTTTGAGTAATAGTTGTGTTAATTACACTATTAATGTTTGCGCCAGTGTAAAAACCACCTTGGCGTAATTGAATAAACGGTGTGTAAATGTTATCGCCGCTGTTAAAACCAACTTTACCTTTAGCAATAAATGTAAACTGTGTTGAGTTTAGCACTTGGAATACAATAAAACTTCCTTGGGCACGTTCAAATCCAGTAATAGCTGAATAGAAACCACTAATAGTAAATGGCTGGCCAACACTATACCCGTGTGCGTTTGCCGTGGTAATTGTGATGATAGATTCTGATGTTGAAAAACCGCCGTCACCAACTGATGCATCAGTTGTTGCGTTAATTACAGTCAAGTCTGTACCTGGTATTTCATAAATTGCAGGATATCCACGTTGCTGACTAATAGTCAACCACTTGGTTGGTTGCATACCATATTCAAAGTCAGCATCTAGTAATGATTGTGGATTAGCTGTACGCTGGCGTTCAAATGCATCTGTACCAATTTCTGGACTACGTACATATTGAAATGTTTGTTCGAAGAAAATTTGCAATACGTTTGCGCTGGTCATACCACTAGTACTAACAGTACTAGGTATAGTAATAACAGTTACACCGTCTTCATTGTCCAACGCTAACGGAAAATTAGAGTCAGCGCCACGAATAAACGATACAGTAGTTCCGCTATAAGTTACATCTGCAAAATTATACAGTATTGTGTTTGTTGTAGTGTTAGTAATGATTAACAACTGTTGTAGGTCAATTTTCCCAGGAACAACGATTGTACCACCTGTTGTCCCTGTAGGATTAAAAACATACTGTCTAATTTGACTTTTGGCCATTTAATTCTCCGAATTTATTCTTATGTGTATTTAGCAAGGTTTAACCTTATAGAAATGGTTTATTGCCCCATGGCAAAAAATGCCATTAAAACCCCGGTATTTTCTGCGTATCTTTTAGTTGCGGTATAGTTACGTATCAACGGAGTATTCCATTGTTCATTGGGCACAGTTTGTAAGGATGTTGTAAAATTTCCAGCCGCAGGAGTAGTTTGTCCTATGGCCATGTTATCCATTGTACCAGTAGTCACTGGAGAAATAGTAATTAATCCAGTACTTGTAGGTGTTAAGGTAATATTCTGTGTACCTAACGCAATAATGTTACCTAAAAAATTAGTATTTTCAAGCGGGGTTCCAAGCGTTAGTGTATGCGCTGGGCTCAGTGTAATGCTATTACTGGTTAAAGATATACTGTTTGTAACTGTTAAGTTTGTAAATGTGCCGTTTACTGGAACATTGGCACCAATTATCATATTATCTACACTACCTGTAGTAGTTGGATTAATAATTGAGACTAATGATCCACCGTCAGTTACATTTAAATTTCCATGCAGGGTTATAGATGCTGGATGAAGAGCTGTTCCAACAGCTAATCCTGTTAGTATTCCTGGAATATTAGTAACACTTGATCCCAATGACGTTTGTGTTAATAATGGATTACCGTTGTAACTAAGATAAGAACCTGCTGTTAATTCTATACGATTACCAGTTACTGTAATTGTTTGGGTGACTAGATTGCCAGAGGAATCTACAATGAAATAAGGACTTTCAAAGCCGAAACTTGATCTTAGTTGTTTAGCTACTGTACTCATATAAATCCTTAATTAAGATAACGCCACTCCATATGCCGCTGATAAGGCTGCTATGTAGCCTTTTGTAACTACACTGTTGTAACTAGTTTGTTGTGTTCCAGCTATGGAAACTGATGTAAATGTGCCAGCAACTGGTGTAGTTGCGCCAATAATCATGTTGTCCATATTGCCTGTTACAGCAGGATTGATTGTTACAGTTCCTGTTCCTGTAGGACTTATTGTTACATTGCCGTTTGCTGGATTAAGTGTTACCGACTGTGTTGCTGAAAGATTAGTAAAAGTTCCTGCGGCTGGTGTAAGATTACCAATAGTTATATTATCTAATGTACTAGCAGATGTAGGATTTAATATTAACGAAGATGTAACTGTAAAGTTTTGCACGTTAAAATTAGTTGTGCTAAGATTCAAAGATATTGTGTTAGTTGCCGTGTTTGTAACTAAACTTAACGCACCGCTAGTTACAATATTTAAAGTATTACTATTCGGACTTAACGCAATAGTTCCGTTTCCTGAAGATGCTATGTATGTATATCCGTTCATTAAATTGCTCCAAATAGTAGTCTAGGTGTTATGCTGGCTAAAGTAACCAGTTGATTGCTCGCAGTCGGAGCTTGTGTTAATTTTAATGTTGTAAATTTTGCAGTTTTAGGCGTTGTGGCGCCAATAGTCACATTATTTAAATTGCTAACAGCAGTAGGATTTATTATTACAGAACCACCGAGTCCTGTTGGTCGAATAACTACGTTGTTGTTTGCTGGACTAAATGTCGTTCTGCCAGTAGTTGCCAGTGCTGTAACTGTAATTGCTTTTGGAATAATAGACCCAATTGTTACGTTGTTAGATAGGCCACCGGTAATGTTCGATGTAAACAATCCAGAAATTGTTAAATTTGGAATAGCGTTACATGAAATTGTTAATGTATTAGAAGCAACACTGGAGTTAAAAGTAATAAATCCATCTGTATTTTGAAATGTCAGCGTATCAAACATAAACCCAGCTGATAGCGTTTGCTGATTAGTTGAAGTTATTGTACTTAAACTACTAGATGTAATTGATCCGCTGTCGTTTACTTGTAAAAAAGCGCCGGAAGTAACACTCGCTTGACCTAACGGATCGTTTGGATTAGTACCATTCCAATTACTTAATATACCAAGTTCGCCACCTGCATTAGTACTTTCACCAGTAGTATATACACCTGGATTTCCAGTAGTTATAGCAGTAGGGGGTTTTAGTTGCACTTGGCGTTCTGCATAAGTGGCGGACCAAGTTACATAAACTCCCACTAATGGAGTTATTCCATCTGCCGCATATAACGGACTAGCAATTAATGATACTGAAGATGTTGTAGTGCTAGTGCTAAATTGCACTAAATCTCGTCCAGTATTAGTTCGGCCATAAACAGTTAAACTAGCTTGGCCAACACGGGAGCCTACGACAACCGTGACACGCTCAACGTCATTTGTGCCATATTCTACCGCAATTTCATAAGTGGCACTGGTAAAATCCCCTACATACCAAGTGTCGATAACTGTGTTGGGGTACAGGGGTATAACTTCATTCTTAAAAGAGAAGTTAGTTCGGCTTTTGAATTTTATAGTATTTCGTAAGCCTTGGGTAAAATAGTCGATGAAGTTCATGTGTCTACCAGAATATCATATATTTATTCGTATCAAATCTATTGCGTTTCTTGAAAAAATATGCTAAATTATAGCATACTATAATTATAGGGGTATTCATGACAGAACGAGCCAAGGCTTTCTTTATTAACGGTGGTGCTGGTAGGGTAGTTTGCTCTATTCCAGCCTTGGAAAAATACGCAGAAGAAACTAGTAAAGACTTTATTATTGTCTGCGAAGGTGGAACAGACATGTTTAAAGGGCATCCATTACTGCATTCTCGTGTGTATGACCACTGGCATAAAAACTTATTTGAAGATAAGTTAATCAATATGGACTTAGAAAGCCCAGAGCCATACCGTGTTTGGGAATACTTTAATCAAAAGTGCAGTTTAGCCCAGGCGTTTGACATTGCTATTAACCACAAAGGCGTTAGAGAACTGCCCAGACCAACTGTTAGATTATCTAACGAAGAGCTATTTTCAGGACTGTCAGTAGTTAACGAAGTTAAAGAAAAGACTAAAAAAGACAAAGTTATTGTAATTCAGCCATTTGGCCGTGGAACCGTTAACCAACCAGGTGTTGTTTTTGACCCTTCTGGAAGAAGTTTCGAAGCCGAACACATTATTAATATTGTCAAGAAGTTACAAAAGAAATACGCTATCATTATGATGAGCGAATTCGGCATCGATTTCACTAAACACGGATGCAAAGACCCGATTGCCCATCCACAAAATGTTAATATTCGTCAGTGGGCTGGCATTATTGCTCGTGCAGACTACTTCCTAGGTTGTGATAGCGTAGGACAACATTTAGCCTATGCTGTTGATACTCCTGCTACTGTAGTTATTGGTTCTACATTTGATGTAAACGTAACTTATCCTAATTACGAAAAATTCGATGTGCTAGATATGGGCGATGGAAGACGTGTTTACAGTCCTATTCGAATCACAGTTGACGAAGTCGCTGATAGAGTTAATGACGGTATTATGCGTATGAATACTGATGTAGAAAACGCCATTGTTGATTCTGTTGTTAAAGGTATAGAAAAATTTGCCCAGGGGTAAACAATGGCTAGATTGTTTACATTTGGATGTAGCTACACACTTTATGCAGGATTTCCCACTTGGGCCGATTTACTGGCATTAGAATTCGACGAATGTCATAATTGGGGGCATCCTGGAATAGGATGCAGAGCTATTGTTGAACGTATAGCAGAATGCCACGCTGTTAACAAAATCAATAAAGATGATATTGTTATTGTGCAATGGACCACGCATCTTAGACATGACTGGCACACACCAATTTCAACACCGTTTCGTCGTGACAAATGGAAAACTTATGGGAGTATTTTTGCTGGCGGCAATGCTGACGTACATCCAGAGTATTGGATTAAGACTTGTTTTAATGAACAATCATATATCATGCATAGTTTGAACAGCATGATTCTAGCTCAAGAACTATTAAAATCCACAGGTTGTACTTGGTATATGACCAGCATCGGCGACTGGCAACGGTTAGGTACAGATTGTTTTTTTACAGAAGTCATACCTAGTTTAATTAACAACAATACAGTACCAGTATTAAATCTTAAAGATAATTTTCCTAATTTAAGTTTTTATATTAAACCTATATGGGAAGATCATGCAGATCATTGGTTAGATCCAATTTATACAACTGAAGATACTAGTGTTGACAAACACTGGATAATGTTTGATCCCGGCTCACGTCGGCAAGTTAGAGATCCGCACCCGAGTCCACGTCAGTATGCTTATTGGTTAAACACTGTATTACGACCTGCATTGGGGTTAGGTGATCCACCCGACACACAATCTAAATGGTTAGACAGTTTAGACTATATCAAAGAATCGCATCTCAGCGATCCTGACCGTATGAATGGTGAATTTCATCATCCGGAAAGATCAAAATATTACTGGCCGGACGATATTTGGCCAGGTAAATTACCACAAGGTTTATAATGAAAAGACTGTTTACATTTGGATGTAGTTATACCAGCTATGCATGGCCCACTTGGTCGAATTTAATTAGTAAAGAATTTGACTATTACGAAAACTGGGGGTTAAGCGGTTTGGGAAATCGTGCTATTGCAGAACGAGTAAATGAAGCAAATATTAGACACAGTTTTACATCAGACGATGTTATAATTGTGCAGTGGAGTACGCATTTACGTAATGACTATTATGTTGAATTTCAAAAAGGGCCGGATGGTAACATGGTTCCAGCAGGTTGGAAAACTCGTGGTAGCATTTTTAATTATTTGAATTCTGAATTGTATGATAAAAAGTGGATTGATAATTTCTTCAGTGAAGTAGCATATTTTATGCATACCTTGAATTTTATTAGCATGACACAAAGTTTATTAGAATCTACAGGATGCACTTGGTATATGACCAGTATCGGAGACATACGTGAATTAGGGCACGATTTAAGACCTAAAGACAAGTATGGAGAACGTCCTGTAAATTTAAGAGAAGTGTTTGGTAATAATAAAAATATAGGTTGGGAATTTGCAAAACCATTGAAGATATATGAAAAACCAATTTGGGAAGACCGTGCGGATCATTGGTTAACTCCTTTAGAAAAATTTAGTAAGGACTATCCAGATTTGTATTATGAATTTGAAACCCAGGAAGAAGGCACAGGCATAGATCCGCACCCTAGTACTAGCCATCATTTTTTATGGGTTGAGCAGGAATTAGAAAGTAAATTGAATCTGTCTGAAAAGTGGAAACAAGAAACTATAGAATTAACAAAAAGTGTCAATGAATTGCAGATGAGAATGAAAACGGACAAGGCTGCATTTATACAACTAATGAGTAGACGAGGAAATTTTCCGCAGTCTGCTAAAGATTTTTACTGGCCTACACAGTACGTAGGATTTTAAGGAACTAAGATGAAAAATTTAAAAAGAGATATTTGGATCGCCGGCGTTGCTAGAGGACATAATAGTAGTGTTTGTCTCCTTAAAAATGGAGAAATTGTGTTTAGTATCGAAGAAGAACGGTTAAGCAGACACAAGTATGATGGCGGACCATATGCCGCTATGCTTAAGATTTTAGATTATACAGATACACTAGACTATCTTGTAATTGCACATACACAAAAACTACAAGATACTGCTGGTAGAGTTGACTTTAGTGGAGACGACGTTTATACAGGTCTTGCCCGTAAATTAGGTTTAATTTCCAGAAAAGAAAATGCACAACATCACCCGCAAGTAGTCGACCTTAGTCATATACATCATAAATTACATGCGGCTTGTGCATTTTATCGTTCAGGCTTTTCAGAAGCGGCCGCATTAATTGTGGATGGTGCAGGAACATTCCTTCCATTAAATGTAAATGGAGAAAGTGTTACAGGCTGGGAAACAGAAAGTATTTACGATTGTTCATATCCTAATAATTTTACCACAGTATACAAGCATATTGGATTGCGTGGTCCTAATCCCGGTGCATTTATTTCAAATTTTGACAGCACTAGTTACGACGAGCCAAATATGTCGCACGAAGCACTAATTACAGACCGTGCAGGTATTACTAAGGTATATGAAGCTGTTACAGAATATTGTGGTTGGTCTAGTATTGAAGCTGGTAAGACTATGGGACTATTTCCATACGGCAAACCTAACAATAACATTCCAAAATTATTTGACGATTCCACTATATTCCCGTTAGCCAACAGGAATTTAATTGTACCCACTTATCCAAATGGTGCAAAAGTTAATGCTATGTTGTTTAGCGAACTAATGTCAGCTAATGGTGAAGATATTACACAACTAGATAACCGTAGAGATTTGGCTTATGCTTGCCAAACACAAACACAGGAACAAGTTGTTAGATTAATTCGCATGGCTAGTGAAAAAACTGGCCATAAGAAAGTAGTTATTAGTGGAGGATACGGACTCAACTGTGTGGCTAATTACTACTATTTAGATCAGTTAAAAGACGATGGCATTGAAATTTATGTAGAACCTATTAGTAATGACGCAGGAACTGCAATCGGTGCGGCATTGATGTTCTATAAAGGTATTGATCCACGCAGTGATATCGATTATAGCAAAGACGGATTGTATTTAGGATTTGAATATTTGTATACACAAGACGATTTTGACAAAGTTGTAAAGAAATACGATGCCGAAATTACAAACGCTACCAACGAGGATATCGTAGATCTGTTACTTAACAAACAAATTGTTACATTTTATCAAGGACGCAGTGAAAACGGTCCTAGAGCATTAGGTAACAGAAGTATTTTGTTTAACCCAACTTACGAAGATGGTAAAGATTTTGTAAATGAAGTTAAACATCGTGAATATTTCCGACCATTTGCTGGTAGTATCTTGCAAGATTATGTGCATGATTGGTTTGATTTACGTGGTATGGAAGATAGCCCTTACATGATGTATGCTGTAAATTGCCAACCAGGTGTTGAAGAAAAGATTCCAAGCATTATCCACGTGGATGGAACTTGCCGTATACAAACAGTTACAGAAGAGCAAAATAAAAACTATTATGATTTAATTAAAGCGTTCTATAATCGTACAGGAGTTCCAATTTTATTCAATACTAGTTTTAATTTAGGTGGTGATCCACTAGTAGAAACATTAGATGATGCAGTACATACATTGTTTAATAGTGAAATAGAATACTTGTATTTGCCAGAATATGGTAAGCTAATCAAAGTAGCAAATTAAAAAAAGGAGCATAAAGCTCCTTTTTTATTGTTCAGTTAATGTTTAATAAGACTGATGTATATGTTTCATAGTTACAGTAATTGCACCTACAGGCGTAACTAAAATTGGCTTACTTAATGTAAGTTGTTTAGTAGTTGCATCCATATTTAATACACGAGTATCATTTGAAAATACAGTATTTGTGCTTTCAACAATTTGTAACCCTAATTGTGTAATAGTAGACACATCTGTTACTTGTAAAATTGTTTGGCCTGCTGTATTAACTGGAGAAGATGCACTAGTATCTACGGTTAAATTAAATTCTAGTGTTGATTCTCTAAAATTAGCATCAGGCACATCATATGATTGAATCTTCCATGGATGAGTAGTTGGAACTGATAAAAATGAAATTGCGTTATTGTCAGCAGTAGGGGTAAACATCAACGGAACTGTAAGTGTAACTTGTTTGTTGTTAATCGATACTACTTCTGTTCGTGGTCCAAAAATATTTCTTGCTTTTCGGTCTTGCATGCCTAAGTGCATACCTACTGTAACACCAGTAATATCGGCTACTTCAATTACAACTTGTCCTGCTGTGTTAATTGGAGATGTTGCAGATAAATTTATAGTAGTTTTAATACTGCTGGCAGCACCGTGAACTTGAGGCAAATTAAATAATTTATTTCTATAGGTAGTCCATTTTTCTACTACATGAGCCGGAGTATCTGGTAATAGTACATGATCGGAATCATCTAACAATGAGTTCCTCCAGAATCTTAATTCATGCCAACTTGTATAAGGCTTTAAGAATGGAGGAGGCATATTAAATGTACCAGTTGCTGAATTAAATTCTAACTGTGTAACATCATATGTATGCAACGGTGGAGTTGGATCTAATCTAGCATAAACTGTACCATCTGGTAAGTCTTCAACACTGTGAGATGCTAAATTATGTCCAGTGGTGTCTGCACCCAATAAACATGCTAATAAAGGATTAGCAACACAGTCAATTTCTACACGAGTAGCATTTAGCGGTGTAGGAATGTCTGCGGCTTGATCTTCTGTATAAATGTGAGTTAACCAACGACCTGATTCAGTGTCTACAAAAGTCACTATTTTATCAGGGCCGTTATATGTCCAAGTAGCAGTTTTATTCAGCGCAGTTGTTTGCGCTAAGTAATCATCTGCAATCGCGTATGTAAAAGTTTGTGATATATTTGCCATTTATTTTATCCGTATGTTACTGATACTAGTCCGCCGGCACCGGCAATTCCACAACACTGACAGTTATAAGTACAACCCAATGTTGCACCACCTCCGCCTGGAAACTCAATGGTAAATCCGTTACCGCAACTCATGTTAAAATATCCGTCTGCAAATGGGCCAGAACGTGTCATCGGAGCGGCAGCGCCTAATCCTTGAACACCTTGTGAACCACCACCAGTTGTTTGTCCAATGTATCCACCGCTTGGTGCGCATAATGAAAAATCAGCGCCGCAAACAGATCCACAACCTGTAGCACTAGAGCTAGCACAACAGTAGTTAATGAAGCGACAGAAATAACAACTGTTCCACAAGAAACATGTACCGCAAGTTGGATATCCACCGTTTGCACAGAAATTACTTAATCCGTATCCGTTAACATAACTTGCATATCCAGAACCAGCATTAGTATTACAGCAAATATTACTGCTACTTGCCGCACAAATTGTATAAGAACAGCCAGCTAGGCCGCCAGTTGCTGATGCTGTTACAGTTTTTACACCATAACCGCCAGCTCCGCCAGAGCCGCCGCCACCGCAACAGCAAGAACCACTGCCGCTTGCTCCGCCGCCCCAGATTTCAAATGTAACCCAGGTAGTTCCTGCAGGTGCAGTCCAGTTACAACAAGTGCCACCGTTGGCTACTGTAGTAAAACTTGAATTATAAACTGTAAATTCTGTTGGATTTGATGGCGCATTAGTTCCGCTATATTGGAATGCTATCGATTTTAAACTTGTTGTCATCTTTTATCCTTATCTAAATGTTACCAAAACCATGCCGCCAAGACCAAATGCGCCCCAGCAAGTACCGTTTCCGTAAGAGTTAGCTCCACCAGCGCCACCGCTTCCTGGGAAGGAAATTTGTCCTTGGCCGTTTCCTAACGCATTGCCTCCGGTATAATTTTGACAATAATCTCTAGTCATAGCAGTACCAGTTGTCCAGTATGTTGTACCTGGTACCCAACCCCAGCCATCGTAACCGCAGGTTGGTTGTGATGTATGGAATGTATTCCAGCCGCCACACATAACAAAGTCGCCGCCACTGTTGCCGCCTGCACTTCCGCATCCAGCATAGTAACCTTCGCACTGATTCCAGTTGCTACAGTTTGTTTGGCCGCTAACTCCGCCGCCAGCTGTTACGCTAATCGGATATGTACCACCGCTTAAACAGACAAAGCTATTAAAACCGCCAGGTCCACAACAACATGTAGTACAGCAAGTGCTTCCGCCAGCACAAATTGTAATTTGGCATCCAGGAATAACCCTTACAGTTTTACGTACATAGTCGCCTGAACCGCCACTACACATTTGCATTTGGCAACAGCATGCGCCACCGCCTGCGCCACCTCCGCCCCATAATTCAAATTTAGCTTGGTTTACGTTGGCTGGCACTGTCCATAAACAACATTGACCGCCATTGTATGCTGTGTTTATGTTTGTATTATAAACATATAACTGTGTAAATGTTGCTGGAGCATTAATACTCCATCTTGAATCTGGTAATATTGATGATAATGATGTTGTCATTATTGAGGTGCTCCATTATTTGGTTGAACCGGCACTGGTGGAATTGGTGCCGCAGGAGCGATAAACGCAGGATCTACATGCTCCTCAGCTACTTTATTGACTACATGGTCGTCTGGAGCATCTGGAAATTTCCATTTCCAAGGATCAACTCCTTGCATAAGTGCTGGATAATCGCGTAATTTTTGTCTGTACTCGACCCATTCGGAAGTGTCTTTGCCTTGAGCAATTAACTGATGCATGATATTATCTGAATGTTTCAATCTAGAATTTCTAGCATGCATTACATCTGCCATTGTTTGATGCGGCTTTCTCCAAGGAAAAGGAGTATTCCACTTGTTATTTGTGAAATCATATGTGATTTCACTTGTTTCATATGTATGACTTGGACTTTGTGGGTCGTGCATTATATGTACATGACCGTCTGGCAAAGTTTCTTGTGTCTTAGGAAAATCTGGATGATGAATATCAGTTTCATCATGAATCAGTGCCGCTAATAATGTGTCTACATTCGCATCTACAAGAATCTTCTTTAAGTGTGGACCTGGATCGCCAATTAGTTCGCCTTCATGTTCGTCTAAGTACACAGGAGTAGGCATAATTTTTCCTGTTGCAGTATCTGCATGTATCCACATACGGCTTGGACCTTGATAAGTCCAAGTTGCTGTTTTACCTTGCGTATTTGTCTGAGCCAAATAACTGTCTGGTATATCGTATGTGAAATCTTTTGTAATTTTAATAGTTTCTGGCATATCTATCCTTTAAGTTCCATAAGTGATTAATACTAGGCCGCCAGCGCCGTTTTGTCCATAGAACTGTGTAGATCCTGCACACGCATTACCCATAGCACCAGCTCCGCCTGGCCACGCTGTAATATTTTGGTTAGGAAATGATGATTGTCCGCAGTGTTGGATACCTGGACTGCAATAGTCAAATCCATATAATGATGTTCCTGTACCTTTCAATGGCATAGTAGTCCATGTAAACATGTACTGGTTACAATAGTTACTATCTTTAAAACTGCTGTTAAAAGATCCAGCTGTATAATCTCCAGTAGCACAACATGTTGTACCATACATTCCGCCTGGAGCACAAACACCTGTACATTGTTGATTACCTTTACCGCAAACAACTGTACCTGGATTACCGCCTGCGGCACAAGCAACTAATGTACTGTTAGCACATAAGACATAACTAGGATAATTAAATGCCGCACATTGTTGAGCACCACCGCTTCCGCAGTTACAACACCAGCAACATCCTGAACTGGCAGCACATACTGTAAATTGCAATCCTGCTGATACTGTTAAATATTTTCTTGAATAATTGCCTGCGCCCATACCACATCCTGGGCCAGCACAACAGCTTGCGCCTGCACCATCACCACCGGCGCCCCACATTTCAAAAATTACCCAGCCTGGTCCGGGCGCAGTCCATAAACAGCATTGTCCGCCGTTTAATCCGTTACCCACACTACTATTATAAACAGCTATTACTGAATTTTGTTTATAGTAGCTGACAGTACCTAATGAAGGTGCTACTAAACTCGATAGTGAAGTTGTCATTTATTACCCGCTCCTTTTTATTTGCTGCCGATCAGCCAACCATACGCACTGCTATAGATAAACGTTACAGATACATAGTTAACGTTTAAGCTCAAGTTAGCATTTTGGTTAGCAATGTACGCTGAACCGTTTTGCGCAATGGTCACTGGGCTACCAGCAAACGCACCGGTAGCATCAATGACTTGACAAATGTCTCCGTCTAATGCTGCCGCTGTAGGAGGCAAAGTTAACGTCATTCCGCCAGCAGTGCAAATTACACGATCATTCGTTTGAATGGTATAAGCTGTACCTGTGTTGTAGCGGACTACTGACCCTGCAGTTCCTGTTGTTGTGATATATCGTCCCATATGAATATTCCTTTATCAATGTATTTATGACGTTGACGTCTCAATGCCATATGCCACCGCATTTACGTTTATTTGGCTAGATCTAACTAGAATTGAATATCCAGCTTGAATAACCAACCCTGTACGCTCTAAAACTCCATGCGATAACACTTCTGTTTCATACTCTATAAACTCATTACTACCAATAGTAGTAGCGGATGAGCTAATTCCTAGTCTTACAGTTACAGCATTATTGCTTCGATTTGCAAATGAAACTGTTGCTACTGTAAAATAACCTGCTGGTGCAGTATATAACAGAGTATCCGTTGCCGCTGGATTAATATCTACTACCCCTAATCGTCCTGTTGCCATATGTTAAATCTCCGTTATTTTATGATGTTGACGTTTCAATGCCGTATGCTACAGCATTAATACCAGTAATACTTCCGCGGAATAAAATAGAATATCCAGCTTGTAGTACTAAACCAGTGCGCTCAAGCACACCGTGTGGTAGTAAATCACATTCGTATTCTAAAAATTCAGCTGCCGCAATAGTTGTAGTAGATGAGCTAATAGCCAATCTTACTGTTGCATCCGTGTTTGTTCGGTTGCATATCGAAACTGTTGCTACAGTAAAGTTACCAGCCGGAGCAGTATATAGCAATGTATCCGTTGCCGCTGTTAGTAGGTCTATTGCTCCTAATCGTCCTGTTGCCATATGTTAAATCTCCGTTAATTTAATAGTAAAAAGTTCATAGCTAGTGGTTGTCCGTCAATACCACCCACAAAGTACATCTTGTTAGATACCTTGATTTGTCCACCAGTTGTTGTTGTGATAGTATTGCCAGCAATGTAAATTATACCAGCTGTTAATGTATTTACATTCAATGTACTACCGCCGCCACCAATTTGGCTTGTAATATACGATTTAATCGCTTTCTGCGTAGGTAAAATATTGTCACTATTTGCTGTAAAGTACGGATCTGTACTAAATTGTGTAATAGTTGCGCTATTTGTACCTAAACTAACTGCACCAATTGTTAAACTGTTCAAACCAGCAACGTTAAACGCACTAGCGTTTAGGGTTGTAACACCAGTAGCTTGCTGAACTGAGAATAAATTACCAACGTTAAAGTTACCATCTTGGTCAGTACTTGTAAAGAACACACGACCACCGTTATTGCTAACTGTTTGATAGTTACTATTAGCCGCAATAAATGGTGTTCCTGGGTAATTTGTATTAACAAAGTTACCAGTACCAATACTTAAGAAATCGTGTCCAGTCAAACGTACTTGACTGTATTTCAATCTTAATGTAATTGCTGTGCCATTTGTTGGTGCATTTGAAGTAGTCAACGCAGGATTAATTTGGAATTGTGCGGTATATGGTGCAATACCACTACCTGTTCCTAAATAGTTAGTAACTTGTACCAATTTGTAAACGTTACTATTACCAGCAAACAACACGTTAGATCCTGCTGTTGGATTAACTGTTAGTCCGCTTACGTTAATGTAACTACCTGGTTGGTATATATCTGCATAACCATTTGTTGATACAGTTGCACTAGCCGTTGCATAACTTGTACCTCTGTTAGTATAAGTTGGGTTAGCTACTGCACCAGTACCAACACGTACTGTCCATGTAGCCGCAGTAGTTTGGTTTGGATCAGTAATTGTCATTGTTGGTGTACTTGCATAACCGCTTCCTGGTTCTACCATTCTAAAACCAGTAACACCTGTGGCCAATGTAACTGCCGCTCTGCCTTGTGCAGTACAACCTGTTACAATGCTCTCAGCTACAGTAGTGCTATTTGTCAATGCGATCCATAAAGGTACGCTGTTTGGATTACCAAATGCTACTGCTGGCCAACCGCCTGCTGAACCTGCTGTCATTGTTTGAGCTGTCCAGAATAAACCGTCTTCCGAAGTTGCTACTAATGTAGTTGCATCAGTGTTGGTTGCAAAGAATAAACCTTGTCCATAACGTACTTTGTTCCATGTTTGAACAGAAGGTAAGTTGAATGTACTTGCGTACCAAGTAATACCGTTAAACGAATATGCTGAAACATTTGACTGAGCGGCCACTGCAACAAATTTACCTTTACCAAATGTTACACTAGTCCAATACTGGTTGCTTGGCAAACCACCACTTGCTACCCATGTACTTGCGTTAACGTTTGTACTGTAAGCAGACGTTGTTCCACCATAGGCAATTGCTACCCACACACCATTTCCGTATGCTACTGAACTCCATGTTGTAGAACTTGGTAATCCAGATCCTGCGCTCCATGATACAGCTGGGTTAGCACTGTAAACCATATTAGTTCCGCCGCTTTGTATTGCTACAAAGTAACCGTTACCATATGCTACTGATGACCAGTTAACAGCAACGCCTAAACTTCCGCCTGCTGTCCATGATGTACCGTTGGTACTTACTGCACAGTTATTTGATCCATTTTGTACTGCTACCCAAGTAGTTGTACCACTGACTGCACCAGCTGTAACTGAAGTCCAGTTACTACTTGCAGGCATTGTTGAACCAACAGTCCATGTTGTGCCGTTTGTACTGTAACCTGCTGTTTGGCTGTTATTAGTAACTGCTACATATATACCACCAGCACCTGCACCAGTAAATGTGAAGTTAGTAATAGTGTTAAGAGTTCCAACGTTGGTAACTGTAATTGTAACATTGTTTGCAGGAGCAAGACCTCCTAAACTTGTACCAGCAATAGTTAATGTATCGCCAATAGTATAGTTTGATCCGCCGCTTACTTGTGTCACTGCATACGCAATACCAGTTTTAACCACAGTAAATGTTGCGCTTGTACCAGTTCCGCCAGTTGCTGAGATAGTAGAATACGTAGCATTCAAATCTCCGTAAATACAATCAATCCATGTAGCAGAAGTTACAGTACCGGCAGTAGGAGTAAATCCTGGGCTAGTGTATGTTAATCTAGGTTCGATAATGTAAGTTGATGTTACATCTAAGTTTGCTTTGATTGGAGTGCCAGGAACAACATGATCCCAACCAGCGGCCCATACATAAGTACCGCTTAATCCACTGGTACCACTTACTGTTACTGGAGTAGTAGCAGTAGAAGTTGTACCTAAACTAAAGTTAGTTGCACCAGGACCAGTTGTTACACCTACTGCATAATACAATGTAGTAGTACTTGTAGTGATACCAACTTGAGCACTTAGATACAATGGCATGCCATTGTATAATGTAGCAGTACTGCTAGCTGTTAATGTATTTTGTGTACCAGTAACAGTTGCACTTACTTGGTTTTGACTAATATTGATTACATATTGTGTCGATGCTGTTGGAGTTCCAGTTGCACTATTGCTAATAGCATAAGTACCAGCTGTTCCTGCAGGATATATACTGCAACTTGCTGATAATGCACCAATTAAATTGTTACTAATTGTAATTACGTTAGTAAACACGTTAATTGCTGTAACAAATGTACCAGCTGGTATTGCTATGTTAGTAGTAGAACTTGTACCAGACACAAATTGTCCAAGTGATACTGATGTAATACTACCTACTGTAAATGAACTTAAAGTAATAGTGTTAGTACCACTTGTTCCAGTAAATGTAGCAGTAACTACGGCTGTAGCATTAGAACTAATCATACCTTTAACGTATGTACCAGCGGTAGTTCCGCCACCACTCAATATTGCGTTTGATGCAATATTGCTTGATCCTGCACTTGCTAATAACACTGGGGTGTTAACGTTAGTAATAGTACCCGCAGTAGGTGTAGTACCACCAGTGACTGTATAAGTGATACTAGTAGTGCTTACAATACTTGCTACTACAACACTAGTTGGGCTTCCACCGTATAGTGTTCCAGAACCCGATGTGGCTGTAATTGGAGAACCAACAAACAATCCAGCAGTTGTAGACATACCGGTAATTGTAGCAGTCCAAGGGCCAGTACCAGTAATACTACCTACTGTGCCTGTTGAGCTAATAGTTGTATTACCAAATGATCCTGTTGTAATTGAACCAGTGTTAAGTTGAGTAATATATGTGCCGGCGGTAACTGTGCCACCGCTAGACAAATACATACCAGGAACAAATGCTCCAGTAACTGTACCAGTTGGAATTAAGGATGTTCCTGAAATAATAGAAGTAGCACTAGCTGTTGCATTAACTGAACCAGTAATTGCTAATGGCGTAAAACTTTCTTTAGCCATTTGTGCAATTTTACTACCGTTATTATAGTAAGCAATAAATCCTGTTTGGCCAACTCCAGTACCGCCAGTTACTAATAATCTCATTCCTTGATACACACTACTAATATTAGTGTCTACCGCGGCAATAGTGAAACTATTTGTTGTACCACTTTGTCCTGTGTTGGCTGCGGTCATATAGTTTGCACCGCCGGTTAACCAACGAGTTTCAAATACTGCATTATCTCTAAATTCATTTCCTACACTGGTCAATCCATAACCGCCTGAACTAGCAAACGAGAATGTAGCTGTGTTGGCAGCAGAACCTGCGTTGGTGAATTCAACGCGATAAACTGTGTTAAGAGAATCAGTAACAACGTTAGAAATGATAGGACCAGTATATCTGTTATTAACCACTGCGGTTACTGGAACTTCGGTTAAGTCATAACCTTCGGCTACTACACCGTAACTACCGTATGAGCAGTTACCGTTAGTTGCTCGCATTTTGCCGCCAGCTTCTGACAAATAACCAATTTGGTTATAGTAGGTAAACACTGAAACTAATTCTGCTAATGCGCCCGGGCCGTACAACCAGAAACCAATACCATCGCTTAACACTTGTGTAAAGTCGTTAGCAACAATACTTCTGTTTCCGCCGTTGTGTAATGTTCCGTCTACTTTACAGCCGACACAACCAGTACCAAATGTTGTTACGTTTTGTACGTAAGGTGATTTTCTAAAGATCCAAGCACTTGTATCGCTTGGGCCTGTACCTGGATCTAAACTTACATACGCACCGCCAGTTGGGCGAGCTGTTCCATAGTTAGATGCATACGTAGTACCTGAAATTGAACCAGATGTTAATGTAATGTATGTACCTGCTAATGATAAGTTGTAAGTAGTAGATAGTGTTAATGTAGTACCGTTTAATACTGAACCAATATAGTAAGTGGTTGCAGATAATCCGTTACCACCTGAACCGCTAACCACAAATGTATTACCTGGAGCCATACCAGCTGTGCTAGCTACAGTAATTGAACCGCCTGTATTTGTTGTACCAAATGTACCTGCTGTTGTTGCAGTTATACTTCCTGAAGAAATAGTAACTGGAGTACCTTTACTACCAGTTAAACCATATAAGGTCATATTTCTAACACCAGATCCGTTTCTTACATAGAACATGTTACCAGATACATAACCAGCAGTCATTGTTTCACTACTGATAGATAATGTCAATTGAGATACAACTGTTGAATTTAATGTGTAAGTTCCTGTTTGTCCTGGTGTAAAGAAATAAACAGTAGTGCTAGTTAATGTAGAAACTAATTCATTGCTTAATGTTACAGTTGTACCATTAACTGCTGTAACAAATGTATTTGTAGGAATTGCACCAATAGTTGCGCCGTTTCCTGAAACAAATTGTCCTACAGCAATAGCGCCGTTTGACGAAGTTAATGTAATTGTAAAGCTACCGCTAGATCCAGAAGCTGTTGAGCTTGTAACCGCAGTACCTGTAGCGCCTGTTAGCTGTGCAGTAACTTGCAATGGAGCACTAATTCCTGTTCCGTTAACAAACATACCTACAATAATACTTCCGTATGCTGTAAATGTTGTACCTGAAATTGAACCAGATGATAATGTAATGTATGTACCTGCTAATGCGTTAGCCCAACTGGTAGCCAATGTCATTGTTGTAGCAGTTAATACTGAGCCTACATAATAAGTTCCGGCTGCAATGCCACCACCGCCTGAACCAGTAACAACAATTATATGACCTGTTGATAAAGTTGATGTGCTAGCTACAGTAACAACACCGCCTGTACCTGTAGAACCATAAGTGCCAGACGCTGTTGCTGTAATACCTTGGCTAGATAATATTGCTGTCATTGCTGACGCAGTTAATGTAGTATTTGATATTGTAGCACTAAATGTTGCTGTAGTTCCGAATGGTTGTACAATAACTCCACGTAATTCATCGCCAACTAATGCGCAGTTTTCTGGAACTATAATTGGTAATACTTCGTTATAAGTACCAGTTTTAATAAAGATAGTACTTGTGGTTCCAGTATTTGCCGCTGGGATTGAAGCAGTACTTTGATTAGTTAATGCTGTAGTAATAATACTCATTAATGTAGTAATTGCACTACCTGCGCCGGTTTCTGCTGAGTAGTTACTGTCAATTGTTTGACTAATTAACGAACCAGCAATGTTACCACCGCTAACATAAGTTGATGTTACTGTGCTTGAAACAGTTACACTGTTTGTTGTCATGGACAACACGGTATATGTTCCGTTGTATGCACCTGGGCTAACGCTAGAAATTGTAATAACTTCTCCTACAACAAATGGAGAATTAGTTTGTGTTGCAAATGTAAATGTAACTTGTCCATTTAATCCGCTTGCACCTGTTATAGCCAATGTTGTAAGTTTAGCTGTTCCTGAATACAATCCTGTAGAATTTTGATAAATTGTAGCAGGAGCAGTATTTGTAATAGCGTTTGATGTCATTAAACCTGACAAGAAGTTTAAAGACGCTATGAAGAAAGCAACTTCGCTTGCAACCGCAGTATCGTAGAATGTATTTGTACTTCCTTGTTGGAAATAAGCCAATGCTGCCGCTACTGTTTGACTATTTCCACCACGTGTTAAGTCATAGATAACTGCATCGACTACGTAGCCTGCATCACGTTGTGTTTTGTAAGGATCATATGTTGAACCAGTTGTAAACGGAGTTACACTATTTTGTTTTTCATAGTTCATCCAGTTGTACATTTCTGCTATTAACCATGCTTTATTTCTAGTTAATAAGTTACTGGTGTTTGGGAAATATGTTCCATTGTATACTTGTTTGGCCGCGTATGCGATAGTTTTCCATGGTCTGTCTAATGTAGTGCCATAACCAGGAGCTGGACTATCTACGCCATTTGTGCTACTAACATAATAGACATCTGTAACGATACCAAAATATCCCCATGATGGGTATCCAGAATTTGAAACTTTAAGAACTTGTCCGCTAGCGCCAATCGGTAAACGTGTTGCACCACCTGGACCATAGTATGCAATGTCACCGGTAGTAGTTAAAATACTTGTGCTTGCACCAGCTACTAATGTGTTCCAATATGTACCTGTTATATCATTATCCGGTCTGTTACCAGTAGCACCGGTGTGTGCTAAAATACAGATGTAACTATTTGGACCATATGCAACTGCATCTCCAGCAACATACTGTGTGCCAGATGCCCAAGTTACTGCATAACCTGTTGAAGAGAAAGTACTTATTGCACCCGTTGATGTTGTAAGTACTGTAATTGTAATATCGTTGAATGGACTAATACCGCCAACACTTGTACCTAAAATCTTAATAATGTCGCCGTTGGTATAATTTGTACCGTTAGCTGTTTTAGTTAAACTATAAGTAGTACCGCTGGTGCTAACCGAGAATGTTGCTCCGGCTGCGGCACCGTTAGTTACAGTTACGTTAGTTGTAGTTAATCCAGTATATGATAAACCTGGAGCATTCCAACGAACACCGCTATTTAATTTAGACCAATATGTAGTATTTGGCGGTTGTGTAGCAGAGTTATTTACGATACACAAATATGTGTAACCGCCTAAGCGAACAACATCACCAACTTGGTAAGCTGTAGCATTGCTCCAATCGCCGATTAATGTAAATCCAGTTGTATATAATGCCCAGTTGTTTGATGCTACTGTACCTAAAATAGAATAAGCACCAATCGGACCATCATTAATCAAATATTGTACTTGGGTGGTCGAAGGAATACCAGTAACAACATATTGTCCGTTATATGCGCTTGGACTCATTCCTGATACAGTAATGGTTTGTCCTGCTTGGAACGGAATGCTACTTTGTGTAGCAAATGTTAAAGTAACCACACTGGCTGTACTAGTTGCGTTAGTTATGTTTAACGTAGTTGGACTGGATACATCTGTTGGTGGAACTGTGCCAGCTGGTACTACTGAAGTTGCAATGTAACTAAATCCGCCATAAGTAACAAGATCACCCGGAGTATATACAGTAGTATTGCTCCATGTGTTATAATATGTTAAACCTTCTACAAATCTTGCCCAGTTAGTTTGAACAAATGATCCTGTAGATGTGTGTGCTGTTGTACAGATCCAAGTGTCGCCACCGGTTGAACCAGCAGTTCCTGCATAGTTAACAATGTCGTTAATCTTGTATCGTGTATCAGGCTGCCAGCCTCCTGCAATATAATTAAATCCTTTGTGGAAATAATCCCATTTGCTTTGATCGTTTTCTAAACCTAACTGACTTGTTCCAGTGATTGTACCTTCTACTACTACTGTATATGTTCCAGTTAATGCGAAAGAAACTGTAGTAGTTGTACAAGCAGTAACAGTAAAGGATGCGTTTACATTATTAACACTTCCAGAAGTCGTTAGAGGACTAAATCCTGCTAAAGTAATAGTTGAACCAACTGCGTATGGTGGAATAACTTGTTGAGCAAATGTTGCTGTAGCTACGTTGGCGTTAAGTACAAAATTGGTAGAAGTAAGTGTAAGACTTGAAGCCGCACTAATGTGAGGAGTGTTACATACATATACATAACCACCATATGTGACTACATCATTAAGTTTATAGTGTACTCCATTGCTCCATGCAGTTTCCCAATTGAAGCCATCAGCAAATAATGTCCAGTTGCTTTGATTAGCTTCTAATCCTAATAAAACTGTGTTAGCACTAACGTGGCCGGTATTACAAACATAAGTTTCGCCACCGTACTTAATTACGTCATTGTCTTTATATCGAGTATTAATAGACCAATTGCCAATCCAGTTCATGCTGGTAGCATAAGTAGTCCAATTTGATAAACTAGCTTCCAATCCAGATTGTGCAGTACCTGTAATAGTACCAACAGTGTCAGTGTATGAACCGATCAATGCATAACTTACACTAGTTGTTGTACAAGCAGTAACGGTAAATGTTCCGTTAAAATTAGCCGCGCTTGAAAAACCAGAAACAACAATAGTTGCACCAACTAAAAATGGTTGTACTGCATTAGCATATACTGTACCATTAATAGTAAATGATGAATTAAACGATAATGTTGCTGTTCCGTTAGATGCACTTGCACCAGTTGTGGTTAATGTAATCGATGCTGGAACACTTTGATGTGGAGTGTTACAGATATAAACTACTCCGCCATATTTTACAAGATCGTTTGTATTATAATAGGTAGAATTATTCCAAGTCCCAGTCCATGTAGATCCGTCTGCAACTAAATTCCATTTTGTTGGAACTGCATTTAAATCTGTGATAAAATTCGTGGATGCTGTGTGACCTACTACGCAAACATAAGATTTACCACTAATTCTTACAACGTCGTCTTTAACGTATGCTGTACCAGTGGTCCAATTGCCTTGCCATACAAAGCGTAGTCTACCAAGTTTAAATTCTGCCATTTTATATTATTCCTCTGATATATTTATGCGATTATGCATTCCTAATATTTTGCTATTTTATAACTGGCTTCCACCAAAACTGTTACTAAAGAATGCCATAGCTAGCATTCCTCCATCAATTCCAGTAGGAACCCCTTGCCCGTTACCAGCAAACAACACTTTATTTGGACTAGCGGTGCCGTTTCGTCCTATATACATTGCTGTACCGGTTGTGGTAAAAATATCGGCTGTGACATTATTTTGTTGCCCTATTCCAACAATACCCGAAACAGCAGTTCCTGTTTGGGCGGCAGAGCCACCAGTTGAAATTGCACGAGCCACATAAGATTTAATAGCTTTTTGTGTAGGAATAATTGCGTCACTATTAGCAACAAAATAACTATCTGTTGAAAATTGACTAATAATCACAGCATTTTGTCCTATAGAAACGCCACCTAAGCTCAATGATGTAACACCATTTAAATTAAACAAACTAGCATTTACTGTAACAATACCTGTAGCTTGTTGTACTCCAAATAGGTTACCAACCTTAAAGTTACCGTCTTGGTCAGTACTGGTTAAGAATACACGACCACCATTGTTAAATTGTATTTGTTGATTCTGTAATGCTGTACTAATATTAACGTTTGGATAATTTGTAGTAGAGAAATTACCAGTACCAATATATAAGAAATCATGACCTGTTAAACGTGCTTGACTATATTTGATACGAATAGTCACTGGTGTTCCATTAGCAGGTTGCACACTATTGTCTAAATTTATACTCAATGTAAACAAATATGTTGTAGAATTTAATTGAGTAATAGTAGTAATGTTGTACTGAGTATTAATTCCAGAAATTACCATGTTAGCTCCTGGCGTTGGTGCCGAGCCGGTAATTCCTGTTACAATTAAATTAGTAGGACCTTGTAAAATATCAGCGTAACCGTTTCCAGTAATACTTACTGTAGTTGTACTAGTCTGATATCCAATACCTCTGTTGATCCAGTAAGGTTGTGCTAGAACACCTGTGCCTAATCTACATATTGTAGTTGCATTAGTTCCACTGTTAAGTGCAATATTAGGATCAATAATAGTCATAGTAGGAGCTGATGCATATCCGCTTCCTGGCTCCCAAATTTTTACTTGGAAGATTGCGCTGGAACTTACAACAAGTCGGCCTTTGGTTGTCGCACCAGTTAAGATAGAACAACCAATTTGACTTGGAGTTATGGCGCCACCGGATACCGCTGTCCATATTGGAGTTATAGTTCCTGATATTGTCGGGTTACCAAATGCTACAGAATTCCATAATGCCGAAATTGCTAATACTTGTGGAGTCCAATTTAACCCATCTTGAGATACTGCGCATGCGGTAGTATTAGATGCAACTGCTACAAATAATCCTTGACCGTATGCAATTTGTGTCCATGTTGCAGATTGTGGTAAATTATTTCCTGCATACCATGTTATACCATCAAACGAATATGTTGTAGCTGTTCCGCTAGTTGATATTGCTACTAGTTTTCCGTTACCCCAAGTGATAGATGCCCATGTAGCGGCTGACGGTTGTGTTGTTGAAAGAGTCCACGATGCTCCGTTATTAGTACTATAAGCCGCATAATTTCCGCTAGAAGAAATTGCAACAAACGAACTACTAATAGGATTGTAAGCAATAGATACCCATGTTCCTGTTGGCAATGCTCCGCCAGCTGACCATGATGTTCCGGTTGATGAAGTTGCAGTAGCAGTTCCGTTGTTTGCAATCGCTACAAAAGTTCCGTTTCCATAAGCAACAGCTGACCATGTCTGACTGGATGGCAATGTTGCATTATTCCAAGTAACACCGTTATTAGAAGAATATGCGGCAGTAGTAGTTGAGGTTAAAGTTCCGTTTCCAGGACCAGCAGAAATTGCTACCCATACTGTTCCGCCATATATCACACTAGTCCATGTAGCAAATGTGGGCAATGATGTTCCTGGTGCCCATGTTTGTCCATCTGTTGATGTCGCCGTAACTCCACTGATATTATCTATAGCAATGAATGTTCCATTTCCATAAGCCACTGATGACCAAGAATTAGAAGTTGGCAATGTTCTCACAGTGGATGCAAAACCTGGGCTTGTCCAAATTGGGCGAGGCTCGATAGAATATTGTGTAGTTGTATCTAATGTAGACACAATAGGTGTTCCTGGTACTACGTGATCCCACCCAGCAACTCCAGTACTTTCTGTAAAGACAGTTATAACTTTACTAACTGTGTTATATGCTTGTACGTAGCCATATTGTCCAACACCTGTACCGCTAATAATGATAATTCTCATACCTTGATAATTTGTTAGAGAGAATTGATCGTTAGTAGCAATAGTAATAGTGGTGCTTGTGCCACCTTGAGCTTGGTTACCAGCAGTTATATAGCCGCTGCCACCTAAGCCTAGCGTTGCGCCAGTTAAGTGTGTTTCGAATACTGCATTATCTCTAAATTCGCTTTGTACGGCATTTGCTTGTGTACCTGCACCAGCAAACGTATAAGATGCACTAGTATAAGTGGTTCCACAATTAGCAAATTCTAATAATAAAATTTTATTTTGAGCTTGCCCGGCAAATGCAGATGCCACTTGAGCTTGATAATATCTATTAAACACAGTACATGAAATTGGTACTTCAGTAGTATCATATCCTTCTGATACTACACCATATGTACCATATGAACTATTACCGTTAGTAGCACGAATTTTTGCACCGGCTTCTGCCAAATAACCTGCATGGCAATAATATGTAAACACTGAAACTAATTCAGTTAATGCGCCAGATCCTGTTACCCACACACCAATCCCGTCACTTAGAACTTGTGTAAAGTCGTTAGCAACTACAGATTTATTTCCACCGTTATGTAAATTTCCATCTAATTTTAATCCACTACATCCAGTACCAAAAGTTGTTACGTTTTGCACGTAAGGTGATTTTCTAAAGATCCAAGCACTACTATCATAAGGACCTTTACCTGGATCTAAACTCACGTAAGCACCAGCAGTAGGTCGTTTGGTCAAATAAGCATTAGCTGGACTTAGGCCGCCGTTAAGGCCGCTTAATGTCATATTTCTAATGCCAGAACCATTTCTTACATAGAACATATATCCAGCACTGTAACTTGCTGTCATCGATGTACTTGCAATAGTCTGGCTTAAACTTACTGTATATGTGCCAGCTAATCCTGTTGTTCCTGAAACTTGTCCTGTAATTTGTATAGGTGTGTAAATTCCAGAAGCAGTTACCCACATGCCAATACTAATCGATCCAGTAAATGGTGCTGTTGTTGAAATAATAAGAGTCGTTCCAGATATTGATCCAGTAAATGTAGCATTTGCAACTGATGGTTGAATAATTGTATTTCTTAATTCGTCACCAACAATCGCAGTATTCTCTGGAACAGTAATTGGTAGCACTTCGTTATATGTGCCATCTTTAATATTAATAGTACTTGTTATACCAGAATTAGTTGGAGGTATACTAGCAGTACTAGCATTAGTTAATGCATTGATAATAATATTCATTAAACTGCTAACAACTGAACTAGCATTTGCCTCAGCAACATAATTTGTGTTAATTGTTTGATTAATTGCTGAACCAGTTATACTTCCAGTAGATGCACTAGAATATGCGGCAACTGCAAGACTACTATAACTGACACTACTTGTGCTTACACTAGTAACTACGTAAGTTCCGTTATAGTCAATCGGTGCTACGTTAGCTACGGTGATAGTTTCGCCTATACTGAATGGAGGTTGAGCTAGTGTTGAGAAAGTTAATGTTGCAGTCGATCCTGTTCCGCTAGCGCCAGTTACTGTTATGTGTGCAGTACTAGCACCAGTTAATGCTTGATAGCTAGAACCTGGAGCAATATTATTAATAACATTACTAGTCATTAAGTTTGATAAAAATGTCAACGAGGAAATAAAGTAAGAAATTTCTGCTGAAACACCTGAATCATAAAAGAAATTAGTACCTGGTTGGAAGAACATGTATGCATTAGCAACTGATTGACTGTTGCCGCCGCGTGTTATATCATAGATAATTCCGTCGATGATGTATTCAGCATCACGTTGTGTTTTATAAGGATCATAAGTTGAACTAGGAGTAAATCCATTAGATGAATGAACACTATTGTAATTCATCCAGTTAAACATTTCTGATACTAACCATTGTTTGTTAGCATTAAGCAAATATGCTGTGTTGGTATAATATATTCCAGCGCCAACATATTGACAAGCATACGCAACAGTCTTGAATGGTGCATTCATTGTAAGTCCGTAGCCTGGAGCGTCTACTCCGTTCACATTACTTACATAGTAGACATTATTAATTAATCCAAATTGTTGCCAAGATACTTGTGTGCCATTAGACTTTAACACCATACCAGGAGTTCCAATCGGAACTGCTACTTGAGTATTTGTGTAACTAGTGATGTCACCTTGATTTTGTAAGACTTCAAAGTGATCACCTTGAATATAAACAGCCCAATAACCTGCACCATTACCCAATGGGCTGTTACTACCGCTAGCAGTATGAGCAGTTAAACAACGATAGGCTGTAGCATAATAAGTTGCTACATCTCCAATGGCATAATTGTTTCCCGAAGCCCATTTATTTTGCCATTGACTACCTGAAACAATTAAAGTCCAATAAGTTGATCCGGCAGCATTTGGGTCTTGTCCAAGACTGTCTGCAATAGAAACATACAGTTGTCCGTTTCTTCTAACAACATCACCTGTTTGGAATTGTGCTGTAGAATTCCAATCTTCGGACATTGTATAGCCTAGCGTCAATAGTTGCCAACCGCCAAGTGTTGATGGTGCTACGTTTATGCTAGGAGCTGTGGCAAGATAACTGTATCCGCCATATTTTACGATATCACCTATAGCATAGTTAAGACTAGCGTTCCATGAATTTCTATATTCTTCGCCTGGAATATACAAGGAAAAATAAGATGGATTAAATGTTGAACCAGCAGTATGCGGGTATGTACAAATATATGCATTTGCGCCATACTTAACAACGTCATTGTTTTTATATCTAGTATTGTTAACCCATATGCCTAAGTATTGAACACCAGAAATAACTGTTTGCCAATTTGATTGATTGAATTCTAAACCTAAGGTTATATTGTTTGCACTAGTATGCGCAGATATACAACGATAAACTGTTCCGCCGTAACGCACAATGTCGTCAAGTCGATAATGCGTACTAATTTGCCATTCTGTAGTCCATTTATCTGTTTGAACAACAGTTGCCCAGTTAGCAATATCTGTTTCTAGTAATGCAGAACTTACGTGAGCAGATGTACAACGATAAGTTATACCACCATATTTTACAATGTCGTCAACTTTGTATCTAGTATTTGTAGCCCAGTATCCATTCCAATCATCAGTACTAGCATAAACACTCCAGTAAGACTGATTATATTCTAAACCAGCTTGTATTAACCCTGATACTGTTCCGTATACTGATACAGAACCTACTGTTGCATTTGGTACCACAACACTACTAAGTGTAGCAGATGATACAGTGAATGTTCCATTGTATCCAGATGGAGTAAACCCAGTAGTAGTTACAGTAGAATTAGCTAAGAAAGGTTGTATAGCCATTGGGCTAAACGAATATGTTACATTTCCGGCAGAAGGAGTACCGGCAGAAACTCCAGTAATGTTTAATGGTAAATTACTTGCTACACTTGTATGCGGTGTATTACAAATATATACTACGCTGTCATATGCAACAATGTCGCCCAGATTGTATGCAGTTCCATTTTGCCATGCGCCTTGCCAAGAATAACCATCAAACCATAATGTCCAGTTGCCGGCTGCTAAGTCTGTATAAAAACTAGTACCAGCAACATTACCTATCAAACAGACATATGATTTTCCGCCGTAACGTACAATGTCATCTTTAACGTAGGAGGTGCCTACAGTCGTAACACTATTAACAACTGTTGTGCCATTCCATGTACCTCTCCAGGTAAATCTAATTCTGTCTATTCTAAATTGAGTCATTCTGTATACCTTTTAACTATTTACGCTTGGTTAGAAGCAGGATAGCTATATATTTGATTAATTCTAGCAACTAATTCGCCGGTGGATTCATCCATGTAATAATTGATACTAACATCATCCCAACGATATTGTTCATAGTTTAAGTTTGGATAAACTACATTATGGTAAACATCTCTACCTTCAAAAAAATCAACACCTTCGTCTACTTGAAGAAAGTTGTTAACTTGATCGCCTGGATTATTGATATTTGCACTGTCCTGACTATAAACTGTATCTATTTTTTGAATATATAAATCACCAGAGTCTGTTCTACGTAACCCGTAAAAGAATCTAGGTCTTCCGCCTAAAATATCTGGTCCTATCGAATTTGATCCTACGTATGCCATAATAAAACTCCGTTAACTTATTTCAACCCAACTCATTACTACATCTAAACTATTAGCAACCGAAGCAGTTATAGTTACAGTAGTTGACGGGCCAAGAATTAATTTTTCTCCGTTGGTTACTACCCTAAAACTTTGATACGACGGCACTAGTACATTACTAATATAATAAGCAGTTGTGTTTGCTATTGTGTCGTGTAATTGAATAGAAACTAGTGACAATTCACTAGTAGTATTAGTAACACTTAATCCAATAACTGTTGTGGTTGCAGACGCATTAGAGGTCAAGATGGTATTTGGTGTAGTACCAATGCTTGGAGATAATACGTTTTTAAATACTGTGGTCATGTTTTATCCAAATGTTAATACTGTTGCAATACCAATATCAGAAGCCTGAGTTTGGTTAATACCGCCAGCGTTACCAACTACGCTACCCCAAGACACTCCGTTATATACTTCAACAGCTAATAAGTCTGTATTAAATCTAATCATACCAGTTTCATCATACTGGGAAGCAGGACGATTGCTGGTAGTTCCTACAGGAATTGTAACGCCATACGTTCCAGTGAATGTATAGTATCCAGTTCCGGTGGCTAAAAATTGAGTTACTGCGCCGCTAGTGCTGTTTGTAATAGTGTTGGTATTAAATGATAAAGTACCAAGTATTACATTGCCAGACCCGTTAGGAGTAAGATTAATATTAGTATTACTAGTATATGTACTTATCGTATTGCCAGTTATGTCAATATTGGCAGTTTTAAAATCGTTAGCATACAATCCGCTACTATTAATATATGCACTATTAACTCCTGCGGCATAAAAACTAATTACGTTGTTTCCAGCACCTGGACTGCTTTCTGGAATTATGTAAGTATTACCATCAACACTTTGTACTCCGCCAAGATTTTGCCAGTGACTTCCGCTATAACCTTCATAGCGTGACATTGTACTGTTATAACGAATCATGCCGTTAGCGGCAGTTGTACCAGATAACGTACCTGGACGTTGGGCAGTTGTTCCGATTGGAACTATGAAACTTTGTGTACTGTTAACTACAACACTACCTGTACCTTGCGGAGTTAGTACAATATTTGCATTAGAATTAACACTTCCAATTATATTATTATAAAAACTTAAATTTTGTACTTGTACAGTGCCAGTTCCGTTGGCTGTTAAATTTAAATTGCCAGTTGTAGTGGTAACAGTATTACTGCTAATTTGAACATTACCAGCATTTAATATGTTTGTGTTAAGAGAATTAGCGTATAATTTGTTCCATTGTAGTGCATTTGAACCTAAATTATATGTGTTAGTTGCACTAGGAATAATATTACTATTAACTTCTCCAGTAAATGTAATAGTATCACCGGTATTAGCACCTAACTGAATATTACCATCAGCGGTAATATTTCCAGTAGCATGCAAATTTCCAGTAACTAGTACATTATTGTTTAAATTTATTGCGCCAGTACCGTTGGCTGTAATATTAATTGCACCGTTTGTATTGGTGGAACTTATAGTATTTCCGGTAGCTGATAAATTACCAACGCTTAGTGTAGTGTTATAAACTACACCATTAGATCCAGTTGGAAGTAAATTAATTGTATTAGAAGTACTGGATATCGTATCACCAGAAATGGTGAATGTGGCAAAATTAAAAGTGTTTGTTACATTTAAATTAGTGGTACGGGTTGTTCCATTTACATCTAAGGTGTAAGCTGGAGTCGCAGTATTGACGCCCACGCGACCGTTGACAACATCTAAATAGAGAAGGCTCGTCTCAAAAGCTAAATTTACCCCGTTACGAAGTAAATTATCCTTTAAGAGCGGACCTGAAATACGACCAACAGCCATTTACGCTCCCGTTACCACCGTGTTTCACGGATAACCACTTTTTCATCCCTAGTTTTTAGGGCTCTTTGCGGGTTTACCACAGTCGGATATCGTAGAATTTTGGTCAAATTCTACAGTAATAGTATTTAGCTGTTTTGATTAGTAACCCAGGATCAGGGTATATACATAGGTTAAATCTTGATCTTGATCTTGTGTAATAACAGTATTACCCAAACCTACCCAAGGCATCCATCCCTGAGTTGACGAGTATATCTCGCCGGCGCTTAAATCTGAATTATATCGTACAGCACCATTTTGTGGATTGCCGGGTCTCGAACTAGTACCGCCAGTAGGCAAGCCAACGCCGTTAGTACCGCCAAACTTCCAGTGGCCGCCGTCTTCAGATTGAAACAAAATATCGGAATTTGTATTATTAACTATGGTGTTGTTTCCAAATCCTACAAAAGATTGTAAGTTTACTTGCCCGGTGCCATTGGCTGTAATTGCTAGATTTTGAGCACCATTAGTATTTTGAATAGTGTTGGATGTAATTGCCACACTGCCTGCAACTAAATTACTGTTGCTAACAGTTGTAGAACTAATAGTAGTTGTAACTGTGTTGTTGACAGCAAATCTAAGAGTATTATCGGCAGCTCCGGGTGTTAATTCAGCTGTAATATACGTGTTATGATCTTGGCTGTATAAATTGATAAAGTTTACATAACCTGAATTTTCATAGCCTTCTATGTTTAAATTTATATCATTAAATCGAATTTCACCGTTTGCTGATAGCACTCGAGAACTGTCATCACCTATGGGTAAAATTAAACTTTGTGTAGAATTTACTTGAACATTTCCAGTTCCGTTAGGTGCAAATATAACGCTGGCTTGCGTGTTATTTGCCGGACTAGGCCATACGTTTGTAATATTATTATTATAAACAGATAGGTATTCTAAGTTAACATTGCTTGACCCGTTAGCTGTGTAATATACCGTACTATTTGAAACAGTGCCAGCGATAGTATTACCAGTTATACTGAAATAAGGGTTATAAAAATTACCAAGTGAATTATATACGTAAGCGTTATTCCATTCTAGTCCACTAGAACCTAAATTGTCTAAACCGCTGGCACTGGGTAATATGTCACTGTCTACTTCTGCTGTAAAATCGATAGTGTCGGTATTGCTACTACCTAATGTGATATTGCCATCAAATGTGATATTACCAGTGGCATGTAAACTATTGCCGCCCGTAACAGTTACTTGTACATTGCCATTACCGTTAGCAAAATTAATTGTTCCAGTTCCATTAGGACTAAAATTAATATCGCTGTTTGTGTAACTATTTGAAATAGTATTGCCACTAAACAACAATATAGGATTTAATTGAGAGTTAATTGTACCTAAATTAGGAACAATAACTTGTTGAGTTCCACTAGATAATGTAGGTGAAAATGTAATGCTGCCAACAGGATTTTGTATTTGATTGGAAGTAAATTCAACATCGGTAAATGTTGCCGCGGTAGTAACACTTAAATCAGGAATGCTTGTAGTGCCACTGACTGTTAAATCAGCACTAGGTGCGGCTGTGCCTACACCAATATATTTTCCTGTGACATTTAGGTATAATACTTGCGATTCAAACGCAAGATTGGCGCCGTTACGTAGTAAGTTATCTGCTAGTAACGGGCCGCCTATTCTTCCCATTTGAGCCATTACGTGCTCCTAATTAGCTGTCAAAGCCAAGTAATGCTATGACAACTTTTCCGTATGGTACTGGCGTACTAAATTGCAAATAGTAACTACTACTTACATATGATGGTGTGACCGAAATAGTTATTGCTGTGTCTACAGCAATAGTTCCAGTAGGTGCATGACTCAACGTAACACTAGTTAATGCATCAGTGTTTGGATCTGTTGTATAACTTGTTACAGTTGATCCGCTATAAATGTTTGAACCACTTACTACAGCATTAGTAGGAATAGCAAACGCAGGAAATACAGCAGGATAACTACCAGTTGCAGTAGCAGTTCCACCGTTTTGATAAGTTCCTGGATTTGTTGATAATGTATATGTAACTGTAGTTGCTGAGCCACCGGCTCCTACTGTAAATGTTCCGTTAAACGCACTTGGAGTTTGTCCTGACGATACAATGCCAGTAACAACAATGGTAGAACCTTGGGCGAATGCCGCTGTCGGACTACCACTTGGGCTACCATTTGATAATGTTAGTGTAGCAGTATTAGTACCGCTATTCCAAGTTGCTGACACTACATTTAAACTTGAATTAAAATAAATTGTTGAAGAAGATGTACCGGCTGCTACAGCAAGATATCCTGTATATGTTTCAGCAGTTGGAGTTATACTACTGCCTTGTACTACTGAATAATTTATTCCAGATAGTTGAATAACATTTTCAACTACAACAATAATGTTTTGTCCACCGACAGTTGCACCGTTAGCATTGTTGCTAGGATTATAATATGTACTATTCAACGGGCCAAAAAATAAATTTTGACTGTCGCCTGCGCCTAAATTTTGTTGGATGATTGGACCTTGTTCTGCAAATCTTAACCCTCTCCAACGGCCTGCTGAATAAACTTCTAAGCGGCCAGTGCCACCGTTAAATGATACATCATTATTATAACGCATCATACCATTAATACCTGCAGGCTGATTAGCATTTGAACCGTTAGGCACAACAAGTGCGCCGCCGCCAGACGGTTTCATATTAAGGATAATATTTCCTAGTGCGTCCCAAGAAGTGTATAACGTTGTATCGTTTGCAATTCTGCGACTAAGAGTTTGTTGTCTAAGGTATCTCATTATACTGGTAATGTGCTAATAGTTATTGACAATGTTGTAGCAACGCTACTAAATGCTTGGATCGAATCGTATGGGCCTAATACTAATTTTTCTTGATCAAAACTTACTGTTTCGTTTGGAGGAATTGGTAAAGCATTTACAATCATATTTGCGTTAGCGGCTGTTCCGATAGAAGTACCAGCCCCGCCACTACTAGGAACAGCATACAAAGTTAAGTTAGCAGTAGTACTGCTTGATGTATTGCAAACCATTATAGTAGTAATTGCAGTTCCTATTTGAGAACCTGAAGTAGTACATGTATAAATTGCCGACGCTGGGCTTGTGCCAATTTGTGTTGTTAATGCTAATGCCATATTCTTTCCTTATAATAAAATGCTCAACAAGACTGCTCTATTTCTACTTATCAACTCATCTGGAGTCTGGCTTGCACTATTTGTAAAATATATTCCAGTTTTACCCGGACCATAAGAAACTCCGCCACTAGTACCATAAGAATATAGTTTAGTTGCACCATTAGTATAACTAGGCGTTGAGTTTTGATTATCTAATTCTGTGACAGCATTTACTTCTACAACACCGTTAACTGATGTCAATATTAAATTGTGTGGAGATCCGGCAGTGTTTGTAATTGTGTCAGGTGTCGAAGTACCGCCTACCGATATGTTGCCAGATTGGAATCCTGTACTACTAATTGTAGCAATAGTATTTTGAGCAACTTGAAAAATAATGTTAGTCGATGTTGCTTGAACTGATGACTGCGCAGATCCTACGGAAACTGTGACTGGATATTGAATGTAAGGAACAACCGCAGATCCTTGCGTTCCTGGGCTTAACGAACTCCAACTACTTGATACATAATTTTGTACCCATTGTACTGTAGGAATATCGTTTGCATTTGTTACACGCAAATAATAATTTGTACTATTAGCAACACGCAGTACTGGAGTGCCACCTTGTAAATCAAAAACAAGATCAGCTAAGCCATCATTGGCGATTGTTCGCACTTGCAAGCCACCAAGAATACCTGCTGAAGTAGTTAACTTCCAAGTTCCTGTAGGATTTAATCCAGTTGTGGCATCATAATGAGTAACTAATTCGCTGAATAAAAATTGTGATGGAGACAAAGAACCTCGTTCTATTTCTATACCAGCAGTTTGTGGGCCGCTTCCGTTGCCTACACCTGTTCCAGTTTGTCCATAGTTTAACTGAAGTATGTTATCGCTAATTTGTGTGTTGGTGCTTTCTATATAAGTTAATGCACCTTTGACATCAAGATTACCGTGTACCGTGACTTGTCCAGCACTACTTTGGGTGTCTAAGGTAATACTATTACCCGACGTAACCTGAAGTATATAATCACCGTTTACTTTTAATATTCTTGACATTTAAAAAATCCTGTAAGGTTAATGGGAGGAGTTGCCTCCTCCCTAATTAACTATTAAGCGTTATCTAATGTTACTGAGTAACCAGAAACTGCACTTGATAAATTCCAAGCCGCTGCCTGGCCAGCAGTCCATTGAGTACCAGTAATAGGAGTTAAGTATGCCTTACGGTTTGTTAACTTCTGAACTGCATAGATACCACCAGCACTATCAGTAGCAATGATACACATTTGACCTGAAGTCAAACTGCCTTCACTAACTGCTGTTAGTTTACACAATGTGCCAGGGTACGATCCACCTTGTTGAATAACACGGTAAGTATGACTGCTTTCTTGTTTGATAATGTCACAATCAGTATATAATGTTCCACCAATGTTAGCATTAACAAGAATTTGTTCGTAACGTCCTGTGTAACCACTTGATACCTGAGCTGCCAATGTAGCTGTAGCTGTAGCTGAACCAGAACTTACTGTTACAACTGGTGTGTAACCAGCGATTGTAACTGCATCTTTAACAGTATAAGTGAATACTAAACCTGTTGATGTTGAACCACCAACTGTAATACTGTTAGTACCTGCAACCGCATGTGCGTATGTATCAGCTAGTGTAACTGCTGTAGTTGTTGGAGCAACTGCTGAACTAACATAATATGTTGTACCAGTTGTTACGCCTGTTAAGTTACCACTTAGTGTACCTGTTACTGCAATCGCTGTTCCAACTGGAAGAGCTGTTGTAGTTGCTGTAAATGTCAATTGTCCAGCTGTTTGACTAACTGCGGCTAATGCGGCTG
>Ga0164297_10000425_pt1 | contig 52169 bp, 45 predicted proteins | sample GEODES058metaG_FD_113539 | JGI IMG/M metagenome (GOLD analysis project Ga0164297, IMG submission 113539) | Dystrophic lake water microbial communities from Trout Bog Lake, Wisconsin, USA - GEODES058 metaG | ecosystem: Environmental > Aquatic > Freshwater > Lake | place: USA: Trout Bog Lake... | reverse complement strand
TGATGTCCCTCGGCTGAACATTTGCCGGAGGCATAGTAATTATCAAGCAACAGAAATTTGCGTGCGAGCTGGTGCTGATTAGGTGTTATACTATCGCCATAGATACAAAGCGACGGCAAACCATTCCCTTCTTTTATGTCGCCTAATACCTGGTCATAGGTTCTGTTCTCTTTGATGATGTAAACCACATGTGTAAAAACCGAGGGTTCGCCAATACGTTCAGGCATAGGTTTGGCCGGAATATTTTTCCGTGGTGCAAGCTGCGCAATTTCCTGTCTGAAGCTCAGGTTTAATTGCTTAACCTTATTGGTATAGGATTTGAGCTGATCGTTGTTGGGCAAAGGTATGATGGACAGTGTCGCTTTTTCGTGATGTGAATTGTAGGCATTGATCCCCATTAAACGATTTCCGGATTTGAAATCCTGGGCACTCACTCTCGAGCCTTCACCTTCCAGATTGCATACAAATAGCTTATCGTTTGCCAATAATACGCTACCCGGGTAAGCCTCTGTTGGTATAAAACCTTTGGTAAATGATTGGCCTTTGCCATTAGCAGAAGAAGTGTTTCCAAGTTGAATTTCGGCAAGCGCATTATCGAGCCCATTTGCTACAAAGAGTATTGAATTATCGCTACTGAGCGCTAAAGCATTTGGTGAATCGCCAATAAAGGCAGTCTTTCCAGGGATCAGGTTTACTGGTATTGTTTCTACCACGTTCAGATCAGCTAATGATATCACTGAAACATTATCGCTGTTGGCATTGGCAACGTAAGCATATTTACCATCGCTGCTGCTTATAACAGCATTTGGATGCAATCCTACGGTGATATCTTTTTGTAAAATGCCATCCATATTAAAAACCTGAACGCTGCCCGGCAATGTAGCACCGGTAGTTGGGTCAATATAGGTTTTGCCATAAGGCACACCTGCCGTCTCTCTAGCGGTAGTATCTGCTGAAGGTTTTGGTCCTCCCCAATTACTTACCAGTATTTTTTCACCCGAAATAGCTATGCCATAAGGTGCTACCCCGGTATCCTGTGTCCATATGGTTTGTTTTGACGCAAGGTCGATTTTGACCAATTCGTTATTTCCGTTCAAAATAACGTAAAGGTACTCTCGTCCTTTTTCGGTGTTGATCGCCAATTCATTAGGTAGCGCGAGTGGGGAAGGGGCTTTGGCTTTGAAGCCAATTGTATCCAAAATGCTGATCTCTTTTCCATCCCAATTTGCCTCCAGTACAAGTGAACGATCACCATCGCCACCCGCAGCACTCCAATATAATTTTGCACCGTCACCGGTTTTAAGAATGGCCAGGCCCGAGTAGGTACTCATTAAACCATTAAGTCTTTTATCATCTTTATATGCCCATTCAGCCACAACTTTATTAACTGCGGTATCAATTAAAGTGATCTCAAAGCGCCCTTCAACCACCAGAATAGAAGAACCTGGTACTAAGCGTGCCACAAGGCTGTGATTTTCAAAACCGGGATCACCAAAGCTAATGGTATTGCCTGCGGGTGCTATCAGCCTGTTATAAGGTAACATAATGGGAAGCACCCTGTTGGTCAGCGTACTATCGTCATAGGCAAAATGCATATTAGCCTGTTCATTTTCATAAGATGCAACGTTCCTCAGGCGTTTACAGGCGCTAAGGAAACATAAATTTGCCAGCATTAAAATGAAAATTATTAGCCTTTGCTTCATGTAAAATAAGCTTTATAAAATAAGTGGTTAAAATTTCAAATATAACTATTGGTGCCCTAAGGCAATAACCTGAGTGGTTCACCAGCTATTAAATTTTCGTTAAATAATTAAGCATTCTAATCTACGGTAAACATGGTTTCAAACCGTTTCTTCGCCTGAAATAGCCGAAAGAAATATTTCGTTTAATTATTGCATATGTTAATTATTTATTAATTTTATGTAAGATTAGTGTGAAGAAGATATTAATTACCGGCCTTTTACTCGCCCTTTCCTTAAGGTGCTTTTCAACCTGTATTGTTATCTATATTGGCAGTAACGGCCATATTTATGTAGCCGCCGACAGCAAACGGACCTTTTATTTTTCGGATACTTTACAATCAGAAATGGTGTGCAAGATACATCGTGCAGGCGGAAGTTATTTTGCAATTGCAGGTATCGACGATGCGGGTTTACTTGCTGGTGCAAATACAGCACTGCAGGAAAAGACCAATATTGATACTGCTATCCATGCATTTGGCGAAGCGATGGTACGACATTATAACCGGCTTATTACGGATATGATCACGTACTATCCGGATAAAGTGCAACACTTTTTAAACGACGGACTTGCTCAAGTGAGTTTTTTTGGCATTTATAATGGCAGACCCAGGGTAACCAATATCGAATTTGAGTGCCGTTTAGGTGTTAATGGCGTTGTAATAGCCAGCTATAAAATCAAGGAAATAAAAAATATTACCATAATTGGTATGTCGCGTGATATTGCCTATGCAAGTTATAAAGACATGCCTTCGGGTTATACCCGTGAACATAATCCCGCCTTATATGTCCAAAGACTTGTTGAAATAGAGATCAAAAGTCGCCCACAATCTGTTGGCGGCCCGGTTGATGTTCTGGAACTTGCGCCCGGTAAGGAGTTATGGATAAACAAGAACGAGACGGCTGCAGCTTATTAATTCGAAAAAATACACGTCAATTTACACAGATAAAAGTACGCTACTTTTCAGTTTATCTCGACAGCTTTTTATTGCCAGCTAATCCGGCAATGTTAATGAGTCTTTTCTATGTTTTTCGTTGAATTAAGTCTATTATAATTTAAAATTGATAAGCTTTATTTGTGATACAGCCCTACTGCTGCAATAAAAGGCTACTGCATAGCTGCTATTTCCTTAGCGCTTAAATTCAAAAATCGTACTGCATTATTAAACAGAATATCGCGTTTTTGTTCTGGCGTTAAATAATTGCAATTTTCAATTCTGTCAATTCCAATCTTGATGGCACCCGGCCAAACCATTTGATCCGATCCATACATCACCCTTTTACCAAAACCAGCATTTACCAGGCGTTGCAAATAAAAATCAAATTCTTTTTGCGGTAGTATATAATTAATCACCCCCAGATCAACGTAAAGTTGCGGGTATGCATATAGCATCGCAATCATATCATCAATCATCGGCCAACCGGCATGCATCGCATATATTCTAAGTTTAGGATGTTTTATTAATACTTCTTCAAGGATCAATGCACTACCTAAGCGTGCACGGGAGTTTGTTACTGCTGAAACGCCCGGAGGGCCGGTTCCAATGTGTATGCCTACCGGAATATTCAGATCTTCGGCCAGTTTAAAATATGGCTCCATTGCAGGGTCGGCTGCTGAAATGCCTTCATACTGAATAGCAATTTCGCCAAATACTTTAAATTCGCCCGATTTAAAAAGCTTCGATAAGGAGTCTACATCGAGCTTTTCATTTTTTAGAATGTTGAAATCCCAGTAAACTGCATTTATAATTCTCTTTGGCAATTCAGCTTTCCATTGTCTTACTTTAGCTAGATCTCCGCTGAGTACACCATATATATTTCTTTCCTTCAAAACCATTAAAGTTTGTTCTTTAAGATCATTATCGCTAATTGGTGAAGTAATGGAAACTTTATTCCATGTGCCGTTTTTTAATGCATTTAAAAGTGTTTCCCCATATGGAACATTAGCTTCAGCATAGCCAAAATGTTTAAATGGGGTACCTACTTTTACAGGCGGAGGACCCTGGTCATCTGCGCCTATTGCATGCAGGTGCATATCAATAATTGGTAAGTTGTGTTTAACCTGCCCAAAAGCGTTAAATGCCTGTATTAAAACAAGTAAAATACATAGGTATTTTTTCATTGCCTGGATTTCTACTTAAAATTACGGTGAATTATAAAAGGCTCAATTTTTTGTCAGTAAAATACGCTTACCAATATTATTAACCTAAAACAGCTTAACCAGGATAATATTCTGATATGCGCTCTCGCTCCGAATTTGATCAACATCAACACTCTGCAATTACTGGTTCATCGACAAGTAATTAGGTATTTGAATTGTTAATCCCTACTAAAGACGAACAGAAAAATGCGACTTCGAGTTTTTCAATCTGTTCGAAATTTAAATTGCTGGCAAGGAAAAACCAAATGCATTTTTTCAAATATTAAAAATTCTGTTTCCTTGATCCGCTGTACTGGCTTTTTAAATACTGACGAAGAACATTTAACCTATATTTATCTCTTGTAAATTAAATCAAAATAAATCAGAAATGGTTCAATTTTTACCTGCCATCGCAACTGCGGTAATTGCGTTGCTCTTTTTTATCTGGAAAGGAAAAAGTCAGTCTAAATACGGTATTAACTTAAAACGTGTCATTTGTCCGGTATGTAAAACCAAACAACCGGTCATCAGGATGCCCCATGATCTGCAGCAATCTCTTTGGGGTGGTACAATTTGCCCTAAATGTAGTACCAGACTCGATAAATACGGTAATATTATTTCCTGAGTGTTTTAACATATCCGGTTATGCATTTGTCCCCGGGATACTTTCGCGGGGTTTTGTATCAGAAATACAACTTGCCGATAGCTTTTAACGTACAAATAGCTTACCGATTTACCAACAGGTATTGTGCCGTATGAACTTTAGGTATTACTTTATTTTAGTGCTGTTTTTGGCCGCTTCAACAGTGGCTTTTGCGCAGACCGAACAGACTTCTGATGAACTCTTTCAATTAGCGCGTAAAGCTGCCTTTGATCAAAAAGACTATGCAAAAGCTATTGATTTAAGTAAGCAGGCTTTAATAAAAAGCCCGGATTATGCCGATATAAAGGTGTTCCTTGGTCGCGTTTATACCTGGTCAGACAAGCTGGATAGTGCTCGCGCCCAATTTAAACAGGTATTGGAAAAGCATCCGGATAATGACGATGCCGCATTGGCATCTGGTAGCCTTGAATACTGGAACAATAATTCGCCGCAGGCACTGCAAATTGTCAATGATGGTTTAAAATATCATCATAATGCCAAAGACCTGTTGTTGTTAAAAGCTAAAGTCTTAAACGATCTGAAGCAATATAATGATGCAAGCAATACGCTCGACACTTTACTTAAAACCGATGCAACTAATACCGAGGCCCACGCGCTTGACGAAAGGGTAAAAGATAATGCTGCAAAAAATAAAATCGGTATAACCTATGATTATATCCATTTTGATAAGCAGTTTAGCGCTCCCTGGCAGTTGGTAAGCCTTGAATATGGCCGGCAAACAAGTATTGGATCTATCATTGGCTATTTAAACTATGCCAATCGTTTTAACAGCAATGGCGTACAATATGAGGTTGATGCCTATCCCCATATATCGAAAATATTTTACGCTTACGTAAGTTTGGGATACTCAAATAATGTAGGGGTGTTTCCTAAATACCGGGAGGGTTTATCCCTTTATGCCAAATTACCTGCAAGTTTTGAAGCCGACGCCGGTTTCAGACATCTTTATTTTACCGGCGATACCTGGATATATACAGCGTCCTTAGGTAAATATTATAGCAATTTTTGGTTTAACTTTCGCACTTATTTAACGCCTTCAAATAGCGCTATATCACAATCTTATTCCTTCCATGTGAGGTATTATACCGGCGGTGCCGACGACTATTTTTCATTAGGAATTGGTACAGGTGTTTCACCCGATGATCCGAAGAATGTGATCTTGTTGAATAACGGAAGTAATTATAAGCTTCGCTCTAATAATATTTCAGCTGCCTATTGGCATTCATTTAAAAAGCTGAATATTTTCTTCCTGACGGCTAATCTCGATCACCAGGAATACCAGTTTCAAACCTGGGGAAATCAACTCGATTTAGGAATAGGTTATATCAGAAGATTTTAATGAGAAGAATTCGGAAAATATTCCTGATGTATGTGATCCCGGTGGTGCTTCTTTTTCCACTGATCATGTGGCTGATTTGGGTTTTTGAACCTGAAACCAAATTAGTGGTGGCAATAATTGATAAAACATCCGTCGATCAGGCCGGACAGGAGCATATATCTTTAACCTGGATATTAAATCATAGTCGCTTTACCAAGACTTCAAATCAGAGCTATACCATAGCCAACGACTATTTTGGCTTCTTCCCTAAAGACGATGAAAAATTCAGGGTGAAAGGCCTGGAACGTTTTTCTTCGGAACAGCTCAAACAATTAAGTAATGATGCCGATCTGACCTATTATACGGATACTTATGGTGTCTATAAAAACGAATGGTATAGCCATAAAACAGATGGCGCCCGTTCGGGTGTTTTGTATGGCGGTTTAAGTGGTCAGGATATCGAGTTTCTTCAGGATATGAAGGAAAAGCACAAGCTTATCATTACAGAGTTTAATACAATAGGTTCACCTACAAATGCTGATAATCGCAACAAATTTGAAAAGTTGTTTGGTATGCACTGGACAGGCTGGACCGCCCGTTATTTCGATAGCTTCGATACTGTTCGTAACAAAGAACTTCCGCGTTGGTTGATCGGCAATTACAAAAAGCAGCACGACCAACAATGGCCTTTTCATAAATCGGGACTTGCTTTTGTTAGTAATGATGATCAAATCGTTATACTGGAAGACAGCACCCATTTAAAAGATCCAATACCTCATATACTAACATATCAGTACGGGCAAAAGAAACTTTCTTTACCCGAAAGGATGAAATATCCTTTTTGGTTTGATGTTATCGAACCTTCGCTATCGGTCAACCACGTTATCTCAACCTTTGATCTGGGGCTTAATGACCGTGGTACAGCAGAATTAAAAAAGTACGGTATACCTTCCAGATTTCCGGCTATAATTATGCATAAGGGGCCCGATTATCAGTTTTATTACTTTTCGGGTGATTTTTGTGACAACCCAATCTCGATGGAAACTTCCTATTTCAAAGGGATAAGTTATTTCCGATGGATGTTTTATAATAGCGATGATCCTGTTGAACGCCGGAGCTTCTTCTGGACTTTCTATCGTCCCATGATCACAAACATCCTGCGTGAGAACGCTGCGAGTAGGAAATAAATTTAACGATCAGCTTGATACTTACTAATTCCATCCAACCATAAATGGTGCGGAATAAAATAGAATGGCCGAACCCGGCCTTACGCCTGATGGCCAAGACGTATTATCTTGTGGACTTTATTTTGGGCTTGTGTTTCAATCAGGTTGCATTAACTTCTGCAGCTAGTAGTATAAATTCTATTTCAGGTTCTTTTAACCCAGCTAGTCGTTAAAGGTGCAATCTGATTAATTAGGGGGAAACCTGGAAATAAAACCTGTTGCCAGCGTTATAAAAGACTAACCCATTACATTCAGCTAACCGACGAATAAACTCTCTTTGAATAAGAAAAAATGATTGGTCGGCATATGATCCTTTGATTTTATCTGATTGAAAATCCTGTAGTCCGATAAAGCCTTCGTATAATGCTTAACGTGGACGCCGCAATAAGTAAAAGAAGTCAGAGCAACTGGCAAAATCATTCAAATCAGCGGCCCTATGCTAGCGGCTATAATGCTGATGCAAAGAATCTGGAATGATATGGCTACCTGTAGAGATGACTAAATTCTTACGTTTAAACTGTTCGAAACTGTTTTTCAATTGATTCAGTTTCTCATCATCCTGCAAGGGATCTTCGCCCAGGTCGGCATTTAACTTAAACAGGTTATCACCATTCAAATGGTATTCGCCCATAATAAAATCGATCAGATCCGTCTTTGTTTGCAGCAGTGGATAATTGTGGATATTACCGAAATTTCGGTTAGTATCCAGTCCCTGGCCAAGCCAGCTAACCAGCGATGGCCCTTTGATCTTATAATTATGATGCAGGTAGGCCAGCAAACTCGGACTGATATCAAAATGCGTGGATATAGAAGCGATTTGGGTTGTGCGTTTTAGCATGGGCGAGTATACGATCAGGGGTACATGGTAGCGATCGATCTTATCACTCATCGGAATTTCAGGCATTCTGTGGTCGCCTGTTATCAGGAAAATTGTATTGGCATAATCAGCGCGCTTGCGGTATTGATCAAAAAACCCGCGCAAAGCATCGTCTAAATATAAAACGCTGGCATATTGCAGCTTATAGTTCCTGTATTCGTTCTTTTTGGCATCATTAAATCCAAGCTCGACTATGCGTTGCTCAAAGCGCTTCAGGTATTTTTCCTCCTCGTTAATAGCGAATGGACTATGGGTAGATACCGTTAAAATTACGCTTAGCTGCGGTGCTTCCGCTTTTTGATCGCGTGTTACCAGATAGTGCCTGAAAAGCTCTTTATCATTGTAACCCCAGGAAAAACCATTTGGAGCCGGCAACTTTACATAGCCGGCCGGAAATGATTTTTGATCATTTAATTCGTCAATTGCATTCTTGTGCAGAAAGGTCGCCATGTTATCAAAAGCAGCATCGCCACCGTAATAAAATGATGTATGATAGCCGTTGTATTTCAACAGGCTAAGCAGCGAGAGGTGGGATGGCATTGCATCACCAAGTCCAAGGAAGCCGTTTTTTGCAAATGGAAGAGAACCCAATACTGAGGGTAGTACGGCAAAGGTTCTGCCCCCTTCACTCAGGAAGTTTTTCCAATAAAGGCTTTTACCCGATAGTGAATCGATAAATGGTGTAAAATTACCAAGATATGCCCCGTCGTTCGTAAATGCCCGTCCTAAACCTTCAACCAAAATAATTACGATATGAGGTTTGCTTTTTCCCGGTTTAAAATACGGCGATAGCACGTCGGCCGAAGTATCGCTATGTAAAAAAGGGTAATGCTCAGGATCGGTATAATTAAAAGCACTTACTTTTTTATTTTGACTGTTGTCGTAGTCGTTAATGTAATTGTCGGCATAAATATCAAGCTCCTCTTTGCTGGGGAAGAAGTGCTTGTAGGATGCAGCCCAGAAATGGTCAGATTTATTGATCACCAGGTTGTTGGAAAAATCAGACTTGAAATTTCCCGGTTTGATATGTGTGCCTGCATCGGTTGCGATGATAACCAATGAAGCTATTGGTAAACTGATCACGATAAACCAGTTGATACTGATGCGTTTGGGTAAAAACCATAGGGCTGAGACAGTACCGCCGATCAAAAGGATAAAACCTAATATTTGCAAAAAGCTTACACCTCCGGCTGCGCCTATAGTTTGCTTGATATCAGCTATCGAATAACTGTATAAGTCGGCACCCAGTGGGACCAACGCAGTAGTAAAATAAGAACTTAGCCCCAATTGTAAAATAGCCTGCAGTACAATGGCAACGCCATAGACAATCCTGGCAAATTTTGGACTGAAATAATAAAGTAAAATATAGGCAATAAAGAAGTATACCAAACCTTTGAACCAGAACAGCAGATCGTTGATCAGCGACCAAACTAAAATGCCACCAAAGCCTTGCGGAAACTGGTGTACAAAACCATTGTATATTAATTCAAAAAATGAAAGAATAAAGATGATGATAAGCCATGTTACCGAAATGGATGCAAATGATATTGCAGCCGGATTAAATTTGGAAGAAAGCTTTTTTGCCTTTGGTTTTTTATTATCCATCGTACTCAGTATTAGCGGGCTTTTTTATCGGCGGTAAATCCCTGCCTGGTCATTTCGCCCCAGGAATTTTGTTTCCTAAGCAGGCTGATATTGCCGAGCACGGCAGACCATACCACAAATGGGTGAAATATAAATGGTTCAAGTATAGCTACCAGCACCAGCCTTAGAATGTCTTTTCGCTGTTTGTATTGGTTGTAGGTAAGTACTTCCATCAATATTGCAAAAATGGAATACAAGATACCGATACAGATAACTCCGATCATAATAACCACAGCTGACCAATTGACAGCGTATGTGAAAAAATAGATGACGATACCTACGGTACCTAAAAACTCTATAATAGGAGCAAGGAATTCAAAAAAGAACCAATAAGGGTAGCTCAACATTCCCAAAATGCCATAGTTTGGATTGAAGAACATTTTCTTATGCGAACGCAAGGTTTCAATAGTGCCACGAGTCCAGCGATTACGCTGTCTGCCAAGGATCCGGTAACTTGACGGTGCTTCGGTCCAGCATAATGGATCGGGTATAAACCCAACTTTATATGGCTCTTCGCGTTCTTCCATATAGCGGCGCATCCTAACAACCAATTCCATATCCTCGCCCACAGTATCTGTATGGTAACCACCGCAATTGATGACGATCTCGCGGTCAAATGCACCAAATGCGCCCGATATCAACAGCAATCCGTTCAGCCTTGTCCAAGCCATACGACTTAACAGGAAAGCGCGGATATATTCTAAAGTTTGAATGCGCGGAAGGAATTTTTTAGGCAAATTAACTTTAACCAATCTGCCACCCTCAATCTCGCAGCTGTTGGCAACACGCACAACACCACCGGCAGCAATAACCCGGTGAGTAGATGTTTCTAAAAAAGGTTTTGCCAGTTTTAAAATAGCGTCCTGTTCCAGTATACAATCTACGTCGATACAAACAAAATAATCACTCCGGGCAATGTTGATGCCTACGTTGAGGGCATCTGCTTTGCCGCCATTCTCTTTGTCTACGATCGTCAATTTGCGGTATACAGGATTATGACTCCTGTAAATGCCTTTTACTGCTTTGGTCTTAATTTGTTGGGTGACAAAGAAATCGGCCTTGTACAGGTCATATGCGTTGATCAGTTTTTCGAGCGTATCGTCTTTACTGCCGTCATTTATGATAATTACATCGAGGTTATTATAGTGAAGCGATAATAAAGAGCGAACGTTTTCAATAATTGTTGGCCCTTCATTATATGCCGGTGCCAGAATACTCATGGTTGGTGCTTCATTTGAGGAAGCAAGCATGCGATAGTCCGTAAATCTGTTTTTGTGCAAATAGGCCCTTGTTTCCAGAATAGAAAATGCACCGATCAACAAATAAAAGGTGAGCAGTATCATAGAATAAACCAGGATACCGTAGGTAAAAGCGTGTAATAGGAACGTTTGCCAACTCATACGGACATTTCTCTTTTAATGTGCAATACTATTTCTGTTATATCCTGTTCTGATTGTTTCGAATATTCTTCTAATGACGCCATGCCGTTATTGCCGGCATTTGCCAGTGCCCGGGCTGCATCGAGTTTTAACAGATCGCTTTCGTGATTCAGCAGGTCGGTCAGGAATAGGATGTCTCTTTCAGTACCAAGCGTTTGCATAACCCTGATCATCGCCAACTGGTGTTTAAGACTTTCATTTAAAAAGCGGCTTATCAAATGATCTGTTGTTTCATCGGTATAAACTTCATTCAAACAAAGAATTGCTTCAAGTCTTACTTGTGAATCGGGGTGATCTAAACATTTTGCAATAGCATCATGTTGTTCAAAGCGGTGATAATTTCTCGCCAATTTTAAAGCAAACACTGCTACGCTGGTATTTTCAGACTGAAACCAGGGAGCAATATCAATCAGCGAGGGTGGTAAAAGCGTTAATAACTGCAATAATTTAATTTGTTGCCAGTCTGAAATAGGGTGGGTTATGGTATCCAAAAATGATAAACCATCAAATCCATTGAACTGTACCAATGCCGTTTGTGCTTCCATGCGTACATATTCGTTCGGGTCATTGGTAAACAGATGCAGATGCTCCACCAGATCACTGATCTGCATGATGGTTAGTTCGTGGATGGCTTGCGCTTTTATATACCATCGCATACTATTCAAATTCTTGATGGCATACTTGTCGAGATTCAACATGCGGTAAAGCTGAATCAAATTTTCAGCAGCTGTGCCAGTGATATTTTTCTTTGCAGAAATAATTTCACCGGTCAGCAATTTTCGGAAATAGCGGTTTTTCGCCAGTTTATCGTCGTTAAGTGTTTCTCTTATAAAACGCTCATCAATCTTGTCTTCATCATCAAAAACTGCTTTGTGGATCAGTGTATTGGCTAATGATCGCCAATGGGCATGTTTTTTTTCATGACCCGCTTTTATGAGCAGGTACAAAAGCATAAAACTTAAAAGGCATACCATCAAAATTACAATGGCAAGCAGCGCCATTGTTTGAAGATCCAAGTAAATGATGAATCCGCTAAATAAATGTGTTTTTAAGGCCAACACAGTAGTTTTTTAATTTGATAAATTATTTAACCAACGAAAGGTCAAACCTGCGTACCCGAACTGATAGTTCATTTGGACTGAAAGGCTTGGTCATATAGTCGTCGGCGCCCAGTTGAAATGCTTCAAGGACAACATTTTCCTGTCCCATCCCCGAAAGAATTACAACAGGTGTACCGGTAGGATATTTCTTTTTTACTGCACTTACCACTTCCAAACCCGATAAATAGGGCATCATAATATCGGTTATAACCAGGTCGGGCTTAAATTCGTCAAGTTTTGCTACAGCTTCACGGCCGTCATGTGTGATCACAATATCGTGGCCATCTTTTTTCAGGCGGAATTCAAGCATTTTAACCATTAATTGATCATCCTCAGCTACTAAAATCTTCATAATACAAAATTTAAATTCGGTTAATAAACAGGTTAAATTGAATAGTTTATACTTTAATCGGATAAAGTAATTCATTTATACGAAAGGGATTTAGAATGGTTAGGGTAACTAACAATTAATCGCTAAAAACTATGAGTTTATATGCCGTTTACTTAAGTTGCCAAAATGCATTTGTGTTGAAAGTTCGTGCTTGCGGTGCCTATGGTTATAAAAATGCACTAAGGCTTTTTTTAAGGCTATCTGTAATCAAGCTAAATACCCGGGAAATAATCTGGAGGCTTATTTGAAATACTGGTCGCCTTTAAAACTCTTTAAGCGAAAAATGTAGAACTTCTTGCATTCCAGGCTACTACGGTATTGCGAGTAAATGAGATCGATGGTAAAGCTGTTAAAACTATTGGCAACTTTATCAAAAGTGCTGTAATCGAAAAGATTGGAAGGTATCAGGTAGTAGGCATCATCACCTGGCTGAAGTGCTTTTTTGAATTTATTGGTAAAATAATATTGGTGAAGGCTATCAATTCCACCTAAGGCATAGGTACTTTGCCCTGTATTTGCTGCGATATAATAATCGATATGAGCAGCAGGTATCCAATGAGTTACTACCAAAGAGGCTCCGGGCCGGATGATTTTTTTAGCTACATCATTTCGGTAGACCGAATCAAAAATATGGGCTGCTTTTTTCCAGCCATACATATCAATGGTGGCATCATTTACGCCCGTTTTCATTCCGGTTTGTTGCGACGAAGTTGTGCCAGGATAGAAGTTGATTACGAATGTGCCGACGATAGCAATAACTGCAGTATAGCCTAAAGCTGTTTTTAAAACGCCCGGTAATTCATTGTATTTTGCAAGGGGTGATTCTGCAAGCCATATTGCCGGAAAAATTAGTAGTCCGCAAAGGGCAGGACCTGGCCAGTGTGATAAAGTTTCCCTGAAAAATGATACACCCAGTAAAATAAAAACCAGCGGCAGGTGACATAAGAGTAATAACTTAACCAACTCACCAGAAATGGTCAATCTACCTTTTAACGCCCTGATAACTCCAAGAATAATCAGAACATAATGAAACGGTCCGAATGAAAAAAGTACTTCACCCAGGCTTTTCCCGAATCTGATTAAACTAAAACTTCCATTAGATAAATTAACCCGCTGACTATGAAATCTATAGGAAATAAAATGATTTTGAATATTCCAGTCGATAATAGGGTAGATGATCAGCAAACTAATGCTCATCGCTATATATAAAAAGGGATTTCTAAGGTGACTGCGATCAAAAAGCAATATATAAGCAATGATTCCGGACCATATAAAAACACCATGTACTTTGCTCATGATGCACAATCCGTTTAATATTCCCAAAGCAATCCACCATACCTTTAAGTGATTGCCTTCCAGTCCCTTATCAAACACCTTGATTACTGAGATCAAAGAAGCTAACCAAAAAATCATCTGCGGGCTATCTGGTAAAATATAAATACCGATGCCTATACTGGTATAAATGCACGTGGTATATAGGAAAGCGGCAAACCAGCCAGCCCGCTCACTATGGATCAGTGTACCAAGCTTAAACATGAGCCATGTACAAATTGAAGCTGCTATAATGGCGCCCAGGCGTACAAACAATTCACTATGCAGCAATAAATTAGCGGTAGTAAGCCTTATTAACCAGGCTACCATAGGCGGGTGATCAAAATAATTCCATTGCAACTTATTGGCCAATACCCAGTAATATGCCTCGGTATTGCCCAATTCAGTTGCGGAAGCAAAGAGTATCCTGACTAATGTTGAAATAACAATTAGCCAGGTTATTTTTTTGTTATAATTCAACGGTTAGCTAACTACTTCAGATATAGCGATTGATCAGGTTTTCCAGGTATTCCTGTTTTCCGCTTATTGTTTTTGGTTCACCGTTTGCAATAGCGTAATCCCTCAATGCTTCTAATGTAACTTTACCTTCCTCAAATGCCTTACCTGTACCGCTATCGAATGATGCATAACGTTCTTGCCGGATAGAGCGGTATGCTGATTTTTGCAGGATATTATCGGCATTTATAAGCGCACGTGCAAAAATGTCCATGCCACCGATGTGGGCATAAAACAGGTCGGCGGGGTCGGTTGAGTTACGGCGTATCTTGGCATCAAAATTAATTCCGCCTCCTGCAAAACCTCCGGCTTCTAATATGATCAGCATGTACTCCGTAACCTCGTTAATGTCGTTAGGGAACTGGTCGGTATCCCAGCCATTTTGTGCATCTCCCCGGTTAGCATCAATTGAACCAAGAATACCGGCGTCAGCGGCAACCTGCAGATCGTGCTGAAAAGTGTGCCCGGCCAAAGTTGCATGGTTTACTTCCAGGTTCAGTTTCATGTCTTTTAACAGGTCGTATTTTTGCAGAAAGCCAAGCACTGTCGCCGCATCGTAGTCATATTGATGCTTGGTAGGCTCACAAGGTTTGGGCTCGATAAAAAAAGTGCCTTTAAATCCATTTCTACGGGCATAAGCTATCGATTGGTGCAGAAATTGCGCCAAATGTTCCTGCTCACGCTTCATATCGGTATTCAACAGGGTCATATAACCTTCACGGCCACCCCAGAATACATAGTTCTCGCCATTGAGGGCAATTGTGGCGTCAAGGGCTGCTTTCACCTGGGCAGCAGCATGGCTTAACACATGAAAATCAGGATTGGTAGCAGCACCGTTCATGTATCGGCGGTTTGAGAATAAATTGGCGGTACCCCAAAGTAATTTAACGCCGCTATCTGCCTGTTTTTGTTTGGCATAATCAACCAGAGCCTGGAGGCGCTTTTCGTTTAGGCTAATATCATTGGTATAATCAACCACATCTACATCATGAAAACAGTAGTAAGGCAGATTCATTTTAGTAATGAATTCAAATGCCGCATCCATTTTATCTTTGGCGCGATCGATAGCATCAGCTTTTTCGTTCCATGGGAATAAATGCGTAGGCTCGCCAAATGGATCAGCTCCCGAACCACAGAACGAATGCCAATAGGCGCAGGCAAACCGTAAATGATCTTTCATGGTTTTACCGGCAACTACCCTGTCCGCATCATACCAGCGGAATGCCAGTGGATTATCGCTTTCCGGTCCTTCGTACTTAACCTGTCCGATGCCTTTGAAGAATTCTTTTTCGCCCCTGAGAATCATGTTATTGAATGAGTTAGTGATTGATTGTTGTGTTGGTTGAATTAGTTGTATTAGTTGTATTAGTTGTATTAGTTGAATTAGTTGTATTGGTTTATTCGATGCCTGATACCGAATACCTATTACCCCATTTTACTATTTAATATTTTTTTCCAATCCTGATATATTGGTTCAAAGCGGTTGCCTTTTGGTTCAACAACTTTTATTTTTTCTAACTTATTGAAAGCCTCTTTAGGTGATGAAAAAACTTTTGCGCCGATACCGGCACCAAGCGCAGCTCCAACACTGCCATCGTTTTTATAAAGCTCTACCGGAACGCCCGTAGCGCTCACGAAAATTTCGGTGAACAGGTCGCTCAAAAACAGGTTGGCCCGGCCAGCGCGGATGATGGCTGGTGCCATACCATTTTCGCGCATAATATCAAGCCCGTATCGGAATGCACAAGCGATGCCTTCCTGTACTGCGCGAAGTATATGTTCTTTACTGTGAATGTTGAAATCAAGATTTTCAATATGGGCGCCGATAGGTTTATTGTTCAACATACGTTCAACTCCGTTCCCAAATGGGAGTATCCGCAAGCCATAACTACCAACCGGTGCCTGGGCGGCAATTTCATTTAATTGTGTATAACTGGTATTCGGTCCGAATAAAGCCTTTGCCCAGCTGTACAACCTGCCTGTGCCGTTTATACATAGTAGTACCCCCAGGCGTTGTAAGTTTTCAGCGTAATTAACATGTGCAAAGGTGTTTACCCTGGATTGCCGATCATAGGCAAGTTTATCGCTGACTCCATAAATAACCCCCGAAGTACCTGCTGTTGCAGCTACTTCACCCGGATTCAGCACATTCAACGATAAGGCATTATTGGGTTGGTCTCCGGCTTTATAGGCAACCGGAATGCCAGGTTTTAACCCTAATTTATTTGCTACCTCGGGCAAAAGCTCGCCGTGTGTTGAAAAAACCGGCTTTATGAGCGGGAAAAACCAGGAGTCGAAATCAAAATATTTGATGACGTCTTTGGATAGTCTTTGATCTAAAAAATCGTAGAAAATCCCCTCTGATAATGCAGATGCGGAAGTAGTTATATGACCGGTTAGCCGCATGGCTACAAAGTCGCCCGGTAACATTACTTTGTCTATTTGTTCATAAACTTCTGGTTCATTTTGTCTAACCCAGGCCAATTTTGAGGCAGTGAAATTGCCTGGCGAATTTAAAAGATGTTCAAGGCAGCGTTTTTCTCCGATTGCAGTAATAGCTTTGTTGCCAATTTCTACAGCGCGACTATCACACCAAATAATACTATCACGCAATACTTCCTGCCGGGCGTTTACAAGCACCAATCCATGCATCTGGTAAGCAATGCCTATGGCAGCAATATCTTTCGGGTCGTATTTGCCACCCCGATTGCATAGCTGAATGGCTTGTTGCACCTGAAGCCACCACATTTCGGGCGACTGCTCGGCCCAGCCAGGTTGGGGCGATAGAATGGCGTTCTCCTGATCAGGATACTGCGCTGAAGCTATTGCCTGCTGCGTTTCGGAATCAACTACCGATACTTTAATAGACGAAGTGCCAATGTCAATACCTAAGAGTAACATCAAGCGCAGATTTTACAGGGTGAATTTTTGTTCGGAATAATTGGCTTCCGGCTACTAAAATAAGGTTATTTTTTATAGTAGGATGAAAAAAGTGCTTAGTTAATAGGTGATTTGTTAACCTGCAATCAGTTAGGCAATTGATGGAAAGTTAAAACTTGTTTTAACTTTCAAAAGCCAACAGAACACTTGTCACAAATCACCGATCACAAGTTAACCGATCACCAGTTAGCAGATCACTACAAAATTAATACCCCAATCTTGGATCAGATTTAAACTTCAGCTGAAATTCTTTTGGTGCTTCGGCGCCCAGCAGATTTTTAACAAAATAATCCCAGCGGCGCCGCATCATATAAAATGAGTATTGTCCGTAACCATGAGGGCTATTTGGAAAAACGATGAGGTCATAGTCTTTTCCGGCTTTTTCAAGTGCTTCAATAACCAGCAAGGTGTTTACAGGCGGCACATTATCGTCCATTAAGCCATGGGCCAGCAGCAGTTTGCCTTTAAGATTTTTAGCCAGATTTTCATTGGCTTGTGCTGCATAATCTGAATTGCTTGTCAAACCATTGTAGCGCTCGCCCCAGTCGTCCTCATAATTCAAATTTTCATGGTTTCCGGATTCAGATATACCCACCTTAAAAAAGTCGGGATAGCGGAACATTGCACCGGCAGTAGCAAATCCACCTCCGGAATGCCCCCAGATACCTACACGATTGGTATCAATATAAACATACTGTTGTGCCAGTTGGCGTATGCCGGCTATTTGGTCGGGCAGCGTATTTTCGGCCATATTGCCGTAGCTCATATCGTGGAAGCTTTTAGAGCGAAGTGGGTTGCTGGTGCCCTCAATGGCCACAACAACAAATCCAAGCTCAGTAAGCGCGTTGCAATCGCCTCTTGAGGCTGCAAATGACCAGCTTCCTACACTACCACCCTGCGGACCCGGATATATATAGTCAATGATCGGATATTTCTTGTTTGGGTCGGCATTAGGCGGCGTAAACAACAGGCCATAAATATCCGTTTTGCCATCATGTGCTTTAACCGAGAAGGGGATAGGAGCATGCCATCCGGTAGCTACCAGTCTGGAAACATCAGCAGATTCAAGCGCTAGCAATTGTTTGCCATTTTGGTCGCGCAATACGGTTACCGGTGGTACATCTGGTTGCGAATAAGTATCGATGATATACTTTCCATTTGGAGCAAATGAAGCCTGATGATTGCCTTCCGCAGGGGTAAGATCGGTCAGGTGTTTGCCATCAAAGCCGATACGAAACAAGTGCGAGAAATAAGGGTTTTTTTTATCAGTGCCATCGGCTTCAAAATACAATTGTCTTTTTTGCTCATCTACACTCAGTAAACGGGTAACCACCCATTCGCCTTTGGTGATCTGGTTTTTTACCTGTCCTGTGGTGGCGTCATACAAGTATAAATGTCCCCAGTTATCCCGCTCCGAAAACCAAATGATCTCATTACTATGCGCCAGATAACGCCAGTTGATAGCACCCCAGCCAGATTCATATTGTGTTGCTACTTTCTCTTCAAAAACTTCGCGCACCGCGCCGGTTGATGCGTCAGCAATCCGGAATTTCTCGATCTTATGATCTCTTGAAGTCGATACAAAGGCTAAATGACTACCATCGGCTGTCCAATCAACATCATCAAATGTGCCACTGCTTGCAATATCATCACTCAATGAAGCCCGGTGCGGATCTGCAGGCACCTGTATTTTGATAACTTTGGGTTGATCTACTTCAATGATCACACGTTCAATCATCGGAATGACGGCATCACCCGGTAAAGGATATTTCCATTCCCGTAATTTTTGATGACCAACATTGGTAGTTACCAGGTACATGCTGCCAACTTCGCGCTGGTCGTCTTTAAATGTTGCTATCTTTTTTGAGTCGGGCGACCAGCGTAAAATGGCGCCTTCGCTGCTAGTCCAGCCTGCGTTATCGGTTGCATATCCGTAATCTTTTATACCGTCGGTAGTAAGCTGAGTCGATTTACCGGTGGCTACATCACGCACCCAAAGGTTCCAGTCTTTGATATAAGCTGCTTTTGTAAGATCAGGCGAAAGCACTTCCAGGCCACCGCCTCTGCGACGCCCACCGGGTGCATTATTGCGCCCAGAAGAGGTCTTACCCTCGTCTTTAGCTATCGCATAACTGCCCAGATCAGCTTTCCAAAGTTGACCATCAGCTCTGAATGTGATCGATTTTTCATCTGCAGCAAAGTTGATACTGTTGAATGGTAAAGCACCTCCCTTGTATTGTTTGCCTGTAACTGATGAAAGCGATGCTGCAAGTTTTTCCTGATCAAATGCCGGTGTGCGGCTTTTCTTTGCCGGGTCGACAAGAATAAAATCACTGCCGGTAGCCGTTAGGGTTCTATACCAAAATTTACCGCTGGGTAACCATTCCGGTCGTAATGAACCATGATCGATATAAGACTCGGTTCCATAACTAAGTCGGCTTTCAGCACGCTGGTAATCTTCCGTAGTTAGTTTTTGCTGTGCATTTACCGAAAAAACACAGGCCAATGGAATAATGGAAAGGAGAAGTTTGTTCATTATTGTTGCTTTAAGATCTGAAAACAATTATGCACAAAAATGCTCGTCCCGCCAAAAATATAATGTAACGGCTTTGTGTTAAACGACCGGAATTTTACTGCTTGCGAAATTATCAATAAGCGTAAACAGCAAAACCCCAGGCTGGCAAACTTTTAGCTTTTGCAGATACATTGGCTTTAATTCCACCAAATACATCATACGGGCTTCCGTAAAGGCTTTTGTCTTTGATCTGTATCGTTTGCTTTTTGGCTGATAGGTTTAAAATTACCAGCACTTTTTTGCCAGCTTTGGCCCTTACATAAGCATATACTGCTTTATTGTCTCCGGCATCAACCTTTTTAAAGGAAGCATCAGAAGCCAGAGCAATGTTGTTTTTGCGCAAAGCGAGTAGTTTTTTGTAAAAACCTGCTCTTTCAAATTTGCCAAATGTCATCGGATCATGTTCGAAAAACTGTATAGCACGTAAAACCGGTTCTTCCTGTCCGCTATATATCAGTGGTACGCTGTGATAAAATGTTTGGGTAAGCACGGCGAAAGGTGCATGTGCAGCGCCCGGAAAAGTGCCGAAGTCGGACTTGTTCCAGCTATTTTCATCGTGGTTGCTGGTAAAATACAACTCGAGTCCGTTTTTGGGATATTCGGTATCATATTTTGATTTGATGCTATCTAAAGCGAAAGCCGGGCTGGCACCCTTGGCAACATCTATCATTTTGTGAAACATATCCCAGGAGTAAGTGGCATCAAATCCGCTGCGGTGCAGGTAATCTTTATCGCCTTCGGCCAGCATGAACAAGTTACGTCCCTTGCGTAATTCGGCAATACACCTTGTCCAGAAGTTTTCGGGTACGTTCCAGGCTACATCGCAACGAAAGCCATCAATATGGGTATTAACCAGCCAATATTTCATGGCATTGATCATACTGTCCTGCATTTCTTTGTTCGTATAATCAAGTTGCCGGGTATCGTCCCAGCCGTATGGTATAGCCGGTTTTCCGTCTTTGTCTTTCACGAAAAAATCCGGATGTTTTTGCAGCCAGTAATGGTCGGCTCCGGTATGATTTGGTACCCAATCAATCAGCACTTTCATGCCTTTGGCGTGGATGGTGTTTACAAGGTTTTTAAAGTCGTTAAAATTGCCATATTCCGGGTTGATAGCAGTATAATTTGATACGGCGTAATAACTACCCAGTGTTCCTTTCCGGTCTGTCTTGCTGATCGGGTTGATGGGCATAAACCACAGCGTTTGTACACCCATGGCTTTCAATCGATCCAGACTTTTAGCAAATGCTGCAAAGGTGCCTTCCTGCGAATATTGCCGAACATTTACTTCGTAGATATTTCCCTGCATGATCCATGCCGGGTGACCATCGATAGTTTTGGGTGATTGAGCCTGGCATAACTGCACTGACAAAAATGAAAGCAGTATCAGAGCGATAAAGCTTTTGAGGTTTTGAACACGAAATAGCATGATTTTAGATTTGTTGCTAAATTACACTTTTACAAACAATAGTTGCCAGTTTTACTTCTGAACTATCCTGATCAGGTTTCCGCAGGTATCGTCGAATGTGGCGATTTTGACCGGGCCAGCCTGCATCGGTGCCTGGGTGAATTTAACGCCCGACTCAACTAATTTTAAATGGGTTTGTTCTATATCCTTTACGGCAAACATGGCTGCTGGTATGCCGGCATTGAACAGTATTTGCTGGTACTCGGCAGCAGCAGGCTTCCCATCTATCTGGATCTTGGTGCTCCAATTAGGTTCTAAAAGTATTTCTACCTCGTTTGGCCCTTCAGGTGCCACTACTGTCAGCCATTTGGTTTCGCCAAGCGGTATTTCGGTCTTTTTGATAAATCCCAAGGCTTCGGTATAAAATTTCAGGGCTTTGTCCTGGTTATCAACAAGGATGCTTGTCAGTATTGTTCTCATTTTAAATTCTATTTTCGATATTCAAATCTTGTAATTTTTTGTTTGAAAATCGCTATGCAATTGTTCTGGTCATCATCGGTATTAGTATTTAATTCTGATAGCTGTTACACTATGGTACCAATTGCCGTAAAATCAATAAGTTCCTAAATCGACATTATTGATTAAACACTTATATTTTAGCAAAAAAGCGAGGACAAGGTTATGAAGTATCTTATTATAGGTTTTTGTGTTTTCTTGTCGGGCCTTAGCTGGTACAGCTGTAAAAAGTCGGAGCCTGCGACCCTGGGCGCAATTCCAAACGGTGGCAAGGTTACCAATAATAGCCTGGACACTGTTCATCAAGGCCTAACCGGAAATCTGGCTGTTGATTCTGTTAACTTAATTGGCACCTGGAAATGGGTAGCACAATTTGACCTTGGTAATCCGCAAGGCGATTTGCAAAATCCCGCTAACTCCGGCATTCAGGAAACAATTGTTGTGGATGCAGCAAACAACTGGACACAAAGCCAGAATGGAATATTGTTAAATTCGGGCAATTGGAAATTTGCCATGCTGATGCCTCCTTCCGGATGGCCGATACCTTTTTTGGTATTGAAGAATAAACAACAACCTAATGCGCAGACCAATGATGATTTTAATTTCGCCACAGGCTTCGGAGGATCATTTCATTTGACCAGGGATACGCTGATCTTTTATGGCGTTTCAAATAATAACGGGCAATCTGCAAGTACGGCTTCTGAGCGGATCTATACCAAATAGAACCGTTTAATACCCATGTTTTAGTTTGTAAAGCAAATTTTGGTGATCTTTTCTTGCAATAAACCGGAAAAGCTTAAATTGTGCTACCAATTATTTGATTTATGGCCAATATTAACGGAACAGGAAAAGAACAGCACACTTATGATGCCATTGTTATCGGCTCGGGTATCAGCGGCGGCTGGGCGGCAAAAGAACTTTGTGATCATGGACTAAAGACACTGATCCTTGAACGCGGTAAAAATGTAGTTCATTTAAAGGATTATCCAACGGCTACCAAAGGGCCCTGGGAATTTCCGCATCATACCCGCGAACCCATTGCTGTTACCAACGAAAACCCCGTTGTTGCCAGGTGCTATGCATTCAGCGAAGCAACCGAGCATTTTTTTGTTAAAGATAAGCAGCATCCCTATGTACAGGACAAGCCATTTGATTGGATACGTGGTTATCAGGTAGGTGGTAAGTCGTTATTATGGGCCCGCCAAACCCAGCGCTGGAGCAAATATGATTTTGAGGGACCTGGCAGGGATGGTTTTGCGGTCGACTGGCCAATTCGTTACGAAGATATTGCCCCCTGGTATAGCCATGTGGAAACGTTTGCCGGCATTGCCGGGAATAAAGATGGTTTGGAAACCTTGCCTGATGGTGAGTTTTTACCTGCCTGGGAAATGAACCGGGTAGAAAAAGATATGACCAAACGTATCAATGCCCATTATAAAGGTGAACGAAATGTGATCATTGGCCGATGTGCACATTTAACCAAGCCTAATCCTATTCATATACAACAGGGCAGGGGGCAGTGCCAGGCACGTAGTTTATGCGAACGTGGGTGTCCATTCGGTGGGTATTTCAGCTCCAATTCATCTACTATTCCATGGGCACTTAAGACAGGTAATTTAACTGTAAGGCCAGATTCTGTAGTGCATTCCATTATCTATGATGAAAAGAAGGGTAAGGCCGTTGGTGTACGAGTAATTGATGCACATACCAAAGAAGCCACAGAATTTTACGCAAAGATCATATTTTTAAATGCTGCTACCATCAACAGCAACCTGGTGATGTTAAATTCAACATCCTCACGTTTCCCTAATGGTTTAGGCAACGATAGCGGTGTATTAGGTAAATATGTTGCCTTCCATAATTACCGGGGTAATGTTTTTGCAACTATTGATGGTTACCTCGATTCTTATTATTACGGTCGCCGTCCAACGGCTATTATGATGCCCAATTTCCGCAACGTTTATAAGCAGGAAATGGATTTCAGACGGGGATATATGACATTTTATTCTGTAGCTCGCGAAGGTTGGGGACATGATACCGATGGTATTCAACTTGGTGGAGCTTTTAAAGATAATATTGCGGAGCCGGGGCCATGGGTGGTTTCTACCCAAATGCAGGGTGAAACCATTCCGAAGGAAACAAATTATGTTAGCCTGAGCAAGGATGAAAAAGATGAATGGGGTGTGCCTTTACTAAAAATGAATATCTCTTATGACGATAACGATGTAAAAAGCATGCACGATTTTATGAATCAGGCATCCGAAATGCTCGATATTGCTGGTGCTAAAAATATTGTTCAGTATGATACCAAACAAGCCCCGGGATTGGATATCCACGAAATGGGTGGCGTACGTATGGGTCGCGATCCTAAAACATCCATACTCAACTCCTGGAACCAGGTACATAGTTGTCCAAATGTTTTCGTTACCGATGGTTCATCAATGGTTTCTACCAGTACACAAAATCCTTCGCTCACTTTTATGGCGATCACTGCCCGGGCGGCAAATCATGCGGTTGAGGAGTTGAAGAAGGGCAATTTGTCTTAGGAGGGGAAAGTGTAAAGGTGAAAGGTGAAAGGTGAAGGGTGAAAGGATGAAGGAGAAAAGACGAAGGAGTAAGGATGAGGGAGAAAGGATGAAGGAGAAAAGACGAAGGAGTAAGGATGAAGGAGAAAAGACGAAGGAGTAAGGATGAAGGATAATGGAGAAAAGAGAGTGAGTGATTAAATTTTAAGGGTAAGTAGTTTAAAATTCACATTAAAAAAACAGTGATTTGTCTTTAACCTTACGCTGCTTATCCTATCTTCGCCTCATGGCAACAAAACTCACAATTAACAGTAATGGTTCCGTCAAGGTAGACGGCGATTTTGAAATAGTAGATAAGGACGGCAACGTTTACGGACTTCAGGGACGTACGATTGTTTCAATTTGCCGTTGCGGCTTATCTCAAAACAAACCATTTTGCGATGGCTCACACAAAGGTCATTTCGAACATGATGCCCAGGCATTTGACCTGCCGCCTAAAAAAGTATAATCAGTTTAGGAGGAAGGCTAAAGGATAAAAGACGAAAGACAAAGGATAAAAGACGAAAGACCAAAGAAAAACGTTTTACCTGAAAATCGGGCGCAAATAACTCTTACCTTTTACCTTTCACCTTTCACCTTTCACCTTTCACCTTTCTCCTTTATCCTTTATCCTTTATCCTTTATCCTTCATCCTTTCACCTTCATCCTTCCTCCTTAAAATCCACTATCATCCAATGCAAAATCATTTTTGCGGGTTTGCCATTTGCCTTTGGTAAAATCCGGGAATTGCTGTGGCATATTTCCTTCCGCTAATGATTTTTCAGAGAGTGGTAATATCACACTCATCGTCACCGAATCATATACATCTATAGGGGTAGGGCCCTTCTTTTTCACGGCTTCAACAAATGCATTAAATACAAACCAATCCATGCCGCCATGGCCTGCACCGGCAGCATCATTTGCATATTTTTTCCAAAGCGGGTGCTCATATTTTGCAAACCATTCTTTAGCCGGATCCCATTCATCCTCTTGCTTAGATTGATTTTCGATGTAAACCGATTGATTGACATCCATCCAGATTCCCTTGGTACCCTGTACGCGGAAACCTAAAGAATACGGCCTTGGTAAATGGGTATCATGACTTAACATTACTGTTTCGCCATTGGCACAATTGAGCATGGTAGTTACCACATCGCCATTTTTGTAATTGATCTTTGCGTTAGGGTGGCCGGGTGCAATTTCTTCAACATATGCGCTTAATCCCCTTGCTTTCGTCGCAAACGAAACCAGGTTAGTGAACCGGTTTCCGCGGGTGATATTGGCATAATGCATAACCGGACCGGCACCATGGGTAGGGTAGATGTCGCCGTTGCGATCGATATTAAATTGCGTACGCCATTGTGCTTCGCTAAAAGCTTTCGGGCCAAATTCCGGGCCTTTTCCGCCGAAAGGCTTGCCATCGTTAAATAACACATCGCGCAAATTATGCTGATAGCCACCTTCCAGGTGGATGATCTCGCCGAACACGCCTTGTCGTACCATATTTAGCGCAGCCATAACATCGCGGCGATAGCAAACGTTTTCCAGTGTCATATAGGGAATACCGGTTTGCTCGGAAATATTGACCAGATCCCAGTGATCTTCTACCGAGAGTCCCGCTATTACTTCGCATCCAACATATTTGCCTGCCTTCATAGCATCTATGGCCTGAGGATGATGAAACTGCCACGGTGTAGCGATGATAACGGCATCAATATCCTTACGATCGAGCAGGCCTTTGTAAGCTTCAATGCTTCCCGTATATTCTTTTGGCAGCGGCTTACCGGCTTTTCTGAATTGCTGACGACAGAACTCCAGCGAACTTTCCTGGGTATCGCATATCGCCACGATCTCAACGTCGCTGCGTAAAAGTCCCTCAGCAATATGGCTACGGCCACGCAAGCCTACTCCGATATAGCCCAAACGAACCTTATCGGCTGTCGCGCGGGCGAATAACGAGCCTGAAGGTAATATGGTGATTCCGGCGGCGGCTACTGCGCCTTGTTTTACAAATGTTCTGCGATTCATGATTTACGACTTGAATTGGTACGGACTAAAATAGGAAATTATTTAAATGTGTGCGCACACACATTTTTTTTATTCGGTTTTACTAAATCAAATTTATGTAATACCTTGCTGTATGAGCGAAAAATTATTGCAAATACCTTTTCTGCCTGAAGTTAATTCAAAAACGCCAATTTCGGCAATATCCCGGTTGCTAAACACGGTGCCGAAATATGACGTCGGGTTTACGCCATGGTCGCAATTCCCTGAGAAGCCAAAGGTTCAATTCCAAATCGCTCACAACGGTTATGCCGTGTTATTGAAATATGAGGTGCAGGAGGCTGAAACTCTCGCAAGGTTTAAGCAACCAAATGAGCCTGTTTACCGGGATAGTGCAGTAGAGTTTTTTATAGCGTTTGACCAGAATGGTTATTATAACCTGGAGTTTAATAGTTTGGGTACCTGTTTAGGTGGCTATGGAAAAGAAAGAATCAATCGGCAAGATCAGGCTCCGGCACTGCTGAAAACGATACAGTATTTTACGCAAAAGGAAGATAGCGTAGATGGACAGTCGGCCTGGTCCTTAACACTTTTAATTCCGGTTAGTATTTTCAGGTTCGACCCGATAACCTCTTTAAATGGCAAAAAATGCCGTGTTAATTTTTACAAATGCGGCGACGACCTGCAAAAGCCTCAATACCTTGCCTGGAGTAATATCGACTGGCCAACACCAAACTTTCATTTGCCGCAGTTTTTTGGCGATGCTGAGTTTATGCATTAACCAGCGAATTTTGCTGGCTATGAATAAAAGGAATAAACTGCTAACTTTAATACATAAACCTAACACAATGAATCCTGTTATTCCTGAAAAAGAAGGGCGACTGTTATCGCTTGACGTCATGCGCGGCCTGATCATGATATTTCTGGCCGGTGAAAGCTGTCTGGTGTATGAATCGCTCAATAATTTACATGTTGGCGGCTTTTTCGATACGGTGATGCTGCAGTTTGACCATCATCCCTGGAATGGCTTGCGATTATGGGATTTGATTCAACCGGCATTTATGACCATGGCCGGTACAGGTATGTTTATCTCATGGCATAATAAGCAACAAAAAGGTATCAGCTGGCGCCAAAACTTTAAACATATTGCTTTTCGTTCCCTTAAGTTATTTATTCTTGGTACAGCCGTACAATGCTTTTATGCCGGAAAATTGGTTTGGGAATTATGGAATGTGCTTACCCAATTATCTTTTACTACGCTGGTAGCCTACCTGATCATTGATAAATCCTATAAATTTCAGATTGTTGTATCCGTATTATTGCTCGTGTTGACGGAAATCTTATACCGCACTGTCCTCGTTCCCGGTTTCAATCAACCTTTTGTAGAATATCACAATTTTGGTGCCTGGCTTGATACCGTTTTGCATGAACCGATCAATCGGGGAGGATGGGTGACCATTAATTGTTTACCTACTGCTGCCCATACTATCTGGGGCTGTCTGGCTGGCAAATTGCTGGTTTCCGAAATTGCGCCGATCCAAAAAGTTAAATACCTGGTCATAGCTGGAATTACGGCATTGGTCATAGGCTTTGGTATGGATTGGACCCATATTACCCCCATTATCAAACGTATAGCCACTACTTCATTCACTTTTGCTTCCGAAGGATGGGTGTTGCTGTTATTGGCTACTTTATACTGGTTGATTGATATCAAAAAGATAAACAGCTACGCCTGGATCGCCGCAGTAGTGGGGATGAATTCAATTTTTATCTATTATTTCTTCAATACCGTAGGCTACCAATGGTTCAATGGCGCTGTTGGTATATTTGTTAAAGGTTTTGCAGGATCGATCGGTATCACACCCAATATTTCTTCTGTTTTAACAGCACTTGTTACCTGGGTTTTGGAGTGGGGTTTGTGTTATTGGCTGGTTAAGCGGAGGGTGTTTTTTAAGTTGTGAAAGTTGGGTTGAATGAGTGGGATTGGGTTGGATTGAGTTAGTTTGGGTTTATTGAGTTAGATTGGGCTTTCCTTAATTCAAGCCGATCAGTCTATTCAACTCAATCCAACCTATAAAACTCAATCAACATATTCAACCTATTCACCAAAATCCAACAAAACTAAAATTTACCGAACAACCGCTCCTTCACACCTCCAAACCATTCTTCTCTCAAAATACTTAAAACAATGGAGTTGCGTCGGGTGCCATCTTCCTGCCAGAGATTGCTGCGCAAGATTCCGTCAACCTGACAACCTATACTTTTCATAGCGGCAATACTGCGTTCGTTGCGGGCATCGGCACGAAATTCAACCCTGTACATTTCCAGCGTTTCGAAGGCGAATTGCAGCAGCAGAAATTTGCAGTGCTTATTCAGTCCTGTGCCCCGAAATTTGCTTCCATACCAGGTATAGCCTAATTGCAGCACCTGGTTAGCAGGTTGTATATCGTAATACCGTGTACTGCCGGCGTATTCGCCGCTTAGTTTATCGTAAACAATAAAAGGGTATTCATTTCCAGCTGCACGATTTTTAAGCGCTGTTTGAACATAGGCATTCATTCCTGCCTCACCATGCGGACTAATGGCAGAATAGGTCCAGGTATCAGGCTCATGGATAGCAAAGGGTAAATAATGTTCGAGGTCCGACTCAACCAGCGGACGTAATAATACCCGCTCATCTTCAAGTATATATTCAGCAGTAGGGTCAAAATTAGAAGGCATGATCTATAGTGTTTTATTGATAAATTCCCGGACTAACGGCATCGCTTAAAATATTATTACGCTTGATTCGTCTCCTTTAGTATGGCGCTGAAATTATAAATTATTTTATGCATTGGCATGCAAATGCAATGTTATTTTTGTTGGATCGACCCAAATTGAAAAATGAATATGGCAAAAAAAGCTACTCCTAAGCAGGGTAAAAAGCCTGGTATATTTAGCTTGCTAAGTCCTTACCGGGGATTGATCATACTGCTGATATTGTTTGCCTTGTTAAGCAATACCGGCAACCTTTGGCTGCCAAAAATAATCTCGCATGGTATCGATGATTATATCAAAGGTTTGGTGCAACACCGGGGGCAGAAGTTTGATTTCGATTTGCTGCCCATCATTATCAAGTTTACAGCTGCTATAATAGCCATCTTTATTTTCTCCTATATCCAGGCGCTTATCCAAACCTATGCTTCGGAGAAAGTAGCCCGTGATCTCAGGAGCAAACTTTCGGATAAAATATCCCGCCAGAGCAATTCATTTATTGATGAAGTTAGTCCGGGCAAACTCTTAACTAATCTTACCGCCGATGCCGATTCGATCAAGCTATTTGTATCACAGGCTTTAGTGTCAATTGTTTCATCAGTTTTTATCATTATAGGCGCAAGTATCATGTTGCTCACCATCAACTGGCGGCTGGCACTTTGCGTTATTGCCATCATACCCATCATAGGGGTAACCTTTGCCCTGGTATTAAAAAAGGTGCGGGTACTTTTCAAGGAAAGTCGTGCAGTGATCGACTGGCTCAACAAGGTGATCAATGAGAGTATACTGGGTTCGGCATTGATCAGGGTCATCAATTCACAACAGCTCGAATTCAATAAATTTTTACAAGCCAATACAAAAGCCAAAGAATATGGTTTGCAGATACTCCGGCTGTTTGCAGGATTAGTACCAGTAATTACTTTCACTGCCAATGTCGCGACGCTAACCATATTGGCTTTGGGCGGACATTTCGTTATCGCAAGAACGATGTCTTTAGGCGATTTTGCCGCATTTAACAGCTACCTGATCCAATTAATATTCCCTATTCTGGTGATTGGATTCATGAGTAATATTATTGCACAGGCAACAGCCTCTTTTGAACGCATCAATGCGATAATCACTGCGCCCGATCCTTCAGAAACCGGAACGCATACAGACACAATCCGCGGGGATATTGATCTTGAAATGGTTAATGTTTATTTTGGTCAAAAGCCTGCTTTAAAAGATGTTTCAATCCATATTAAAGCTGGTTCAAAGATAGCGGTGATTGGGCCAACTGCGGCTGGTAAAACGCAATTGCTTTATCTGCTTACCGGTTTGATCAAGCCTGATAGCGGAACGGTTAAATTTGATGGCAGGCTGATCGAAGAATATAACAGCGAGGCATTTCATAGCCAGGTTGGATTTGTTTTCCAGGACAGTATTATTTTCAATATGAGTTTGCGGGAAAATATCGCGTTCAGCAAAATGGTGACGGATGAATCACTCGAAAAAGCGATGCGTACGGCTGAATTGTATGATTTTGTGAATACGCTGCCCGAAAAGCTTGATACAATAGTTTCTGAGCGGGGTTCAAGCTTGTCGGGTGGGCAAAAGCAGCGAATCATGTTAGCCCGGGCGCTGGCTGTTGATCCGAAGGTATTATTACTCGATGATTTTACTGCCCGGGTTGACGGCAATACCGAAAAGAAGATACTGGAGAATGTGCAGCAAAACTACCCGGGTTTAACCCTTATATCAGTAACTCAAAAAATAGCGTCGGTTGAACATTATGACCAGATCATACTTTTAATGGAGGGCGAGATCATTGCGGCAGGTAAACACGAAGAATTAATGCAAACAAGCACCGAATACGTACAGATCTATAACTCACAACAAAGCACCAGCAATTATGAATTATGATCTGAATAAACTTACGGCAGAGCAGGAAAAGCGGTCGACGCTAGGTGCCTTAAAGAAATTGCTTGAACTGATCGCCCATGAACGTAAGAACCTATGGATGGCCTTTGCAGCTATACTGGTGAATTCAGCGGTAAACCTTTTCGGACCGCTATTGATCGGTCATGCTATTGACAAGTATGTAATACCCGGCAATTACCATGGTGTATTGGTTTACTCGGGAATATTGTTGGCCATGTACATTTGCGGCCTCTTTGCCAGCTATCTGCAAACCATTCTGATGGGTGGTGTAGGGCAGAGGATGCTTTTTACGCTTCGCAATGCAATATTCAACAAATTACAATTGCTGCCTGTAGCTTTTTTCAACCAGAACAAAGCCGGCGACCTGATATCAAGAGTAAACAACGATACAGATAAAATCAATACTTTTTTCAGCCAGTCGCTGATGCAATTTGTGGGTGGTTTGGCAACCATGACCGGCGCCAGTATTTTCTTATTGGCGATCAATTTTAAATTAGGACTGGCTACGCTTGCACCTGCAATACTGGCCTGGTTATTTACTAAAGTATTGTCGCCCTGGGTAAAGCAAAAGAATGCTGCCAACCTGAAAAGTGTGGGAGGGATGAGTGGAGAGATACAGGAAAGTCTCAACAACTTTAAGGTGATCATTGCCTTTAACCGCCGCGATTATTTCCGTAAGCGCTTTGAGGAAGCTAACCTGGTTAACTATAAAAGTGCCATTAAAGCCGGTATTGCTAACAATATCTACTTGCCGGTATATAGTTTAATGTCGGGTTTTGCACAGCTTATTGTGCTTGCTTATGGTATATACCTGGTATCGCTCAATACCCATCCTTTTGGCAGTAATGCTGCGGATGATTTTACCATAGGGTCGCTGATAGTTTACCTCACTTACGCTAACAGTTTTTATAATCCATTGCGCCAATTGGCGACGCTTTGGGCAAACTTTCAAACAGCTATGGCCGGTTGGGATAGGATCGCTAATATCCTATCGCTTGAAACCGACCTGGTAAAAGTTGAAGTTGAGCAAAAAGTAGTATCTGATACTTTAATGGAGTTCCGTGAAGTGAGTTTTGCTTACCCTGGTGGTGATGAAATTCTGCATAATATCAACTTTAAAATGGATAGGGGAAAGACTTATGCATTGGTTGGCCCAACTGGTGGCGGTAAAACCACAACAGCTTCATTGATAGCGCATTTATATGATCCAACTAAAGGAACTATTTTGTTGGATGGGCAGGATATTCGTTCATCTGATGCCGCCGAAAGAAGTAAGAAAATAGGTTTCATTTTGCAGGATCCCTTCCTGTTTACCGGTACCGTCAGGGAAAACATACTCTACGGTAATGAGCAATACCTTAACTATTCTAATGAACAATTGGAGCTTGCTTTAAAGGAAAGCAAATTGGATGATCTGCTGGCAGTATTTGATGAAGGTTTGGATACTAAAGTGCTTTCGGCCAGTGATAGTATCAGTTTGGGAAAAAAGCAGCTGATCGCCTTTATGAGGGCCGTGCTGCGTAATCCCGAAATACTGATATTGGATGAAGCTACAGCTAACATTGATACGGTTACGGAGCAATTATTAGGAGCTATACTCGACAAGCTTCCGGAAACAACCACAAGGGTGATCATTGCGCATCGCCTTAATACCATACAAAATGCCGATGAGATCTATTTCATCAACTCTGGTGAAGTTACCCGTGCAGGTTCTCTTGACAATGCTATCAGTATGTTGTTGCAGGGAAAGAGGGTGAGTTAGTGGTTGATAAGTTCCGGTGAAACTTACGAAGTTTTAAAAATTTCGTAAGTTTTTCTGGGTATCAACAAATCACAAATCCCTCCTAACTACTTCACCCGAAACCTTGTGTTTCAAGATCAATTTCTTCTCGCCATTGGGTAATATTTCCTCTTTTATCAGGTAGAATTCGTCATCGTAGGACGCGAATTCATGCGCTTCGGTAACATCAGTGCGACCGCGCCAGTCGTCGATTTGCACCGGTTCCCATTGGCGGGATTTGGCCGAGCGATAAGCGGCATCGATAATACAATTGACCACATAGCCATCATAGAAATTTTCCTGCGGTTCGCGCTTTTCTTCGATGGCGTCAAACATGTCTGTAAACATGTGATTATAGCCTAATTCGTTTACCTCATCGCCAACAGGGAACAGCCAGCCGCTGGATGATTCGGCTTTTTCGGCCACATAATTATTTCCTTTTCCGGTGCTGAACATATCAAAACCCGTACGCAGGAAATTATTGAGCCAAATGGTGCCTTCGCTACCCATTACCTCATCCCGAAGGTCCATTCCACCTCGGAAGCACCAGCTTACTTCAAACTGCCCGATCACACCGTTTGCATATTTAACAAGTCCTATTGCATGATCCTCGGCTGCAATGGGGTGTACCTGTGTTGCAGCCCAGCACATCACTTCTACAGGCTTAATATCTTTGCCAATAAAGTTCCTTGATATCTCGATACAATGGCAACCCAGGTCGACTATGGCGCCGCCACCAGACAATTCCAGATTCCAGAACCAATCGCTGTGCGGGCCTGGGTGTGTTTCGCGCGATTTTGCCCAGAGTACTCTACCAATACTACCCGATTTTACACTGGCCAATGATTTTAAAAATTTTGGCGTGTAACAAAGATCTTCCAGGTAACCCCCCATAATACCGGCGTTTTCTACCAATTCCAGCATTTTTTTAGCTTCGGCACCAGTGCGCCCCAGTGGTTTGGTGCATAATACATGTTTTCCGGCTTTTGCACAGGCTTCAACAGCGCTTAGATGTAATTCGTTGGAGAGTGCAATAACAACAACATCCACATCAGCACGTCCAACTACTTCGGCAATATTGTCGCTGTAGTGGGGTAAACCGTAATCGGTTGCAAATTTTGCTGCCCGTTCAATACTGCGGGAATAAACACTTACTAATTTGTCTTTGCGGCGTTGTGCTGCCAGCGAGTCTGCATAAAAGCGGGCGATAAAGCCCGAACCAAGGACGGCTATGTTCATTTTTAGTTGTATTAATTGTATTGGTTGTATTAGTTGTATTAGTTGTATTAGTTGTAATGGTTGTAATAGTTGTATTGGTTGTAATAGTTGTATTGGTTGTAGTAGTTATTTACTGATCAACGATTAACAAATCACTATCCTGTACGTCACACAGTATCGAAACTTAAATAACCTAAATTTCTACCTGCTTTTCCCAGCCTGTTTCCTTAAGGGCGGGGTCATTTTCTTTTTTGAGGAAATCATTGTTTGACAGTGAACCCGCTTCCCAGGTTAATATGGCTTCATCCGGTACAATATCAACCGGTGTTTTCCATGATGTGGAAGTTTCGTTGTAGGCCAGGTTTGATTGCAATGAATAACAGGAAATGATAGACCAGCGAGGGAAATCAGAAAGATTTGCTTCCGATCTGTGCAGCAGGTTGCTATGAAAGAATAGGGCGTCGCCGGGCTCCAGTTCACAATAAACCAGCTCCATTGTTTTTAGTGCGTTATTCACCATCGTGCTATCAGCACCTACCTGTTCTCCTGAAAAACCATGATTTACCCTACCCAGTTTATGTGAACCTTTTATCACTTGCAGACAACCGTTTTCTTTATTGGCAGGGGTGAGGGCCACCATTACACTGATCAGCTGGTCGGGAAACATAAATTGATTTTTGTACCAGTAACCGTAATCCTGATGCCATTCCCAGGCACCGCCAACTTTAGGCTCTTTTTGCATCAATTTTGAATGGAAATGGCAAACCGGCGTTTCGTGACCCAGAAGATCGGCTACGCCATTGATCATTTTTTGGCTTCGGGTCAGGTATCCAAACACATCGTTACCAGGGGTGAACCACAGTGAAAGGCGTGTTTTTTTACCTGAAAGATCATTCAGATCGAGTGCGTTTTTACGCATGGCATCATCTTCGAGCGCGGTTGTATATAGCTTATCTATTTCTGCCTTAGGGCAAAAATTCTTGATCAGGATATAGCCATCGCGTTCATAGCTTGCTTTTTGTTCGGCTGTCATGGCTTTATTGGTTTAAAGGTAAATCTAAAACATAAAGCCTTATTTGTAAAACCTTTCTTAAAAATGTTTTAAATTGACCGCTTTAATTAAAGATTGTATCATTAATATTACCTTCGATTTTATTACCTGAACATACCCCATTAAACTATGCAAAGATATACCGGCCAGAAACGTATCCTGGTAGCTGTAGACTGTATCATTTTTGGTTTTGACGGCTGGAATTTAAAGTTACTACTTGTACAAAGGGCCATCGAGCCTGAAAAAAATAAATGGAGCTTGATGGGCGGTTTTATCCAGCCTTCCGAATCGCCGGAAGATGCCGCCAATCGGGTACTTGAATATCGCACCGGTTTAAAGAACGTGTATATGGATCAGTTTCACGTTTTTGGTAAACCTAACCGCGACCCGGTAGAGCGCACACTCTCAGTTGCTTATTATGCCCTGATCGATATTCATCAGTATGAAAAGCAGATCAATGATGAGTTTCATGCCGAATGGTTCTTATTAAATGATCTGCCCGAACTGATATTTGACCATACCGAAATGGTAAAGCTGGCCAAAAAGCAGTTGATGTACAAAGCGGCCCTGCATCCTATATTATTCCAATTATTGCCCGAAAAATTTACAATACCTCAATTGCAGGCGCTTTACGAAGGTGTTTTCCAGACCCAGTTTGACGACCGTAACTTTAGTCGTAAATTATTATCTACTGGTCTTTTGGTTAAACAGCCCGAGAAGGATAAACAGTCCTCAAAAAAGGGTGCCTACTATTATAAACTTGATCAGTCGCAATACAAGGAAAACTTCGAGTCGTTCCTGAACCTGGTTCCAAATCCGGATAAATTTTTCTGAAAGATCACCTGAGATTTTTAGGCAGTGTTATTGTAAAAGACGAACCCTTGTCAGGTTCGGAATTAACAACGATACTCCCCTGATGGTCTTCAATTATACCGAAGACAATAGACAAACCAAGACCGGTGCCTTCGCCCACATTTTTAGTGGTAAAAAAAGGTTCAAAAATACGTTTGCGAATATCAGAGCTGATTCCTATGCCGGTATCGATTATTTCAATGGTAATATTTTCGGGCTGATCATTAGTTATTATGGTGATGCTTTCCTGCTGATTCAGGCTTTTTGATTTGATGGCCTGAATACTGTTATTGATGAGGTTCATCAGCACCTGGTTTATTTTCCCGGGATAACAATTGAGTAATGGTAGTTTGTTTAAAACCGGTTTTATTTCAATATTGTAAGGAATGGTGCTCCTTAGTAAAATCAATGTATTTAATATCGCTTTGTTAATGTCAGCAGGTTTTAATACCAATTCATCGGTTCGACTGAATGATCGCAGACTTTGCACAATTTCTGTTGTGCGGCTGGCACCTTCTTCAATGCCGTCGAGGAGGGAAAGTATCTCGGTTTTTAAAAACTCCAGATCTATTTGATTACGGTATTGATCAGCAGCTGCCAATAACTCTTTTTTGTCAGGCGCAAGTCCGGCTTCCTTATACCTGTCTATCAGGTTAAATAGTTCCAGGAAATCAAGACGCAGCGGCTTAACATTTGATCCAACAAAGTTGATGGGGTTATTGATCTCGTGAGCAATACCGGCAGTAAGTTGTCCAAGAGACGCCATCTTTTCTGTTTCAACCAATTTTATTTGAGTTGATTTAAGGTTCTCTATTGTTTTTGAAAGATCGGCGTTGGTTTCAATCAATTGCTGTGTGCGGGCATTAACTTCAGTTTCCAGCAATAAATTCTGCTCGGTGATCAGACGTTCATTTTCGCGTGCTATTGTTAACGATAAAAGCTGGGTTTCGACGCTCTGCCGGCGATAGAAGTTGATTTTTTCTGCCAGTGAAACAGAAAACAAGATCAGCTGTAGCACAGAACTATAAATGATAATATTTTGCGTAAAGTCTGTATGAACGATGAGGCCTCGGTTTCGGGCTATAGACACCAGCATCGTAATAAAAAATAATCCCCAGCCTATCATAAAATATTTGGCAGGTTTAAACCCTTTGATATACAAACCACTGCCTAAAACCAGTAATGTAACCGCCATTAACCCGGCAGAAAAGGTTATGAGATTATAGGCGAAATTTACCCAGCCTAAGCCAATAGAAACAAGGGCCAGGCTATATAACAGAAAAAGCAGATAGTAAAACTTGAAATAGCCCTTTAAATTATTGCGCAACTGTAAAAACTGTGCTGCAAAAAATAAAACGGAATATCCAAAAAGGATACGGGCTAGCGGGATCAGAAAATTGTTCAATATTGCCTGTTCGCCAACAAAAAAGCTAACGCCATATCCTCGTACCAAAACCTGCGTAATGCCGAGCGTAATGATATAGGCAACATAGTAGAGGTAGCTTTTGTCGCCAATAATAAAATAGAGCACCAGGTTATATAATGCCATAATAATAACAATACCGATGAATGCACCAACAAGCATATTTTCAAAGTCGGCATTCTTAAAGAAGGTATTGGCGCTATTTACTTCTACCGGGATCACTTCCGAAGCATTACTTTTTATGCGCAGATAAATAGTACGGGTTGAGTCTGGAAAAATAATGGCATTGATGAAAGTGTTGTTTTGCTTGATAAGTTTGGTATCGCGATAGGGAACTGATGATGATAAATGGATGATATGGTTATTAGGTCCATCAGTAAAATATAAGTCAAAATTATCGATCACACTGGCGCCGATTTTGATGGGAACGAATGCGCGGGTAGTACTATTCCTGAGTATGAATTTTAGCCATATCACAGGTTTGTTATCCGTAATCAAGGGTAATGTTGAATTAACCACGTGAAAACTTTTGCTTCTGATCACGTCTTCAATTTTATATCCGGAAGCGGGCTCAGGCAATTCAAGAAAGTACTTATTACTTAACAGCTTTTTTTCATTTTCGTGAATAGCCAGGGTATCAGTTTGGGTGGCAAAAAGTGAAGTATTTTGGAATAAAAGACAAATTATGAATAATATTTTTTTCATTTTTACCACTGTCTTATGCGGGGTCGCAGGAATTATCTGCTAAAATTGTTCAGAAAATTAAACTTACACGAATTTTTTGTGTTTAAGTATAATATCACCTAAACTAAAAACACTTAAAACTAATTATGGCCCCGGGAGTACTTTATATTGACGATGAGATCAATAACCTTAATAGTTTCAAAGCGGCATTTCGTCGCGATTTTGAAATTTACGTGGCACAGTCGGCTAAAGAGGGTCGCAAGATTTTAGATGAGCACGAGATAGGGGTTATCGTTACAGACCAGCGTATGCCTGTAATGACCGGAATTGAGTTTTTAGAATCAATTCTTTCAATTTATCCGGATACCATCAGGATATTATTAACCGGATTTTCGGATATGAATGCGGTAATGGATGCAATAAACAGGGGACAGGTTTATAAATACCTGGTTAAACCCTGGCAAAATGATGAGCTGAGGCTGTACATTCAAAACGCACTGGAGCTTTATCATCTTCGCCGCGAAAACAAAGATTTGTTGAGTAAACTGCAGCTAGCTAATGCCCAGCTTGAGCTGTTGACGAAGCAGAAAATCTTATAACTGTAACTTTATCCCGGCAAGTATTCCTAAGGTAAAAAATACCAAATACCACCTGATTAACGTATTTTAGCTATAACAAGCAAAATTTAAGTATTAAAATTACTATCTTGTGTGCCCTGATCGACATGAATCAGACAGGAACAAGAGATACCTAAAAAATCAGAATGAGGCGATTTTTATTTGTTTTTATTTCTGTATTTATATTCCAATGGTGTGCCGGGCAGCAAAAGCCTCAGTACACCCAATATGTATTTAATAACCTGCTCATCAATCCGGCAGTTACAGGTATCGAAAACTATTTTGATGTAAAGACTGGTTACCGTAGTCAGTGGACAGGCTTACAGGGCGCACCTGTAACCAGTTACATTTCGGGCAGTGTGCCTTTTGGTTCTGATTTTGTTGGTGGTGACGCTGCAGCACTTTCCGGCGGTAACGAAGCCAATCCCTACAGTCATTTGTTTACCCAAACATACGAAGCTTCGCCGCCACACCATGGTCTGGGTTTTTTGTTAATATCAGACATGGCAGGCCCTATCAATACCACCAATTTTGATCTTACTTACGCTTATCATCTGGGTTTATCCAGCGATTTGAACCTTTCACTCGGGGTTGAAGCTGGGGCCAACCATGTTAGTTTAAATACCTCCATGCTAACCCTCGAAAACCCGCTTGATCCTGCAATTGCCAATGGCAGTAACAGCCAATGGAAACCAGATCTGGGTATAGGGATATGGGGTTATTCATCGAATTATTATTTTGGTGTTTCGGCTTTACAGCTTTTGTCGCAGAATCAATTTTTTAGCACCAGTAACCGTACCACCCAGGCCAAAACTGTTCCTCAGTTTTTTGTTACCGGGGGTATCAAAGTATTTTTAAATGATGATGTAACGCTTTTGCCTTCAGCTTTGGTGAAATTTATAAGCCCATTACCTGTTACCTATGATATCAACGCCAAAGTAGCGTTCAGAGACAGATTCTGGATAGGTGCCGCTTACCGCAACGGTGATGCAATTGCCGGGATGTTGGGCCTTAATATCAGTTCGCTGATCAACATCGGGTATTCTTATGACTATACTACCTCGGCTTTAAAAACAGTAAGCAGTGGTACACACGAGATAGTCATCAACCTGATGCTCAATAACCGCGACCACGTTATTGCTCCTCCTCACGGATTTTAATCGAAAAATTTTAGTTAAAAAGTATTTTAATTATTGCCAAAAAGCAGGCCTTTTGTTGGTGCCTCTTAAAGTACAATCAACACAGGCCTGGGTGCCTGCTGTATAGCCAACCGGTGGTTTACCGGGTTGCCCCAGGGCATCGATTGGTATAAATGGCGCAGGATTATGTCCGATGTTATAATTGATGTAGGCGTCAATCTGATTAATACCTCCAAAGTTATAAAAGCAGCATGGCATAGGAGGTTTTGCATCCCAATCAAACTCAAGTTTACAATCCGTATAAAAAGGAATAGTTTCCCAGGTAGGAAGCTGACGATTGTTTATGAAAATTCTTTTCGTTGTTAAATTACCAGCGCTGATATAACCGATCACGGGTTCGGATGGATTGGTAACGCAATGTATATTTCCAGTTAGAAAGGTTGGTTGTGCATCAAATATGCTTCCAAGTTGTTCGGTATTTTTTTTAAGATTTGAATAAAAGGCATAGGCATCAACTGTCAATGCATATTGTCTGACCAGGATACTGTATTCAGATCCTAATTTTTCCGAAGATGAAATAACAGAAGTTATTGGATTTTTAAGGATCACGCTTGATGTTAATTTTGCCGATGAACCCAATACAATGGTGCTTGATGTATCGCTTCCCCAACAATTGGTGATGTTTTGGGTATTTAAATTCCGCGCCAGAACAGTATCTCCGTTTGAATAGAAATAGGAATGAAAATTAGCATGAAATACCCAGGTTTCCTGATAATCCCACCGGTAATACTTTATCTTGTTTAAAGGATCGTGGCTGTTGACATATAAATTAATGCCCGGTCCGGTAATTTGGCTTCCATTGGTATCAAAAGTAATACTGTCTATCGGTGGGGAGTTTAATACGGGCACAAAATCTGATAGATACGACTCGCCATTGACTATTTTTATGCTTAAACGATATTTTAAATTCTGATCAAGCATAATTCCGGCACAGGCATAAATTCCACTTTTGATCTCTGTCAACGGGAAGGAAACATTTTGATTGCTCTGAATATTCACCAAAGCACCTGATTCGGGATTGTGGACGCTTTTATTGTCGATATTAACGGTACGGCTTAATTTAATAAAAGTTGAATCAGTGCCACCGTTGATGTTCCCTTCAACCACCAGAAAATTGTTTGCAGCAGTTATTGCCGGGGGTTGGTAGGGTTTTCTACAAGCCGAAATAACCAGTATTGCCCATAAAAGCGTGTAGATCCACTTATTCATAACCAGGGAAAGTAATTACTAAATCTTTAGTTAAAATTAGTCAATTTAAACAACTAAGCAAACTATATTACTGAGCGTCACTTAATAGTTACCTTCAATTATATAAACAACAAGGCTTTGAGAAGAAAAATGAATAGAGGGGTGGCAAATTGCTTATAACTCTTTCCTTAACCGGGCAACAGGGATATTCATTTGTTCACGGTATTTTGCCACGGTTCGGCGAGCTATGTTATAACCTTTTTCTTTAAGGATTTCGGTTAAACGTTCGTCAGCAAGAGGATGGCGTTTGTCTTCGGCACCAATATTTTCTTCGAGTATTTTCTTTACCTCTTTATTGGATACTTCCTCGCCGCTTTCAGTTTGTATAGCTTCCGAAAAAAAGGACTTAAGCAGGAAAGTGCCATGCTCTGTCTGCACATATTTAGAGTTTGCTACACGCGAAACAGTCGAAATATCCATTCCTATGCGGTCAGCGATATCCTTCAATATCATTGGCTTCAGGTTTTTATCGTCGCCGGTAAGGAAAAACTCGTATTGGTATTGCATAATTGCATTCATGGTCTTCAGCAATGTTTGCTGTCGTTGTTTGATAGCATCAATGAACCACTTTGCCGAATCGAGCTTTTGTTTAACAAATTGTACAGCCTCTTTCAGCTTTTTATCACGCTGCGAAGCCTTATCATAATGCTCAAACATTTCCTGATAGGAGCGACTCACGCGCAGTTCAGGAGCATTTTTGGAGTTTAGTGTCAGTATCAGCACACCATCATTATTGATGATATGGAAATCGGGGATCACCTGAAGCTGTTTGGTGTTAACTTCATTTGAATCGCCGGGTTTGGGGTTTAACTTTAATATTTCTGCTATGACCGCACGCAGCTCCTGCGAGTTCATATTCAACGACTTTTCGAGCTTGTCGTAGTGTTTCCGGGTAAATTCATCCAGGTAATTTTCTACAACCAGTGATGCCTTTCTTACAATAGGGTCTTGCTGATCCTTTTTACGCAATTGTATCAATAAGCATTCCTGTAAACTGCGTGCACCAACTCCCGGAGGGTCAAATGACTGAATAACTTTCAGCATTTCTTCCACTTCGTCATCATCTGCGAAAATGTTTTGCGAGAAAGCAAGGTCGTCTGTCAATGAAGTAACCGAGCGGCGCAGATAGCCGTCGTCATCCAAACTACCTATGATCTGTTGCCCGATCCTGAAGTCTTTATCAGAAAGCGGAAGCAGATCTAACTGGGCCTGCAGGTTCTCAAAAAAAGAGCTTTGAACGGCAATAGGTATTTCTTTCCTGTCGTCGTCATCATCACCATTCTGATCATAACGCGAGCCATATTCATTCAGGTTATCCTCCTGCAGGTAATCTTCTATATTAAATTCGTCTGCCGGCCCCGATTCTTCGTCGCTGTTAAAATTATCATCATCCGAATCGTGGTCGGCATATTGATCTTCGGGTTCGTTCAGGTTGGTGAGGCTCAGATCTTCCAGGGCAGGGTTTTCTTCCAGTTCCTCTTTGATCCTGGTATCTAATGATACCGTAGGCACCTGCAACAATTTGATAAATTGTATTTGCTGCGGCGAGAGTTTTTGTAAGAGTTTCTGTTGGAGATTCTGTTTTAACATAAGCTAACAATGATCAAAAATACATCAATTTACTGTAAACCCGAAAATTTACCCGACGCTTGACTTGTCATTCTCCCTTAAACGTAAAAGCTTGTTAAGTGTTTAGATTTAGTGCACGAATAAAGGTTTTTAAGTTTTTATAATTTTTGTATGTTTAACAAACTTAAAACTACACTTATGGCTATCATTAAAGAATTTAAAGAATTTGCGATGCGCGGCAACGTGGTCGACCTCGCAGTCGGTGTTATTATCGGTGCTGCATTCGGCAAAATCGTAAGCTCACTGGTAAATGACATCATTATGCCACCTATTGGATACCTTCTGGGCGGTATTGATTTTTCTGATAAGAAAATAACGCTCGTACAGGCTGATGCTGCAAAGAAAGTGGCCGAGGTTGCGATCCGTTATGGTACTTTTATCAATTCAATTATCGACTTTTTGATCGTTGCCTTTTGCATCTTCCTGGTTATAAAAGGAATCAATTCTGTAAAGAAGAAAGAAGAAGAAGCACCTGCAGCTGCACCTGCACCAAGTAACGAAGAGGTATTACTTGCCGAGATCCGCGACTTGTTAGCGAAAGGAAAATAAACCCGATTTTTATTCAACGTAGACCCGGTACACAAAATGTACCGGGTTTTTTGTTGCTTTGGCCTGGGTTTGCAAATTTTTATCTTTACCGGAAGTTAACTCTTTTTTTTTAAACTCATTATTTTACAAGCATGTCAGTAGTAAAAGAATTCAAAGAATTTGCGGTTAAAGGCAATGTCATAGACCTGGCAGTGGGTGTTGTTATTGGTGCCGCTTTCGGTAAGATCGTCAATTCATTGGTAACCGATGTTATGTTACCACCCCTGGGCCTTTTAACCGGTGGTATCGATTTTTCAGATATCAAGATCGTGATCAAAGCTGCTGATGCGGTAAAGCATACTCCGGCAGTGAATATGAATGTGGGCCTTTTTCTGAATGTGGTGATCCAGTTTGTCATTGTCGCTTTCTGCGTATTTATTGCAGTGAAGGGTATCAATGCGATCAAAAAGAAAGAAGTACTGCCGCCTTCAGCCGATCCTGTTCCTACGAATGAAGAAGTTTTATTGACCCAGATCAGAGATCTGCTGGCTAAAGGGAAATGATGAATCTATCAGCCCCCATATTCAGCAATAAGAAAATAGCTACTGTTGTACTTGCGATCATAGCTGTTGCATGTGCATGCATCTATATTATTTATTCTCATAAGCCTAATCTCGGTTTTTCAATAGTCCCAATTTTATTTCTGTCTGTCAGCTTAATATGGATAACTGATATTTGGAGAAAAATCCTATTTATTAAATTTTTGCCTTTATTTTGGTATCGGGTGTTTTTACTATTGGTGATTGGTTTACCGATTTCGGTTTTGGGTTCACTGAAGAATAAATATGAGACCTATCAGTTGCAAAAATACGGAGTTATAACCGATGGCCTGGTTACTGATGCAGCGGACGCGCAAGCATCAAAAGGTTCTATTTATTTTAAGGCCAATGTTGAATATAAGTTCGACGGACATCTTTACCACCAGCAAGTTAATACTTCAACCTATTCCTATAAGTTCGGAGATAAATTAAAAATACGTTGCTCTTCGCAGGACCCTGAAATATTCGAAATTATTTCAAGACAGCCTGCTTATCATGATAAATACTAAAACGTCCGGGGCAACTTAGGATCAGTTAGGATAATATAGTCATTGTCCTTACTGTATTTTGACCAGTCGGGATCGCTAAAGCTATCGTCAGAGATCGCTGCTATATTGATTATTTTGGCTTTAGGGTCATATTTTTTCAGTTTTGCAGCGGTACCCAATTTGTCTTCGCTGTGAAAACCGCCATTTACCTGAAATAATTTATAATCCCGATGTTTTTTGATAAACCGTGCAATGGACCATCCCATGGTAGCATCCCAGGTATTTTGTGCCTGATACATCTGCATGCCGCCCATGGCACTATGGCCGCCCATTACATTTAAAAACTTATCATAATATGCACCTGTTGCTGTATCTATTGGTAATGGTGCCAGCCATGTTCTGCCATATTTATCCAATTGATCAAGACTAGCCAGGCCTAATCTGTTTACCCTGTTTACGTAGCGTGCCGGTGCATTTGCTGCAACTACCGGTTCATGGTTGGCTTTTGCGTACTCTACCATGGGACGATAATCTTTATAGTTATGCCAGGCACGGCCCTCGGTAATAAAGTTTTTTTCGCGAATCAGCCCGCCCAGATATTCATCCAGTACACCCTGGCAATCGGTCTCAAACATTTCTAGACTTAGTGCCGTTTTGCCTGGATATCTTTCTGAAATTTTCTGAAAAAGTAAGGCTTCCAATACATGGCAGGTGGTATCATTATGTTCTTCACCAAAAAATAAAACATCAGCATTATCAAGGTTTGCCACAATGTCGTCAACGGTTACCACCTTTTGCTGGCGGGTGCTGTATATTTTATAATGCGAAGTTTGATTTTGTTGAGCCAATGCCAAAACGGGTAGCGCAAATAGCAACAGGATAGAGATGAATTTCATAAAGCAAATATAATATTTACAAGCATGTTTAAGCGGCATGTAAAAGATGGCGACACCTGAAATTTATCCCGTTGTTTGGGGATATGGAAAATCATTTAACAAATACTATAATTGTGTTTGAAAAGTATAAAAATTACGCTACATTTGCGCTCTTGTTTTAAAACACGAAGAATAGACTAAATAGCGATGAAAAGAACGTTTCAGCCTTCTCAAAGAAAAAGAAGAAATAAACACGGGTTCCGTGAGCGTATGGCAACAGCCAATGGCAGAAGAGTTTTGGCAGCCAGAAGAGCAAAAGGCAGAAAGAGATTATCTGTTTCTGACGAACGCGCTCACAAAGCTTAGTAGCAATAATTGCTTATTATCCTTACTGTGGCTTTGGCCATTATTGCTAAATTGCAGTTGAGGCATGAGCAAAATATACACCTTTACAAAAGAAGAACGGTTATGCAATAAAAAGCTTATTGATGAGCTTTTTCGTAATGGTTCTTCTTTTTTGTGCTATCCCTTTAAGGTTTCCTGGCTTAATATTTTGGAGGAACAAGCTTTCCCGGCTCAGGTATTGTTCTCGGTACCCAAAAAGCGCTACAAACGGGCAGTTGACCGCAACCTGCTTAAGCGTCGCATGCGTGAGGCTTACCGCCTGAACAAAACTCATTTTTTGTATTTGCCCCTGACAGAAAAAGGGAGGAAGATTGTTTTTTCAATAGGCTATATTGGCAAAGAAATTGCAGATTACAGCCTGGTAGAAAAAAAAATGTTGAAATTGCTTCAAATATTGGCTCAATCAGAAGTGGTATGATCATGCTTATCCAGGCGTTGAAAACGGTTTTAGGCTGGATATTTTTATTGATCATCAGGCTCTATCAGTATTTGATCTCGCCCCTAACCGGAGCTGCATGCCGATACACACCAACTTGTTCGCAATATGGTGTTGAAGCTATCCGAAAATACGGACCATTTAAAGGTGGCTGGTTAACTTTGAAGCGATTAGGTCGCTGCCATCCCTGGGGTGGGCATGGACATGACCCGGTGCCATAATTTTCAGACGATCAGGTTTAAATATCTATAATTGAAATTTTGAAATGATTCTACAAATTGAAACAGCAACAACCGTTTGTTCAGTAGCCCTGGCTAGGAATGGCGAAACGCTGGGCTGTATTGAAGCAGATCAACGTAATATTCATGCAGAAAAAATAACGGTATTTATAGACGAGCTGCTTAAAAAATGTGGTAAAAACTATCAGGATCTGGATGCTATTGCTGTTAGTAGCGGTCCTGGTTCATATACCGGTTTACGCATTGGTGTTTCTGTTGCAAAGGGTTTAAGCTTTGCTTTAGATAAGCCCCTTATTGCTGTAGATACGCTGAATGCGATGGCTGATGGGTTTATTGCAACAAACAATATTAAACCGGGTACATTACTATGCCCCATGATAGATGCCCGCCGGATGGAAGTTTTTACAGCCGTTTTCGATGCGCTTGGAGATCCTGTTAAGCCAACATCAGCAGAGATCATTGATGAAAACAGCTTTGCATCATTACTGTCAAAACACAACATCCTGTTTTTTGGAGACGGAGCCGAAAAATGCAATGATGTTTTGGGTAATATTGCTCATGTTGAAATAGTTCCCGGATTTGCTAATTCGGCTAGCTACCTCACAAAAAAAGCATGGGAAAAATATCAGAAAGCTGATTTTGTTGATGTTGCCTACTATGAACCTTTTTATCTGAAAGACTTCATAGCGGGAAAAAAGGCGCTTTGATCTTACCAGTAGGTTTTGAACAGGCGATTATATAATCGTCCGAGGAATCCGCGTTCGCCGTTAGGCATAACACTCGCATTTAACGGGTGCTCGATCACAGGACCAAATTTTAGTGAAAATCCTAAAAAGAAACTTGCTCCGGTAAAACTCCCATTAGAATAGGATGAATAGTTATGCACAGAGCCTAATAGAGAAGCTGACTGTGCCAATTTATCTGTACCAATATAGAATTCTCCATTAGGCGATTTTACCATAAACTGAAGACCTACATTGAATAGATTAAGGTTATCATAGGAGCCGGTTAAACTCAAATTATAGTTTTCATACTGAAACCGGTTTACGAACGCTCCGGTAAAACCACTGTACAATAATTCCTTGGATGCAACCAACGTCGGCGAATATTTGATCGAGTTGTTATCGTCGAGGTAGTATGATTTTGTTGCACTTAACTCAAATTTTGAATTGGTGGGTGAGGTAAAGGACGCCATTGTTTTGTTGTCCCTCAAAATTGTTTTAACGCCGTTGATGAGATTATCTTCACGTTTCGCGCTTGTAGTACCGGTGATTACCTCGGTTGCCGAAAAATTGGCTGCGTTTGAATGATTGTACCAATGTATAAAACCTATATCCTTTAAATTAACCTGGAACGTGATGTGCTCCTCGGTTTTAAAGGCAGAGCCAAGTGAAACCTGAAGACCGGGACTACGTGAACTTGGCAAAAAGCTTCTGCCATCAAAATTACCCGGACCCTGACTTTGCTCATATCTGCCGGCCATTGAAATAGTCTCCGTATTGTTGATGTTATCAAAACTGATATGCGATTGCCTGATATCCAATTTATTGTAATCGACGCCCATCAGTAAACCAAGCTTGAAACCGATTGCTAATTGTTTTGTTACCTGTTCGCGGTAAGATACGCCGATAGAGTTATAGACCTGATAATAGAAATGATCGTTAAAAACATTGTCGTATATACTATTGGAGAATGCTCCCGGCCCATTCAGTACAGCTATTGATTCATCGGTGATACTGCCTTTACCTTCAAGTTTAGTTGAGGTAAATATGCCCCATTCGGAGTCGCCGTTAAAGCTTCCGAAAATTTTGAACATCAGCTCGTAGGCACCGGCATCGATATTTACCACATTATACTTCCCCTGGCCAATAGCAAGATTGCCATTTACATATTTTGCGCCAAAAGCTCTGTTGATCAGTGTGGTTTGAACGTCGCCAGTTAGAAAGAAGCTGGCATTAAAGTTTGGCACAATAAAATTAAACGCGTACTGTTTGCTTGAATCGGGTATAAACGACCGCTGAGAAGGGTTTTCAAATGAATCGTAAAGCGTGCCGGTATTATACTGTGAAAATTGTTGCGAGAACCCCCGGGCTGCTAACAATATTAGACAGGAAACAAGTAAAATTTTCTTCATGTATATATCTCAGGGGCAATACAGTAATTAAAGCGTCTTAAAGATAAACTTCAAAAACCAATTTTTATTAAAAATTAAAAAATAACAGCTTTGAGTGTTAAACGTAAATTTGCCCTTTGGGTTGTGTACACTTGGTTTTTTTTTCAAAAAGGCAGGTTTTTTATCGTGGTGTCGGTATTAAGTCGCACGCAAAAATTGGTGTAATAATTTTTTTCTGAGACCGACAATTGCCATGAGGCACCATAAAAATTCTTCCACCCTGGCTCAGTTTTACTAAAGTCGTCATAGAACGATGGACGCATATCCTGTTTAAATAGCGATGCTGCATTTTTAAAACGGACAACAAATGCGATATTGCTCTTTTCCGCCATAAGGTTATTAAAATCATTAAAACCATCAGTTTTAGGCAGAAACTTGCGATTAATATAACTGTCGTTGTAGCTTGCCAGTTCAGATTCGCTGTTCGTCAAAATCAGGTAATTGTCTATCACTCTGAAAAATGGGCGTTTAAAGTTACTGAATGCATCTCCAAGTAAAATTTGAGGTAGTTTTTCATAGTTCAATTGCCCGGTGCTTTCTGAGGTCATTTTGCTGAGGTTAGTGATCAAAGCAAGGGCTTTCAATCCATCCTTAATTTGAACGATACCTATTTTTTCACGATATTGGGTAGATATTATGGCAAACTCATTTCCCAGCAAATGCGAGAACTCCTTTTGCAGGCGTATGCCGGTTTCATTCTTTACTTTTTTAAGTATATTTTCTTGTTCGGCAGCAAAACTACTTTTCAACTGGTTGGATGCCAGTCGATTTTCAAATTTAACGGGGTCAGACAAAGAGAAATTTGTAAAATACGCGGTGGTTGAAGGGAATATTTCTTTAAGGCGGTTGATCACCGGTTGCTGATCTTCAAATACATCCAGGTATCCGGGGGGCAGATTAGCTTGCGTTTGAGTAATGCCATTAAAAATCAAAGCATCACTTTTATAGTCGAGACTGAGCGCTGCAGAAGCGGGCATTTCCCGGAATGTTCGGAATATATCCGGATTTTTTGCCTGAAATAGCTGTCCTGAAATAGTATTTAACGCCCGATAGTTGATATAAAGGTTTGCCAGCGAATTGCTGCGCTGCTGATCGGGTAATAAAACCAGCGCTAATTTCTCTTTTCGGTAATCGAAGCGGGCACAAGCTTCTATTACTTCCTTTGAAAAACTTCCGGAAATGCTAAAATCATCTTTACTGATCAGGTAAAAGCGTTTTTTAAGATCATTCAAGTAAACCTGATAGCCAGGTTTACCAGCGATACTGATGGCAGTTACCAGTATCCCGTTTTGACTTTGTTTGGTTAGTTGTTCTAAAACATCTTCCTGGAAGTCTTTATTTACCGAAGCGGTAAGCAGAAAATCTAAAGTATTGCCTTTTTGAGGGAGTAATGAAATGAAAATATCCCGGTTTGTAAAAAGCTTTTGCAGTAACTGGTTTTGTAACAATAGTTTCTTTAATTCCAGCAATTCGTCTTGTTTTTGCTGGCCGATAAGCGAACCAAAAAGTTTATTTCCTGCAAAAATTTCATAGAAATCCCGGTCGTTACTAAATTCAAATATAACAGAGGCATCGTTGGGGATAGAACGAAGTACCAGATTGGCGTTATTTACCGAACGGTTCAGATGTCTGAAATAAACGAACGTTACCAACACGGTGGCAGCAAAAAGCAGTACGGTGGCAATAACAAGTCGTTTCATAATTCAAATCACGCAAAGGTAGATTTTTGACTGACAGCGGTAAAGTAATACTTTCAATTGGTAACTTAGCACTTTAAAAGTCTATGTCGCGCAAAATCATAATAACGGCTGCCATTTTTGGCTTAATAGGGGTAATTGCCGGCGCCTTTGGTGCTCATGGTTTGGAACCTCAATTTACGGCCAAGCAAAAAGAAATATGGCGTACTGCGGTGCAATATCAGTTTTATCATGCCTTTGCCCTGTTGTTTTTGTCGTATTTTAAGGCTGAGACCAAGACGATACGCCTTAGCTATTACTTGTTTACCATAGGTATCATATTTTTTTCGGGGTCTTTATACCTTTTAGCCTGTGCCGACCTGTTGGGGATAAGCAATTTTGCTTACATAGGACCAATTACACCGTTTGGCGGATTATTATTCATAGCTGGTTGGGCCAGCCTGGCCTACGCTGCCTATACCAATAAATAAAATGCTTGAGTTTGCCGAAGCCCAGCATACCGACCGCCAGACTTTGTTTGTTGAGGTTATTTTGCCCCTGGCAATAGCAAAAAATTATACTTATCGCGTGCCTTTCCAGCTGAATGATGCGGTTGCGATCGGAAAAAGGGTAATTGTTCAATTTGGCAAGAGTAAAATATACACCGCTATTATTGCTGGTGTCAGTAACAAAGCGCCGGACAAATACGAAGCAAAATATATACTGGATATTCTGGATGATCAGCCGGTTGTAACCGGATTGCAATTGCAATTTTGGGCATGGCTTGCCGATTATTACTTATGCCATATTGGTGAGGTAATGAACGCTGCATTGCCATCAGCTTTGAAACTGGCCAGTGAAACCAAGATAGTGCTTAATCATGAATATTCCGTTGATAAACCTTCGCTGCATGATAAAGAATACCTCATCGTTGAAGCGCTGGAACTACAGCCTGAGTTAACCGTTGGCGATATCGTAAAACTACTCGGCCAAAAAACCGTCATGCCGATATTGAAACTGATGTTTGAGAAGAATATCATCAATATTTCGGAGGAAGTTTCGGATCGCTATAAACCCCGCAGAAAGACATTCCTGATACTTAACCCCATTTATCATGATCAGGATAATTTAAAAGAGATTTTCCCCATTCTTGAAAAGCGTGCACCAAAGCAGGCCGATGCATTACTGGCTTATATTAAACTATCCCGGCATCAACAAAATATCTCTAAAAATGAGTTGATAGAAGAAAGCGGTGCCGGTGATGGCAGTATAAAAGCGCTGATAGAAAAAGAGATTTTATTTGCAGAGGAAAGAAACGTTAGCCGACTTTATTTCGATGAAGACGAGTTTAGTGATGATTTTCAATTAAGCGATTCGCAACAGGGGGTGCTGGGGCAGATCAAAGATCAGTTTGAACAGAAAGAGGTGGTATTATTACATGGCGTTACCTCTTCCGGAAAGACCCAGTTGTATATCCGATTGATCGAAGAGATGATCAATTACGGTCGCCAGGTATTGTATTTGCTGCCCGAAATTGCACTTACCACCCATATAATAGAACGGTTGCGGCAATATTTTGGCAGCAGTATTGGTGTTTATCATTCGCGTTTTAATGACAATGAAAGGGTTGAGGTTTGGCAAAAAGTATTACGGCACGAATATAAAGTAGTATTGGGAGCACGCTCATCCGTATTCCTGCCCTTTGCCGACCTTGGTTTGATCATTGTTGATGAGGAACATGAAACCTCTTATAAGCAATTCGATCCAGCACCACGCTACAATGCGCGTGATGCGGCAATTTATCTCGCCAACCGGTATCAGGCTAAAGTGTTGCTGGGCTCTGCAACACCCTCGTTCGAATCGTACTATAACGCCCGAACCCATAAATATGGTTTTGCTGAACTGACCGAGCGTTTTGGTGGTGTTCAGTTGCCGCAAACCGAAGTGGTAAGCATCAGCGAGGAGCTCAAAAAGAAAACCATGCAGTCGCATTTTACCAGTGT
>Ga0164297_10000422_pt1 | contig 52321 bp, 92 predicted proteins | sample GEODES058metaG_FD_113539 | JGI IMG/M metagenome (GOLD analysis project Ga0164297, IMG submission 113539) | Dystrophic lake water microbial communities from Trout Bog Lake, Wisconsin, USA - GEODES058 metaG | ecosystem: Environmental > Aquatic > Freshwater > Lake | place: USA: Trout Bog Lake... | reverse complement strand
TCTTCAACGTCGCCCATCCTAAACGAATGTAAACACACTTTAACAGTCATCCGTTAATTATTCCGTTTATAAATTCTACTGTGTATTCTTGTTTAGTGCGCCTGTGTCCGCCAGTCTTTAACTGAAACATAAGTGCATCTTGTTCGTCATCAAATGTAAAGTCCATCCAATCGTGTGTGGGATGAAAACTAACCTTCTCACCGGGCAGGCCGTAAGTTTCTACAGTCCAGGCAAGCAGTTCATTCCATTCTGCGTCAGTGCTTTTCTTTGTGTCCCACGGTACTCTAATAGTTACGGTCATTGCCACCTCAATTGAAATAGCGTCATATCTTCGGGAGTATTAAAAGTAAATACCCAACGATAGCTAGGAAACTGACTACGATAATCGAAATCCTTAACATTAGCATAAAGCCAAGGTATAATTTCGTCCATATTTTTATTCTTACAATCTAAGGTAATAGAGTTCATATGTTATTATAACATATTGGCATTTACTTGTCAGTTGTTTTGAGAGTATTCCATACTCGAAGTTGTTCAGTAAACTCTCGTTCGAGTCTACGATATTCGTCACCGCAGGCACGGAGTTCTTCGAATTCCCGTTCAAGTTCGGGATTAGGAACCATAATAGCAAGACGTTCGTGCATGGTCCGCAAGGTTGCCTTGAGACTTAGGCCATCGATTTCGATATCGTCTTCGGATATCTTGACTTTTGGTTGTTTTGGATAGTAAGCAATGGCCGTGGTAGCGTTTGTCCAAAGTGGGACTCCACCGCTACTGGTACTGTAGGTAAGACTTGCACCACTAGCACCTGTAAGGTTACCAATAGTGTAACTACCATTTGCGATAGTTACATTTGCGTATGTTTGTTTGTTTGGTGGAAAGTATGCCATAAAAAAACCCCTATACCGTAGTATAAGGGTTTTTGTTTAGAAAGTCAACTATTAGAACTTAACAGTTAAACCAGTTACTAAACCAGTCTGTACATTGCCAGCTGTCTGCATAATGTTTGGGAATGAACCACTTGATGCATACATTGAGTTCAGGTTAGCTGAACCTCCACCATAAGGGGCGAAGCCACTTGTACCATCATTGATCATACTAGCTACACCAACATAAACTGCTGTACGCTTGCTGAAGTCGTATTGACCAACCAACGACCACATCTTAGCACCATTGGCGCTGTTTTGTACGTCATGCAATTCATAGTAACCTACACGACTAGAAATACGTGGTGTAAACTGATACAGGCCACTTACTTCATACAGGTTAAAGTTTGTGTTAGCGGCTGTGCTATTTGGGTTATTGAACTTTGTCCAACCTGCGGCAATTTTATGACCACCGTTGAATGTATAGTTACCACCAACTGTAGTTACCTGTGCGTTTGAGTTAGCCGTTGAATCATTGGCATTCATATATGCTACTGCGGCGGCCCAAGGACCATTGTTGTAAGTAACTGCGCCGATAGCACGTTGGCTAGCACTTGTATTACCTAGTGCGCTACTATCAGTTGCGCCACCAGCAACAACTAAACCACTAGCACGGAAACCAGCATAAGTTGGTGAGTCATAACGGATAGCGTTGCTCAGGAATGTAGTACCAGTCATTGTACCAATACCAGTACGAGCACCACTGGCGCCACCAAAGCTAGAACCATCGTTCCAGAAAATTAGTGAACCACCAAAGTTCTTGCCGCCATTAACGTCACCGTAGTTGAATGCTTCAAACGCCAGGTTGTCTTGACGACCTAATGTAACACGACCAAATTCGTTGTTGCCTAAGAATACGTTAGCACCACGACTGAATAGGCCGTTAGCCGCACCAGTTGAACTGCTGATACCTTGAGTACCATCACCTGGATTGATCTGGCCTTCTAATTTGAAACCAGAGTATGTACCACCACCTAAATCTTCACGTCCCATAAAACCGATACGACTAGTATCCATTGGGCTGGACAAGACTTGGGTCGTGTTGCCGTTGTTTGCGCCTACGTTACCAGCATTAAGAACACCAATGTCCATAATACCGTAGACTGTTACGTTTGATTGAGCTTGCGCGAAACCCAGAGACAAGGTTAAGCCAAGAGCCAATAATAACTTCTTCATTGTTTAATTTCCTTTTTAATTTAAGATATAATAGTTAGACTATTAAGGTTGATATTAACATACATTTAATATATATGTCAAATTGTTTGAACTACAAATTTATTTAGCCCGGATAAAATGAAAGGACCCTGAAAGATCCTTTCATTAACGGCTACTATAATTAGCTGTTTAGTACCTTAGCTACACTATTCATTACTGCGGCAATTCGGCCAATATCACGTAGATTTTCTACTGTATAGCCTTCTTTCTTTAGAGTTTCGTAGTGTGCCTTAACGCAGAAGTGGCACTTGCCCACAATACTTGCGGCAAGACTAAATGCTTCAAAGTTTGACTTGGTAGTTCCACCGTGACTTGCGATTGCGTTCATACGTAAGCCAGCCGGTAAGCCGGATAGGCTTGGGTCATTGGCCATTTCAACGTAGGGGTACCAGACGTTGTTTTGGGCCATAATGCTTGCGGCTGTCATCGCAGGTTCTGCTAATGCTGGCGCATCGGCTAAGATTAAACTAACTAACTTGCCGTTACCTGTTGCGGCCAATGCGGCTACAGCACAGCCCATAGCAACATCTGCGTCTAGGGTACTACGTAGGAGTACTGCATCAAGATTTAACTTGGCATCCTTTGCGTAATCGGGCAAGGCACCTTTGACTTGCTCAATGAAACTCATTATAGTGTTTCTCCGCCTACGGTACGATTACAAGCACACAGCTCGCCAGTTTGAAGAGCATCTAAAATACGTAGAGTTTCTTCTGGACTACGACCCACATCTAAGTTGTTTACAGTAACGTGTTGGATTGTGTTGCTTGGGTCTACAATGAATGTAGCACGTAATGCCGCACCTGCTGGAGCATAGAATACGCCCAACTGTTCTGCTAAACTCAACTCACCACGCTGTGTATCGGCAAACTGGTTGTGTGTGATTTTCTTCAAATCTGCGTGTGCGTTTTGCCATGCTAGTTTGCAGAACTCATTGTCTGTTGAACCTGTTAGCAATACTGCATCACGATCTTCAAAGTCTTGGTTCAGTTTATCGTATGCTACAATTTCTGTAGGACATACAAATGTAAAGTCCTTGGGATAGAATACGATTACTTTCCATTTACCTTCAAAACTGTTTTCATCAATATTGAAAAAAGCATCTTCTGGTTGACCTGGCTTAACACCTGTTACTACAAAGTGTTCTAATTTATCACCGATTGTTTTCATTTTACATCTCCTTAAGTTAATATGAAATTATTTTTGCGACTTGCAGTTATAGCAAATTACTTCTAAGTTAGACTCTGCGTTGTTATAAGGATCACGGTCCTGTTGTGTTACAGTCAGCGGAGCAGGATTGCCTAGCCATTCTGTAATGCCACACGTCTCGCACTTGTGTCCACGCTCTCGGATAAGAAAGTCTCGGATATATTCTGGAACTTCTTTCCATACATACAATCCACAACCCGATTGCCATTCCTCAATACGTTTTTCTGCTAATAGAGTACGACGGTGCTGTTGCTGACACAAGTTGTTACAATACTTGTTTGTATAATTTGCGCCTTTTACAGGGTTATCTCTACCACAGTTCAAACATTGAAAAATACCAGCCATCGCTTATCCTTTAGAGCATTTAGTTAGACTACTTTATTAGAGCAATCATATACTTTTACTTATGCTCTATTAATACCAATTATATACGCACAGAATGGTTTTGTCTACACCTTTGGTAAAATTAGTCTAATTCGTAATCTAGGTCTTCGTCATCATAACGTTCTTCAATTACACTATTAGAATCATAGTCTTTATAGTAGCCCTCATTTGGTGCTAGAATCCTAAAATTCTGCTGATACTTTAATACAGCAAAACTAGCTTCAGCATCATCTAACAAGTCGCATATGATAAAACTGCTACCACAGCCACCGTAGACTTCTTTGATCTTGCTATGCTTAAACTCGCCAGCAAGTAAAGCCCGGTGAAACGTTCCTCTATTGCCAGTTAAGATACGAGTGTACACACGCTTAGGCGTTGGTAATGATCGATCTAGTAGGCCAAGTTTAGAGATGGTTGCACAGTTATCATCGTCAATAGATAACCGACATCGCTTGAACTTTAGCGAACCTTTAGTACTAGGGTTATTGGGAGTTTCTTTTGTTGTCCACGGAATTTCCGCAGTTACGTGGTCTACGTAAAATGTGACACCATGTGCTTTAACGACCCACATTGGCACGGTCTCGTCTTCTAGGTGTTTCTTATTGAAATGAAACACTACATCCTTACATTGATATTCAATCTATTTTGTCATTTTGACATCTCCTTAAAAAAGTATTTATATAATAAAATGGTGCGCTAGACAGGAATCGAACCTGCTGTCTCGAGTTTTAGAAGCTCTTGCTATACCATTTAGCCTCTAGCGCATTGTTGGTAACAAGGTAGTGTACATATTAAACCAATGACTAGAATATATCAGCGCATCTTTTAGTCTTTGGTTTTCCGGTGTACCAGTTTGATATATACCACTACCAGTGAATTCTGTAACCAGATGTATTACAGATAAAAGTGTTTGTTTGGCAAAAGAATAAATTGTGTCAATTTCCGCCTGAATTTGATTATTTCTTGTAGCAGTTTCGATGCTGGGCAGATGATCTTTCCACATCATTCCTAATACGTCAATGTTTAATTTTACTTTACGTTTTTCATGATCGCAAGAGATATTGGCATTTTTTGTGTACTGATCTATGTCATTAAATAACCCTTCGGATAAACCCAATAGGTTAGTAATAAACGCATAATCCTGTATATAAAAAATTTGTACCGCCCGGCCTTCGTTTTTATTGAATAATTTTAACGCTGGAGTATTATTAAATGTAAGGTGTGCTGTAAAGGTATTTTCCATACCTACTGTGGGCACTGGAGTAACCACAATGCTACTATGTTTTAAATCTGGCACAATCACAGCTATTCCGGGTTTAATATAAAACATTCCGTACTCTGCGTCAATTGAATCACTAACCCAATGCTTTGTTCCGGAAATTAAATTATCATCGAACCCGGTAGTAATATTGTCATTGGGCTTGACACTACTATGAGTACCAATCGCATTTCCGTCCATACCCGCAAATTTAAGAGCATTATCAGCAGACAATCTATGATGCCTTATATGCGCCTGACTTAGATCCTGCTGGGCAAGAAGCCTAAGGTCGTGAAACCATTGGCTCTTGCTTTCGTAGGAATCTGTCAAAAAATTAGACATCAAACCCAAATCCTGGATCAAACTCTTCGGCACGTTCTTCGTAGTACTTGTAGCCACGTGGGTTACAGAGAACACGAGTTGAGCCAACCATATAATCAAACATATCGTGGGTATGTCCGTGTGTCCACACTTTGATCTGTGGATTATCTAGAATCAAATCACTTAGATCTGAGCTGTAAGCACCATTCATCATTGTATCATCAATGTATCGTGGTTTAGTACTGGCCTTGCTAGGTGCGTGATGTGTTACTACCACAAACTTACCTGTAGGGTTGGCCTCTACTGTTTCACGAATGTAATTGCGTGACTTATAATGTTCTTCCATTGTACGTTCTGGAGTCAGCCGATGGTACACCGACTTGGCCTCGTTAAACATAGTAACCTGGCGATAGTCGTTCATCATAGACTTCATATGGTACAAGGTAAGGTCATCACCTTTGTTCATATCAGTCCATAATGTAGCACCAACAAAGACTACATCTTCGATAGTGTGCGTGGCGTTTTCCAGTAAATGTACATTGTCGGGCAATTGACCAGCAATATGCGCGAAAGTCTTTTGAAACTGGAAACCATAGTGTTCGTGGTTGCCCATTACATAAACGACCTCTCGGTACTTGCCACACTCTTCTTCCAAGAAGCGGAACCAGCGATCGGGTCTACGATCTTTCTGTTCGTGTTCAAGTAAAACCATATCTCTATTATAGAGTTCTCTTTTGATATTCTTAGCTTCGCATAAGTCACCAGACAAGATTAATACATCACCGCCAGGTAATGTAAGGTCCGCAAATTCAAGATGTAAGTCTGACATTAAATTGATACGCATATTAGTCCCAAAGGTTTTGATAATATTTTCCAAATAGACAAAAGCCGTTTTGGATACGTTTTTGTACCTTTTCGATGCCCTTCCAGTCATACTTTCGAGTATGATTTGGGCCATCCACCATTTGGAACATAGTGGCTTTTCCGTTCTCGTCCCATTCACAGGCAACACTTTTAAGGTCAGCAACGCCAGTGCGATATGCTTCTTGCCAGTCTTCGTTGAGTTTGTGTTCAAAGGCAAAGATCATTTCGTCTAATACCCAATCCCAACGCTTAAACCAATTGTCGTCTGTGTCCCACTCATTTGCTTTAGGCGGTGCGCTAGTACTACGCAACTCCTTAGGAACATCCTTGTCGTCTACGTGTGGTGCTCCGTGCTTGGTTGCCTTTAACTGTTTCAACATAGGCAATGCCATTTGTCCCAGTGTATGATCCATTGACCAAGTGTCCCAGTAGTCAATTTTAACATAACGAATTTCTGGGTGTACAAAGTCTAAAAACTTGTGTAGGGCCTGGCAAACAGGATTTAAACGGTTGACCCATTTGACATATGGGCCCTTGCCAGTATCCTCGTGATCGTAGAATACGTCTTCATCTTTTTCCCAGAAACAAACTGTTTTTAGGATAGTGTATGGGCTTAGCCAGTGATCGCGGTATTTACCGATGTAAATTTTCATGGTATTTCCTTAATTGAACTACAATTATAGCATTTTGACTGTTATAGGTCAACAAATTTTTTTTGAGTAACTAGCCAACCGATGGTATTTATGTCCAATTCGATTTCTTCGGTGATGTAGCTTTCTTCTACAAAGCCGGTGAAATCGGTTCCTTTGAAACCAGTACCAGAACAGTACCAGTCGATATAACTTTCATCTTCTCGTATGTCTGAAATTAGGTTGGCCGCATATCGCCAACTACAATCCCAGGTAATATTTTTAAGTATACCCCAAACATCTTGTGGAGCATAACTGTTATTACATAGTGCCGCATAGAAATTTTGAGCATAGATTTCATGCTTTCGGATTTTGGTAACTAGCCAATCCGTACCCCTTACATCGCGTTCTAAGTTAAAAACTCTGCGTGGCATTAATATATTTAATGCCGGCCAACAAAAAAGGCGCACTAGGCGCCCTTTTTGACAGTTTTGTTACAGATTACTCTGCAGAAACTAAGCCAGCGGCCATTGCTTTGTAAGCGATAGCAACCATCTTACGGCTAGCTTCACCATGACGATACTCAGTTACTTTAACACCGTTGCCAGCAGTACGTTGGTTGCCATAGATAGCATAACCACGAGCACGGATATCGCTGATAGTAGCAGTTGGGTTCTTAATACCAAAACGCTTAGAAATTTGAGCGGCGCTCAAAGTTTCACCTTCACGCACTAATGCGTTGAACAATTTACCTTGTTTAGTCTTCAGGTCGAAGTTTTTGATTTTGACAGAAATAGTCATTTAGGTTTCTCCTTAATTAAGTGCTTAATTTGTTAAGCTGACGTTAGTATAGCAAACTTTTAGTATATAAAGCAACAACTAATTTAACCAAAACAAAAATAAATAGTATTATGACTACCAACGTACCAGAAACAGCACAAGCACGTCACAATCCGGATCCCTATAACACACACGTTCCGGCCATTGGCCACGCTGTTTATACACCTATTCCTACACCGCTAGGAGTAGTACCACACTTTAAAACACCAAGCCAAAATTGGACCTGGGACTATGGTAGTGGCGGAAGTTAATAAAAGAAAGAAGAAACTATGCCAGTACCACCAAAAACAGTTCAAAAAGTTAAAGTAGCCAGCACTCCTACTACTGTCAACGCCGCACCAGCTACCAAAGTAGTTAACCCTACCCCAGCTACTAAAATTGGAACACCAGTATTAACTGGTGCCGCTGGTCCCGCAGGAGTTGGAGCAGTAATTGGCAAAGCCGACTATACTAGTTCTAATTCACCGACTACTCAACAGGTAGCAGTAAAACCAAAAACTACTACAACAGCACCAACAGTTAATAAAACCACTAATCGCGCTAAAGATTATCTGTAATACCACGTCCTAGTATAGTTCCGTATACTGGCTGTTCTTCAGTATAGAGAACCTGATATCCGTGAGCTAACAAATAAGGCACTACAGCACCAGACTTTCCGCTGTAGTGTCCCCAAAAACGATTAAACCAAGTATCATCACAGACTACCAAGGATCGCTTGGCCATATGATGTATAGCCGACGTCATTTGTTCTAAATGAGCACGTTGGCTGTTTACATTAGTCATTTCTAACCCCAAGGCCTGATAACGTACCTTTTGCTCGGCAATAAAATCTACGTAACGATCCGGGTGCCAGTCCCAATCAAAATTATCCAAATATAAAAAACTAATTGGGCGCAGACTGTAGACTCTGTGGTATAGATAATCTTCGCCTGTGCTATTGACTATTTCTACTCCGGGTAAGTTCAAGGCCTGTACATATTCACAGTTTACAGGATCTACATCGACCGTAATTAATCGAGTGTTGCGTTCAACTGCCCATTTAGCAAAGGTACTGGTACTGCCATCGTCCCCGCCGCGGCTGGTACCAATTTCCACAAACTCCCCGGGATCAATTTGATCCAGATACTGTTCAGCCAGTTTAAATATTTGCCCCATTAGTTGTCTTCGGGCCATTCACTTGGAGCCCACCCTAGACGTAGGAAGTCCTCGCGTATTTCATCAGTAACATCACCTTCACTGACATATTTCCTTCTGGCCATTGCTTCTTCTAATGCATCTTCATTGCCTATATCTTCTGGCAATGCCGCAATACCGCCCATGCCCGAACAATACCAATCCATATAGTCTTCGCTAGCTACTGTACGCCGAAAGTTTGCTACAATACCTCCGGCGCTACGCCAACTAGCAGACCAGTATTCGTCTTTAAGAATAGGCAATACATCAAGAGGTTGCCACCGCATATTACACATAGCGGCATATACGTTTTGGGCATAGTCCTTGCGAGTCTTGATTTTATTCAAAACTTCAGTATCCTGCCAAATATCTTCTACTAGATCACGTTCCACTGATAACCTTTATTTCTGTTACATTAGCGACTCTAAAACTGCGCCACTCGGATTTATCCAAACACCACACACTTAAAGTTTCTGGTTTATATAACCGTGTAGTTTGAAATTCCTCTGTGACCACACGAGCTGGCATAGCCTCGGTACGCAAGGTACAAGGCATAGTGCGAACTGTTCCATCTACTTTGGTAAATGTAACTTCGCAATCGTGTTCACCAAGTAAATGTCGGAGTTCACGATTGCGAACATCTAAGTCCAGACCTTCTGCTGGTTCGGTATAGCGTATACCAAACGTCATTCTTTGTCCCCGCGACTGCGACTTGAACGCATACGTGAGTTAGATTCCTCTACACGAGCATAGCTTTTAATAAAAGCACGACGCTGATGATTATCCAAAATTGTGGCCGCTAATGTTTTAACTGGTTTACCTACTTTAACTGCTTTAACGTCATATCCTCTGCAAGTCATTTGCCTTCTCCTTTGAGTTGATTAAATACCATATCTTTGCTACGTTGCTCATCTTCGGCCTTAATGGCCTTGTCTATCTTTTCAGCATACAGGTCCATCATTTCTGTTATTAACCTTTTACCATCTTCGGTAAAGTGACTGTGATAACCTGAATAGTAATATTTGGTAGAACGTGTAAGTTCTCTAATAGCACCATACATTATATTTTTAATATCGTTTTCTGTCAAGTTCATTCTCCTAAATTTTGGTACCAGCTTCGAATCCACGGAAGCGTAAGAAGCGAGGGAACCGTAGGGAGAATACGTCCTCACTATCTTGATTCCTAGTCGCCGCATCTGCTCTAATCTCGACCACCTGTCCCACGACAGCCATTTGATCTTGCCATATATCTTCACGAAGGGAGTCAGTAAGTCCACTACCAACATTGACCCGAATAAATTTACCGTCGTCGTTGCCTTCGCAAACCAAAGCACCAAGTTTTCCTGCATTTTTTCCTGTACCTTCTTCTAATGCTACTACTGTTAAACTAACTTCGATAAACGGTTTGAGCTTTAACCAAGCCACACTACGTTTACATTCATAAACAGCATCGGGATCTTTGATCATAATGCCTTCGTAGCCACCGGCAACCGCTTGAGTATTAATCATTTTGAATCGAGCTTGACCCACACTTGAATCAAGATCTACTAATTCCTGGCCAACTACAGTTACGTTAGGCATAAACTCTTTTAAGGGATCGTGCCATATCTTTAATGCGTTAGTGCGTTCACGTTGTGTTACTGTACCTTTACCGGCCTTAAATTCACGTAGGCTAATAATGTCAAATAAGTTTAACACAGCATCATTGGATTGTACATCACTTTTACGGTGTACCTGTTTCATTAAGTCTTGGAAACTGCTTGACATTACTTCGCCATCAAATACCATTGGTTCTTGAAGGTACTTTGCGTGACGACTAAACTGTTCTTTGATATGCGGAAAGTTTACCAGTTCCTTACCATTTCGACTATACTGATCAACGTGGCCGCTAGGGTAAGCGATAGTAATAACCCGTACTCCATCGAGTTTAACTTCCAGGAGTCTGGATCCTTGTACTTTACTCTCATGATTTGCGCTGTCATGAGCAAGCTGACAACTAAAGACAGGAATGACATACTGAGCATTCGTTTTCTCCACCATTTTATTGATTGTTTTTTCGCTTACACCACAACGTAAGTCTTTAATAAGGATAAGTCTGTACCACTTATTCCATTCATCTTCTCGTGCGTTCATACGTAGATGATTAATAGCCACACGAGCCGCATCTCCGGTAAGTGTGCGCTCAGACAACTGTTGTGCTATTTTCCAAAAACTGTCTGGACTAATACCTCGGCCGTCGCCCGACTTTTCTTCTACCTGCTTAATACCATAGGTAATCATGGAATCCAATGCGGCACGGCAGCCACGGAAAAATTCATCATTACCAGCTTCGGCTTCTCGCCCAACAACTGCTTCTTTGGCCAAACGACTATTGTCGCTTTCGAGTTCAATAATAACTTCCCACGGCTTTAGCATTATTTCTTTTCCTTAATTTCGTGTGGAGTAAGACCTGTGGCTTCTACACCTTCTTTATACCAGGTGGTAACTTCGTCTTCGTTTTCGGCTTCCCACTCAGCCATTGACTCTGAAATACAAAATGCGTCATCTAGTTCCTGTGGCAACTGCTGTTGTACATCGCCCGAATCCATACCCGATAAATCGTAGAAGTCATCCATACCATCTTCCCAAATGCCAGCAAAGGCCGAGCCGGACTCGTAGTATGTAGCGTAGACTGTAAATCCTAAGTCTAGCAATTTTTCGTAGGCCGCAATAGGTGGTGACCAAGCAGAGTCAAAGTAAACAATGAGTTCGTGATCGTCCCAGGTTTGGATACCCGAACCATCGCCTACGTCCCACTTGGTACCCCATTCGTTTACACAAAAATCGTACCAAGTCTTGTAGCCGTGGGTAGCCAGGTTAGCCTGTTCTTTGAGTTCCAGTTCGGCTTGCGCCTCTGGGTCGCCTAGTTTGCCTGCGGTAATTTTTAGGTCCTCGGGTACAGGAACAAACTCGTTAAGAAACTCACCGTTGGCAAAAGCCTCTTTAGCACGAACAATCATTGCTGGATCTTCGTGACTAATTGTTAATGTATTACCGCACCAATTAGGCATTTTGACTCCGTTGAAATTGAAATTCTCGTTTTAACCAATACTTGTACATTTGAAAATACTGTTCTTGTGTATAACGTAACTCTCCAAACTCGCTATGTTCGTCACAGTTACGCAACCATAATTCGTGTACCCATCTACGAAACTCAGAGTTTTTAGGCATATTGTTTCTCCACTGCGAGTACTTCGTGTAAGGGTTTAAAAGGTTTGCGGTACTCACTTACATACCACACACCGTTGTCCATAATATAATAGTACTCAGCACCGGAGCCATCATAATAGTCCATCCAATCTGCCTCGCTACCAAAGCTACGAAACTCAGTGCCAGTCTCGCCACGATCGCGACCGTAAAAGGTACACCAATCTTCGTTGTGTTCACGATGCTCGATACCTGTGATTTTTTCGAACTTGCTAAAGGCGTGTTTCTCACCAATCTCGGCTCGCAGGCTTGACAGGTCACCTAAGGCTACTAGATTATTGGCCTTGGCGCTGTTATAGTGCTCAAGCAAGATAGCACCGTTGTGCTCTAAATAACCATCCCAATGACAATAAACTGCCTTAATACGATCGCCGTGTTTTACAGCAATAGTTGAACGAGTACCCATTATGCTATCTCCTTAACGTGTCGACAATCACCGCGGTATGTAAATCCCGGGCAACTACATTTTAACATATTATCTATTTTCTCTACAAGGTAAGTATCGCCCTTACTGCCCGTGAATTCCCATTTTTCTGATTTTACTTCATCTAAACTTACTTCACCTAACTCTTTAACTTCACGGAAAGTTCTACGACGAGCATCAAACGTATACGGCTTCTTAAACACAGTAACATCTTCAGTGCCTTCCCTAAGGTAACCGTACATCTTGCTTTTATCTGTGGTTAGTAGATAAATGTGATTGGGCGTAGGGCTTGCCCAATCTGTGGTTGTTTCTTTGAAGAACTTCATTAGTCTAAACGGCTACCAGCATAAGCACGGAAACCATACTTTTCAAACACCTTGGCGGCCGCCTCAGCGCCAGCTTCAAGAGTGTCAATATTTTGTACACCAAGGCCTGCTGGATTCCAGATTTGGTAGCTACCAGTATAAGACTTGCGAATACCGGCGGCCTTAAATGCCTTGCCCAAACGAGTGTTGCCTTTGACACCGTAGATGTCTACCCAAGCAAAACCACAACTGTACTGATCAACACCGCCCAATTTTTCTTGGAAGAACTGTTCAGCGGCTTCGCGAGCGGCCTGTTTAGCCTCGTTCACAATAGTGTTCACTTGAATGATGTTATTAACTTCAGTCATTTCGGCTCCTTTTTTAACTGTATGTAACATTATAGCATTTTGGGAATTTTGGGTCTACCAAAATCTTACATTGACCAGTAACTTTCGCTGGCAGGTGAGCAGTAATACGGAGTATCGTAACGCTCAGTAAACTCTTTACCACCCATAAGGTTATTCTTAGTAACAAAGGTTTCGTACACTTCTACCACAAAACCTAGACCACGTTTGGCTTCAGCAACTGTTTCGATGTAGTCTTTAGTGGATGGGGCAAAGTCCTGCTTGGCATACAAACGACGACCTTCTTTAGTACGACGATCGATTTTGTAAAGTTCCAAAGTGTACTCTTTTAATTGACTCATTTTTAGCTCCTTATTAACTTAATATATACATATTATAGCATTTTGGGCATTTCGGGTCTACCGAAATTTTGGCCAGCAAAAACCCCCATTTTCAGGGGGTTTAAGGTGTTGTTTTTAGGCAACAGATTAGAATTTATTGCCCTTTGCTATATTTTCCTTAGCAGGAAGATATTGTAGATTTTCCAGTATATGTAGCCCACTAACTGTTTTACCACGTAACGGAATAATATGATCAACGTGATATCCTTTGGGACAACTTAAATAGAAATCTTTAATAGCCTCTTTGTCAGCCCAAGATGGAATGCGTTGCAATCTTATTGCTCGTTCTGTAGCTGATTTTAATCTAACTTTATCTTTATTATTTTGTTGCCACCGTTTAAATCGTTCAGCTTGCGTTTTTTGATTAGCAATATAATTCTTTTTGGCGTTCTCGGGAATGGATACCCATTCCTTATATCTGAGTTTATACGCTTCTTTTCGTTCTTCTTCTGTGTGGTATTTTTTATGTGCTGGCATACTTTTATTTATCGTCGTTTGCCAAAAAGAAACCCACCGAAGTGGGTTCTTACTATTTTCTGTTTCGAGGTATAATTACCCAAAGTGGCTTACGCCGCTAATAGATATGAACTTTCGTTAGCATCTATAAATTTTTGCTGATTACGTCAGTCAACTCTCGTGTTGTCTGCTTGATTACTTGTCGCCCTGTCGAAACTAGTCACCCCCAACTAAACATACTGTACAGGATCTGCCCCTGTGTACCCACCATTGGGTGGGATCTTGTCTCGTGTACGCATACGCATATCCCAGATCAACAATATGTTTAGGTGGAGGTGGGGGGATTCGCACCCCCGTCCAAGACGCCTTTCGGCTTGCTTCCTACAACAATAAGGAAACTCTCTGTGGCGCTTGAATCCACGGTAGCCCTTCTCTTCATGGCCGGTCCTTGTACATGGTCGACATTGACAAGTATTTCGGTGTTCCACTGTAGCTACTCAGAAAGTTTTCTTATTGCTGATCTTTGTCAATCCAGCCTTTCAACTCGATTAGACAGTATATTACAAGACTACCAACTATTAAAAAAGCTATCCAACCCATTTTAATTATATCCTTTAATTACTTTTCCGTCAATCTTAGTATTACCTCTTGCTACAGCCTCTTGATGGGATTGAATACGCTGACGCTCTCGATCACGTTCGGCCGGTAAAGGGCCACAGCCTAATCTGTCCCACTCACGTTCGGAGTAGTAATATGATGATACAGGGTTTTTATTCTGTTTCATAGTTTAGTATTTATATAGGAAAGTATTTGAGTACCAATTTATGCGTCCGGGCTAACGGGCAATAGCGTCTGGTTAGTTATATCAGGACCTGTTCCACGCCAGTTAGGCCCGCATAGTTGATACGTCTATCAACGATACCTATGTTTCCATCTCAAATACTTACCTATATCAACAACAAATAGCGGGGGCCGAAGCCCCACGCTTTACTAATTACTCTGCTACAGCTTCTTTAGTAGCACGAGCTTTGATAGCCTCAATGCTTGGCTTAACCTTACCAGCCTTAGCACTTACAACACCGTTGTACTTAGCGTCAGCGGCATCGATTGCGGCACGGTATTCACCGTTAGCATACAAGTCAGTGGACTTCAAGAAAGTCACCAACTCTGGCTTAGTCATTGCTTTTGGCAACTCCACAAGATTGATATCGCTATCAGTCTTAGCCAAGATCTTAACACGGGTCATATCGTTAGCGAAACGAACCTTGTATTGACCTTTAGTCTTAGAAACACCACCAACTTTGAATTGCTTATCCATACTATACTCCATTTTAAGTTAAAAAACTACAGTTAAAATTATGCTGGACACACTCCAACATATTTCATATTATAGATTAATTCGAATTAACGGTCAACCTAAAATATGAAATTCTTTTACCAAAATTACTTGGCCAATTCGGTACTTTGATGCTTAACGGTATCTACACCGTTGTCTAGCATTTTGGCAATACCCGAAAAACCCACGGTAGCCAATACCAAACCAAATACAGTACCTATAATAAACATTTTCATAACGTCCTCCATATAAAATATGAAATAATCAAACCAACTACACCAACAGCAATAAACACTAACCCAATATCAATGACAATCATACCGTTTCCTGATCATAATTATCTTCAAAAATATCTACAAGATCTTCCATTTCGATATAATCTTTGAAATAGATGTAAGTATTTTCAATCGTTTCTCCACGAGCTTTCCACTCTAGGATTTCAATGTGAATGTCTTTAAAGAATCCCATTATGCTGTCTCCTTGATTAAATCAATTACGTTGCCAATTAATGTAAGCTCATCAGGAGAGTACCAAGCAATTTTTTGACTAGTATTTTTAGCAAATGCTAGGCTGGCCCGACCGCGGTTAACTTCTGCGACTACTGCAAAAGTACCAAATTTAGTACGAACAACATCTAGCGGTTTTAATTTAGTAGACATTATGCCGCCACCAACATATTAGCCGGAACTCGATACACACCAACTGCGGTGCGTACATTGATATACTTGATAGCAATCTTTTCAATGGTACCTTGATACGTTTGACCATTTCGGTTGCTGGTAAACTTTACTGTATCACCTCGGCTGAAGGTAGATTTATTCAGCTGTGACAGCTGAGCACGAGCAAAGGTGATGGCAGTTTGAATCGTGTCCAACTCAGCGTTGGTAAATTTACCGGTTACAATAGCACTACGAATATCAACAATGTCAATCATATTATGCTCCGTAAAAACTAGTTTCAAAGTTCAAGGTTGTATATACTACCTCTCGGACTGCGGTATCTGTGGCTTCCCCTGCGGTCTTAGGATGGGCTTTTGATAACAGCTCAAGGTGTCTGTATGTTTTAGGCCAATCCCACCCCTGTACCCGAGCCTCTGCAACTACACGACCTACCAAACGATTACCTTCTGCGGTGAACATAGCATAGTCCATATTAAACTCCACAAGCGGTGTAAAAACGAGCACGATCAAAATTTTCATTATGTTGACCAGCGGCATTGGCAACTGCTAGGGCGGCAAATTTACGGGCTGTGATATCGCTAATATAGCTGATTTCTTTAGCCAATGTAATAAAATGTTTTCTGCTCATTTCCAACTCCTTTTATTTACTATACAAGTATTATAGCATTTTGGCAATTTTGGGTCAACCAAAATCAGACTGTTACAAACTTCCACGGATCGCGATGGTCTTTAGCAATGGCGTCAAAAACACTCTGTTGTAATTCTGCAACATCATCATTTGACACGTAGAAATCGGTAGTAGGATCCCAGTACTCGCCGGCCTTGGGGTCATAGTATAACACCTGCCCGTTGGGATAATGGAACGGCCCTTCTAAGCCCTTGCGGGGTTCCCATTTAGGATCGTGACGAAAAACTGTATAAGCCATTAGGCAGTCCAATCTGTAGGAGCTAAATCAACTGTCTCTTCAATTTCTGTCCAAAAATCGTAAACACGATTGACCAATTGTTCGCGAACAGCAGGATTCAAAGGAAGTTTTTGAATAAGTTCTTCAACTTCGTCTAATTTGCTGTCAATTTGCTCTAACAGCTGAAGGGTATAATTTGATGCCATTTTAATTCCTTGTTTAGCACTATAAATAAGATTATACTATTTTGGGCATTTTGGGTCAACCAAACGGGTGTTGTTATTTCACAACAGTTTTAGAATCTGCATAAATACACTATAACAAGGAATTTTCAAATGGCAATCGTAGAAACAAAAAATTGGTCACGTCCAAATTCGGAAGTAGAATTTTACTACAATACAGGATTACCGGCATTACTAGCATCTCAGGCAATAACCAGTACTAGTAAAAATAATGGATCCTATGTAGTAGATATTACCTACCCAGACACAGAGTCTAATTTAAAACTTGTACAAACTGCTACCTATAGTGATATTAATACCCTCAGCCAGGTTGATACTGCCAAAGGCGTTGCCATGGACGCAGAATTTTTATCATATTTGTCTAATATTGGTTCAGTGGATAGTCAGGCACAGGCAACAAAAAGTAATGTTCAATATTATACTTTAACAGGAATTAGCAGTAGTTTTTATTGTACTACGGTATACACATTTCCTGTAGACAACGATCCGTATATTCCAGTTATGGAACAAAGTTTAAATATTGCCTACGATCATAAAGGTAAATTGGCAGACTTAATTGTTGGTACAAATACTATTACATTGGTACATCAATACAACAATGACACCGATTTTTCAAAAACCCACTTTAACGATATATTTTCTTATGTACCGTCATTGGCAACCAAAAACGCAACACGTACTATTACCTATACCGAAGGTACATATACCAAGCCAGCATAATCAAGTACAAAAACAATTATAAATCAATAAAAAACCCGCCTAGTGCGGGTTTTGTTTTATGACTCCATCTTAGGACGACAACTAAACAGGCTAGGATTTTCAGCACCGATGCTACGTAACCAATTCTGAGCTGTTGCCCAGGCACTGGTTTGGTCATGGTCGGCAAAAGTATGTACCACGTGTCCTGTTTCTCGCTCGTATACTTGCCACAGCGGAACTCCGTTGTCGGCACGTGCCTGTACAGGGTCACCTGAACGATATACCAACTGTGCATCATCGCGACCGGTTAATTGATTAATGTAAGATTTGACTTCAATTGGCATACTTCTAGTAGTATCTGTTGCAGCCTGGGTTGATACATAGCCGTAGATTCTATCACCCGACTTGACTTCATAGTAGTCGCCAGTTGCAGGACGTTGTGTTAGGAATCCCTCAGGCGGAGTACTAAAGTTTTGTGCTACATTAGGTTCAACATCCTGTACACCATTGATACGATTTCTAGCACGTTCTGCGCTGGCATCAGTTGGGACACTACGCTTGCCTACTTCATCGTCAGCAAGTCCTGATCTACGTACCCATTCTCGACGTATAGCTTCAGCCTGTGCAGTATCAGCACTTTCAACATCGCCCAGTACGGATCCGTCGGTGCGATTTATAAAATCCCATTTGCGTTTGATATCGTTGGCATCATTGGAATTTTTTGATCTAATTTCTAAATCGTCGGCATTCTCAAAGTCGTGTAATCTAGCCACGTGTCCTAATAATTCTTGTGCTCGAGCTCGATCAACATTTTGAATTTTATCAATCACACGACCTGTTGGCGTATAAACAACGTCCCAATCTTGTTTTTGCTTGTCGGGGTCTAAAGGAATTTCTTCGATAGCAAGTTGACCTTGTGGCAACTTATTATCACGTTCAAACTTACGCATTATCTGTACTAAACTACTCTTGCGACCTTCTTGTTCGTAGTGTACTTCGCCAGTTTTAGTATCGTATACTTTCCAGTTTTTAATTTCTTCTGCTGGAGCAGATTTAATATTTTTGGCCAACTTCTCACGCTGTGATAATGGCTTCTCTGGAGTTTCTGGATCTGCTGGGCGTAGATTAAACGGAATACCTTGCTGGGTAACATATTTGTCGTAGACAGCATCTGCGGCCGCACCCTTAGTTGGGTAGCCACGTAAGATTTCTAGTGTTTCGCCAGTGTTGTTATTGTAGACTTCCCAATCGCCTGTTTGTGATTGCATTGGCAATACACGATGTGATTTTTGGAAATCAGTCATTGAACTACCGGGACTTAGTTTTTGTTTAGCACGATCCCATACGTCTGATTTAGTAAAACCGTGATAGTCTTGACCAACAATATACTTGCCATTGGCATCATAGACTTTCCAGTCGCCCTTGGGTTCTTTTTCTAACTGTTTCTCTGCCCAGGATTTTTTAAGGTCAGCACTTGAAATTTCACCTGTAGCAAAACGAGCAAACAGATCTAAACTTGAATCGCCAGACTCTGGTGCGATTAGTTTGTATAACTTCTTATAGTATTCACGACGCTCTGCCGCAGGGTCGCCGGCAATACTCATTGCCTTGGCATAACGTAATAGTGTATTCTTTAGTTTGTCAATATCTTCAAAGTAGTTAGATCCACCAGCACTACGGAACTCAATATATTTGGCGCCACGTTCTTTGTCCGGACGAGTGGCATCATTGCCACCCTGAGGATTGATACTTGTATATTTGCCAAAGCCGTGATTGTTAATTTCTAGAGCTTTTTGTGCTAGTTCAATTAGGTTATGCTTCATTAACTCCATAGCATTACCAATAGCTTCATTGTTGCCCTTAACACGATTGCGAATCTTTTTCATTGCGGCTTCGCAGAAATGATTACCTGAACGGCCAAACTCTTTGAGTACGTGTTCGTCACCTAAGAACAAGGCTAGCTTAACATAGTCAACACTTCCGCCACGATGTGGTAAACTAACACCCATATGGAAACCCGTTGAGCTGTTAGCGTATGCGCCATTATCTTCGGCCCAGGTAAAGAAATTTTCCATTTGACGTAGACATTCTTCTAATGGCATAGGAGGGCTAACAATTTCCACTGGCATATTTTCACTGTCATCTGAATCTAAACTTGAGTCTGGTTCAAAAATCCAAAGTCCAGGTCTACGTGTAGCTGAATGGTATCCTCCAGATACTTTAGTTTCAACACCTAGTTCTTTACTTAAACTGTCGGCCAAGACTCGAGCATTCTCTTCGCTGAATCCGCCTTCGTTACTACTACCAGTATAGGTCATGACTGGCCACATTAGACTAAACTCGCTGGCTACATCACTCATCCAACGTAGACCTACATCATCAAAGAATCCTGAGTCGTCGTCAATATAAAATCCATCACGAAATTCGTCTAAGGCGGCATCATAGTTCTTGTCTTGACTGCTAATACTGTCTTGTACTAGATCATCTAATAATCCTTCGGCTTGTTCATGTGCTTCTAAATAACGCTGATATCCTGGATGAGTTTCTGCGTATGCTTGTTGTTCGCTTGAACTATTAAACTTAGGAGCACCTTTGCCCTGTTTTATAGCTTCTTCAATTTCAGACTTAGATAACTCCATCATATCTAACTGTTTACGAACTTCGTCGTCCCAATCAAAATCATCTTCTTCAATGATTTTTTTAATTAGATCTTCTTCTTCGTCGCGGAAAGCATCGTACATTTTTTCATCGTGCCACTCGTAATACTTTTCATCAAGGCCTTCTTGTAGCTTATCTAATTCGCGGCCGTGTGTACCATAACCGTATTCATCGTATTCAAAGAAGTCTATAACCTGTTGAATACTACGGCAACGTTCGTCGGCATCATAGTCAGGTTCTGGGTCTTCATCGTAATCACCTTCGCCGCCCATGCCTGTGAATACTAGCTCAGCTTCAAATCCTGCTTGGATACCTTGTGCTTCTGGGCTTTTAGCAAATGAACGCAATGAGCCGGGGCTCATACGAATTTCGTCTAATTGTTGTTCGGATAGTAGCTGTTTATATCTCATTTTGATCTTGCTGTTTTTGTCTTTTTCTTATAGCACTCCATTTGCCTGGATTTACTACATCAACATCACCATGTTGTGCTGTATCTACGTCGTGTTGCTGAAATATCTGGCTTTGAATATCACCGGGCAAAGCTATGTTGTAACTATTTTGATCAGTGTAATTTGGTTGTATCGGATGGTTATATGGTTGTTTTTTTGCGTTTATAGCATCTATCTTTTTTTGTTGATAGTGGCTAAATTGTCTTATGATTCTGTCGGTAACATTTTGATAATCGTTTATACCAAGACCTTTATAATTGAACTTACCTATACGTTTGCCGCCATAGGTAACCGAAATAACTTTTGTGGCTGGGTCAAAGTTAAAAGTAAAACCACCGCTAGAATATTTTCGTGGAATATTTCCTGGGATTAATTTTCTTGGTTGTTGGAAATCACTAAATCGCATTATGCACTCATAAAAATAGGGTAAGTTGCCTTACCCTAGTATTTATCAATGGTTAGTTGATTAGTCTGTAGAAGCGTTAGCGCCACACTTGGCACGTTTAGCATTAGTTAATGCTCCAAAGTCTACAGGCCATTCTTTGCCTGGAGCAAGTTCAACTGCGCCAGCTGGAAAAGCATACTGTACACCAGCATCTTTCATAATAGTAGCAACCGGAACACGAAACTTAGTTAAGTCGTTGCCTAGATTAGGATATGGTGCTACGTGAGGGAAGCCCCAACCTGCGATCTCTTTAGTTTGATTATTAATAACAATCTTGTAGAAACCGTGTGGAACAACTACGCCCTTGCCGATAGTTTTATCGCCTGGGCCATACAGACCACCTACGTAAACTGTGTATGATTGGTTACGTTGTACTGCCCAACCACGTACTGATGTTTCTAATAGCTTCCAAATGCCACGGTTTAATGAACCAGCCTGTGGACTCATATTGGTCATTAAGAATGATTCAAACTCAACCTGTACGTCCCAGCTTAGGTCCCCGTCTGGAGCCATGTGTCCTTTGTCGTAGCCTGTGCCAGCATAGTCGCCTGGAACTGCACCGTTAGGTACAAATTGGTTTGGAGCGAAAGCGTTAGTACGAGCCACGCAACCAAGTGCATTTTGTGGTAATAATTCATATGTTACAAATTTTGGTAATTTAGCTGCCGCATCATATCCAACTAGATAAGCCTGTTGGCATAATGGCTGTACACCCTGGGCGTTTGGAAAACCATATGGTGCGTGTGCTTGGCATTGCTGTACTGGGAATGGTTGCCGTTGATTCCACGCATTTGCTGTTGTTACTGTTAAGCCCGCAACTGCGAAGGCTAGAATAGCTAATAATTTTTTCATTGTTGAAAATCTCCTTGTTGTATATTTAGTCTGCTGGAACTAATGCTGGAATAGTTTCTAACCCACGTGCTCTTGCGGCGGTAGCACGATGATTTCCATCCAAAACCCACCCATCCGAGTCAGCAACCACCGGACGATTACGTATGTCGTGCATACTAATTTCTTCTACGTGATCCCAATTGATATCAATTACTCGACGATAAGGATCGTCTTGATGTACGTATTCTGGAGTTTTAAGTTCGCTTACAGGAATATTCTTTAAAACCCAAGTTTTATGTTTTAATATTGGTTTAGGCATATGGTACTCGTGGTGAATACCGTTGACATATTTTAACACTTCGCGACTGGTATACAAATTACCTTCTCTAGGATTAACGCTGTCCTCGTCGTTTTCAAATACAGCGACTTCCATTTGACTAGGTTTAATTTTACCGTGCAGGGCCTGACTTAGTTTGTGTACAGTATCTTTGTAGTTGTGATCTTTATACAGTATACCAATACCGCCATTGGCTTCCCATAACTTGATGTTGGTTTCCCAATCGTCGATTAGTATATTAGGTGTTCCGTCGGCCTGACGTGCGAATTTATATTTTTCGTGATCAAATATAACTGCCTGTGGTTGATGTTGACGCAGATGTTTTTGTAGCCATTCAGCTTTTTCTGAGCTGGACTCTTCAACGTTACTCATTAACGGACTGCTAAGGATACTGTATTTTCCGTTGGTTAAGTGTATAACGCCACGCATAAATTTACCAGCATTTGGCAACACCGGTAACATTTTAAAAAATCCAGGTTGCTGGGCAATCTGATCTACACCTAATTCTTTGCGGTGTATTTCACGCCAGTAAGCTACATCGTGCTCACGTGCTACTTCGCCAAAAAAATCAGCAAGGACACCGTCCATATCAACATAGACTATGGGTTTAACTGCGTCCTTGGATTCGAATTCTATTGACCTCATTAAGTATTTATAAGGTCTGTGCGGGCTTTAGCTGTAAATTTCCTGATAGAATTTTCGGCTATTTTGTACGAATGTATGATACAGATTTTGTTGTTTGATATAAAACTCTCGGGCGATAGTACCCCAGTTTGCCGGCTGAAGTTTTATTTCTACTTCTGAGTCGCCGTACATATTTCGAGGTTCTAACCCGTGTTTATGGCATAAGTGTTGTATAGGTTTATTCCACCCTAGACAATGCATAAACAGTTCTTTGTAGCCACGGTTACGTGCCCATAATAAAGCTTCATCCATTAAACGATTGGCAATGCCTTGCCCACGATATTCCGCATCAACAATAATACCAAACTCTACTACTCGACCGCTAACAGCAATATGTATCGTACCTACCCAACATTCTTGATCTTGTGCGATTAAAAAGAAATGTTGTTTGGGATTACTTGTTACACGATCCATCAGGGCGTGTATTACGTGATCATTTCCTGATACACCAAAATAAAGCTCAAGAGTTTCCTCGTCCTGGGTTTGTAACCAGTTGCCAAACTTTGGGTAGTCTCGAATGGACAAGAATTCGGTGGTAATCATCTTTGATACAGTTTTTGTGCTTCTTTCCAGCGACCTTGGCGAGTTATGTAGCAGGCATAACGAGCTTCACCCCAGGCTTCTAAAATTTTCCAGATTGTTTTCATAGACCACGATTCCAGTAAAATGAATTGCCTTGCTCATACTGGCGTGTCCAATGTTCTACTTCGGCGGCATTAGTTGGACGCTTGCTGATGATAAATGCTTCTAAACGTGATTGTTCTTTAGTGCTAAAAAACTTGGTAAGTTTTTCTAATAATTGTGTCATTTTGTGACTCCTCATAGTTATATCAGTGTTTCTACTGATATAACTATTTATACCTGGCGCCGCAACAAATTATTAAAGTTTTATTACAGGCTTATCGACGTGTAATGATCTCGTCTACAAGTCCGTATGCTAGTGCTTCTTCGGCACTCATAAAGAAATCACGTTCCATATCAGCGGCAAACTCATCAAATGTTTTACCCGCTGAATTATGTTTGACATAGATTTCAGTTAGATAACGTTTCATTTTAAGAATTTCTTGCGCCTGGATTTGAATATCTGTTGCTTGTCCACGTGCGCCACCCGACGGTTGGTGAATCATATGGCGAGCGTGTGGTAGCATTAATCGCTTACCTTTTGCTCCGGCTGTGCTAAGAAGGCTTCCCATACTGCAGGCCTGACCCATAACAATGGTACTAACATCGGGTTTGATAAACTGCATTGTATCGTAGATAGCCATGCCTGCTGTAACTGAACCGCCGGGGCTATTAATGTAGAATAATATATCAGCATTGGGGTCTTCGCTTTCTAAAAATAGTAATTGAGCTACTAGTAAACTAGCAGAATGTTCATTAACATCCGTATCTAGCATTACAATACGGTCTTTGAGCAATCGACTATAAATGTCGTAAGCACGTTCGCCATTAGATGTCTTTTCCAAGACGGTAGGTACAAAATTAGGCATAAATCCTCTTAGGTTGAATTAGTTTGTATAGTGTACTAGAATTGTACTAGGAAGTCAACACTTGCGGAAATCTTGGTGTTTGAACCAACGCTTTTGACCGTAGGCTGTTTTTAGTCTAAGTCCGTAGTAGTCAAATCGATCACGCCACATAAAGAAACTAGGGCCGTGGGCACCAGATTCGGGCATAGCACCATCATACTCTTCAAAACGAGTAAAATCCCATTGATACTGATGTACCATTTCGTGTGCTAGAGTTTGGATAAACCACTGTGGGCAGAACCATTTGTCGCTGAGCTGAATAGTACAATGGCTACCTGTCCATTGTTTTTCATCTTCCCAATTACAAAATCCCCAGGTTTGGCGTCGACTGCCTTGTATAATTTCTGGACGTTTTAAGCGATTATCAAACAGATAGCGATTACAGATTTTATATACGTAGTTTATATCTTGGTAACTAGGGCGGAACTGTAGCCTACGTTGATACGTAATGCTCGGAAGTGGAGCTTCCATAATTGCTCTGATGGGATTTGGTCTTGCCATGAAAATGCCCTCGCTAAGGTATTTATAATATACCTTAGGAGGGCATTAACTACTACTTTATTAGATCATAAACGGCGTACTTAACGAACTGTAACTTGCCCAACTACAGCACCAGGTTTTTCCAGTGCTTCGGCACGACGTTCTTTGTACTCAGCATTTTCTACTGGCATCAGAGTTAAGGTAGAACTAGTTCCATCTGGGTTAACTACACCAACTTTATCACCCTTTTGGGCCGGAGTACCAGATTGACTCGGTTTACCGGTTGTAATTTCATCTAGTTCTTTAAACGCTTCTGGAGCACGGGCTTCGCCAGCCTTGGTAGATCTAAGTACATTAGCAGAACCAATTGGCAATGCTACCAGTACATAGGTACGAATACGATTGCCTTCGGCAACGTGTTTCATTTCTACAGTTTCGACTCCAGTGATATCAATGTCGGCGCACATACTACGGATCGCCATTTCAGAATTTTCTACACTGGCATCACCGTTGTCGGATCTAAACACTTTGGTTTGACTGCGAACCTTGCCGCCGGCACTGGTACAGATTTTAGCATAAGCAATGGTCTTGGCTTTCATATCTGCCATACCAAAGTCTGTGCTAGTAGCTGTACCGTTTTCGTAAACAGCATTAGGGCTCTTAGGCAATCTGCTCATCCAGTCTGGTGCTTCGCTAACAGCGATCTTAGTCTGACGTTCTTGGCGCTCATTGAGCTCCTTGAACTGAGCATTGTAATTCCCAGTGGTACCACAGGCACTGAGTAAACCTGCTACTGCTAAGACAACTGCTAACTTCTTCATATAAACACCTCTTTGGTTAAACAACATAAAACAATTTTACAATATTGGTTAATATTTGTCAACTACTAACCATTTCGAATTTGGACCTGTGTCCTGTTTACAAATAACACCTTGGTATAGGTACATATTGGTATCTCGGGCACCACGTTCCACAAACATTCGGCATTGGGTACTTTTGTAAGTAAAGTATGGACGCTCGGCCGGAAGAACGTGTAAATCTACTTCGCTCTCCCAAATGACTTCGCCGGCCTGTACCGGGCGCACTCGAATTTCGGTAAGATCGCTACACACCATTTGGCTGTCCGATTTTACTTTGTCCAATTCAACTTCGGCCAAAATATTTCCACGTTCTGGGCGTATGGCCTGTACACAGGCTTCGGTTTCGGTTGATCCCACACCTTCGCCTTCGACTGTTTCCCAGTCATTGCCAATATGTATACGATATCGTAGTACACATCTTTGTCCGGCTGGATCGGGAGTAACTAACCGTTGTATGTCAACTGGACGACTGTTAATACTGCTACGACTGATGTTGGTTTTAACTCGCATCAGGCAGTCAGCCTGTGCTACAGTGGTCAACAACGCTAGCCCAAATACAATGGATTTCATTACTTGTACCTGTCAGGATTAGCACAACCAATACGCAAACTCCATATCAACGCACGAGCACGTAGGTTGAATAGACGATCTTCGTTTGATAGGTCTTCTGGCCGTTTACCATAGACACCACGCATACGCTGTTGGGCTTCTGCCCATTCGACCCACTGATCAATCCGTGGGCACTGAGCACTTGAAATTTTTAGGTTTGTAAATTCCTCGAGACTGTAAGGCCTATAGGTCTGAGCTGTAACACTAGACGCTACAAACATTAAACCAAACAGTAGGAATTTCATTTTTGTTTGACACTGAGATGATGCCGTGTGATTTTGTGTTCAATCATACTAATCACATTAAGGAAAGGCCACTCTAATACAAACGGGCAACCTTCACGCCAGGCCTGTTTTTGGAGGAAATATTTATATTCTGCCAAATCGTCGGAACTCTTAGGATCAAAGGTTCGCTTGGGCCAAAATTGAGTGCTAACTCTAAAGTTTTTCATATTAAGTTTCATAGTCTGTATATTATACCTTATTGGGATTTTATTGTCAAACAATCTTAACTCGGGATTTTTCTACCCGGTCTGAAAAAATCTGGTTGCCGCGATCACGTATTAACTCAGCCGAACCTTGCGGATCATTTTCAAACATTTCACGAATATCCTTTTCCGAAATTCCGTCAACGGCAGACATTGTATAAATTTCATAATGGCGTTGTGAGTTTGCTCTAGCACGAAGTAACAATCGTTGAACAATACTGTTCAATTCAGGTGTTACTTGCTTGCCTTCTAGCAAGGCCCAGGCTGTGGCTTTTTCGTATTCGGTTACGTTAACCACAGCCTCTAGACCTTCACAGTCCCAGCTGAGTAAAAATACATTACTCATTAATCCCAATCCTTTTTACCACCAAAACGTTCATTGTAGTCGTAACCAGCAAGGTACGCTTCAACCTGATCCGGGGTCATTAGGTCACGAGTAACTTCGTGGCTGTTATAACTGTCACCCAGGTAAAAATGTGGATCACGTGGACGACTGTACCAACTGTCAGCACTACCGCGATCAAATGGGCCACCGTGACGGCTATCGTATTTCTTGCCGTTAAATTCAATAACACAAAATTTATCTTCTACTAGCATATCAGCCTCCTGATTAAAAGTGCTGGTTTTTATTTAGAGTCAAAAACCAGCAAAAAGTGACCGCAAGTTTCTGGGGTATCAAGGCTCCCCAAGGATCGCAAGACCCCATTACAGCCTTAGTTTATAATTGACCTTTTAAAAAAATACTTGTCTTTTTCAACGTGTGTAAGTTCCCACCCATCTTTACCCAATTCATTTATATTATGTAAAATCCAGGCCTCGTCTCTTTCGTCCAGAGTCAAATCTGGACGGAAAAGTTCTACTTCCTCTCTACGGGCTAACCGCCACAACCCTCCGCCCGGTATGAATCCAGGTGTGAAAATTTTATATTCCCAAGACATAGTTTTCATGTTATCGGCTCAAGTTAATGATACGACCTTGGAACTCATTAAAGCTCACACGCCAAGGAACAAACATTTCAATACCAACACGACCCTTGCATTCGGCATCGCTCCAAGAATCTTTGGTAACCAAAATCTTGTAAGCCTGGTAACCCTGTTCGGTGCTGTGAGCATCAACTACACGACCTTCGATAAAACAGTCTTCACGGCCCAACATTGGTTTGAAGTCGTACGCACGAATAGTATCGCCTTCAACAACTGTTAATCCAACCATTTTTAGCTCCTTGTTAATTACTATACCGTTAGTATAGCATTTTGGGCATTTTGGGTCTACCGGAATTTTGGCCGTAAAAAAACCCCGTTTTTACGGGGTTTTTGGGTGTTGTTTTTACACAACAGGATTACTTAGCTACTGCGAAAAACTTAGAAAAGTCCACAGATTTTGTAGTCTCAACAACCTGTTTAGCCAACTCTAAATTGGTGTCATAAACAGTCTTAGTAAAATCCGCATAAGAATCTACTAGAGTTTCTAGGTTAGCACGGATTGCCTTGTCTTCAACGTATGTTAAAGGTGTCTTGCTTGCTTTTGCTACTTGATCTACGATTGATTTAAACATTTTATTTTTCCTTTATTAAGCGAAATGTTATTACAAGACCCGAACTATTCAGCATCTTGTTTACTGCTATACTAAGTTATAGTATACATTTATTTATGTTGCGACGCAATATTTTAATATTTTTATTTCACCAAAATGTTCGCTAAATATTAGTATCTATTCGAATAGGAGATTTAAAATGGATTTTACAACAATCATTGGTATAGCATTAATCGTTGCTATCGCTTGGACTTTGATCAAAGCATTTAGCAAAAAAGAAACTATTGCTGAAGCCATCAAAGAAGAAGTTGCTGAAGTTAAAGCTGTTGAAGCCAAAGTTGAAGAAGAAGTTAAGGTTGTTGCTACCAAAGCAAAAGCCACAGTTAAAAAAGCTACAACACGCAAACCAAAAGCCGCTAAGTAATATCCAATGGCAGTTCAAGATCTAGGACTATTTGTCCTTGATGTTAGTGAACCAGTTTTTAGATATCACTTTAATGAACTAGTAGGTCCTATTAGAAATAATTGGACCTACTATTCTGATGTAGATTCGTTTATTGGTAGCCAGCATCAGCGCCGAGTAGCCTGTTTTCAAATTCCTTATCCCTACAACAATAGTGTAGAACAACTCATTGACCAAGTCTATGATTCGTGTGAAGCTGTTATTATTTTAGGCAGTGAGTTACATCCACGTACAGTAGATTTTATGCGGCGGTATGATAGGCCAAAAATTGCGTGGTTTGTCTGCGGCATACTCAATGATAAATTACACTATAGTGAAGTACACCCATTTTTAGATTGGTTTACTACGAGTGTACACTTTTACAAGAATGTACGTCCCAGCACCCTGTACAGTTTAACACCATACCAAACAAAACCTTTGATGTTTGACGCATTGTTAGGCCGTAAAAAACCGCATAGAGATCAGGCTTATGATTTTATTGTTGATACTGGACTAATTAATCAAGGTACCGTAACTTACGTAAACACACATCAGATTAATTTTAGCGCAGATAACCCCGGACAGTGGCGTTGGGAATTAACAGGCCTTGAAGATCACGAAGGTGTAGAGTGGACTGTGGATCGTGTACGGTACTATGGACACCGTATGAGTCTAAGTCAGATTATTCCTATAGATGTCTATAATCAAACAGCCTACAGTTTAGTCTGTGAAACTAACTTTAACAACGACTATGTGTTTTATACAGAAAAAACTGTTAAGCCTATACTGGCTCGTAGATTGTTCGTACACCTAAGTCATAGATACGCACTACGTGGCTTACGTGAGCTAGGATTTAAAACATTTGGTGATATCATAGACGAAAGCTATGATGAAATAGAACCGGCTACACAACGGCATCAGGCCGCTTTAGAACAACTACAGTGGTTATGTCGCCAAGATCAGACCAGCATACTAGCACGTTGCCGTGATACGGTAGATCATAATTTTAATTTAATGTATGGAAGAGATTGGTATCACGATTTTAAACAACCGTTTGGTCGTGTACTGCTTAATCAATAATGCCAAAGTTGGCCCACCGAGCGCCACCTAAACTTACCCACCCCATCGGACCACCAATATTAGGATTACTGTTAAAGACTACAGTACCTTTTGGCATATCATTGGCTGGCGGGCTGTCGTTGCTCATTACAGTGATCTGTCCTATTGAAATAGTGTCAACTGCCACGCCACCATCAGGACTGAGTGTGATGTTTTTCTTACCGTTGGTGCTTAGTACTAAGGACTGATTACGTGGCAATCCAATAATACCAACGTTGGTTTCTAGTTTACCAAATCCAATTTCAACTTCTTGATCCCAAATACTTAAACTTTGATTAGGTTCAATAGTGTTAACGCCTACACGTTTATTAGTAACGTACAGCGTTGAACTAAACAAACTTTCGCCAACGACCTGTAATTCGGTAAGTGCGCCAACTGTTCGTAGATTACTATTAACAATAGTTGAACTTAAATTAGGACCATTGACAATTTCTTGACCGTTTAATGTGATCTTGGTAAGATCTAATCCTTCTTCTTTAATCTGCTTAAAGACCAAAGAACTAAATCCAGCAAACACAGAATCATTTAGGCTAGCACGAACATTGTTGGTAGCATCAGCTACTAAACTAGTGTACATTGTACTGGTCTTGGGAACTACTCCAGTGATATTTAAATCGCCTTCGATGTTGACTGTACCTTTGACAGTAAGGTCCCGTGTTAGCAAATTGTTTTCGACTACAATAGCTTCGTCAAGAATTGTCAGTTGACATTGTGTTGATTTGTCATCAATACCAGTGCTACTAAAATTTTCAATTATGCCACCAGAGATTTGACTACCAGACAACGCTAGGTTTCCGGACTGTATTGCTGTGGCTGGAATACTGGCGTCGGGGAATTCAAATGTTTGAGCTGTTAGGCCACTGGCAAATGTTTGTTCAAACATCTGCTGTATGGGAATCTTTTTAACTAACGCAGTTACTTGTTTTTCTACAATGCTTTCAATCTGGCTTTGTATATTTGTGTTTACTTCTGCGATTATGTTATCTACGATTGCTTTGACTTGTTGTTGTATATCCATTTATTCTTTAGTTGAATTGTATGCTAACCACGTGTTCGTAGTTCTTTTTGATTAAACTCTTATACATAATGTTCTTGTGTACGAGGAAATTCACTGCTCCTGCGTCTATACTAAATTTTGCTAACTGTTTAAAAAACATTGTACGTCTTTCAAACGTTCCATAAGTTACTAACGAACTATCCGGACCAATTTCGTAAACCATTGTATTCCAACGTGTTCGATCTTTTAGGTCCCAATCGTGCGATTCTAAGTATATACGAATATCAGAACCATTGCGTACATTAGTTGGTTGACTAAAGTCGCGATCTTTGTAGTCCTGATTTTTATAATCCCTAACTGTACTTATCACAAAGTCTGTGGCTAGGTTACAAATATTGGCAATTTTGGTTTGTTGTTCGGTGTCTGATTCAGCAAAGGTAAAATACTCATCCATGGCAATTACGCACTCAAACTTCTTTTTGTGTGCGTCTAATTTAGCTGGATCTATATAGGTAAATTTTACTCCCTGGCTTTTTAAAAATTGTTGTGCTGTGTCTGATATCTCGGTCACTGAAATACTCTTGGCCTGACAGCTGATAATTGCGGGGTTAAAACCAACAAATAATACTGTGGTTGGTGTTAAATTTTCTGTGGTGTAAACTGTGTCAAGTATCTGTTGCTTTTTAAATATAACATCCTGCATACGAGGATTATATTTGAGAGCAGATAGTATTGCATCAGTATAATTCTGAAAGTTCATAATATTCCAAATGTTACTACTATTTATTGCTATCTCGCAATAAATCTAGTGTAACACAATGGAAGCCACCGCCAAGTGTACGACTATGGCGTAGTTTAAGAGGTATAACTGTAAACTTATATGATTCTAGTAAGGCAAATAGATTAGACTGTTGTTGATCTACTATAACAGTATGTTGATTAACGGCTAACATATTCAATCCTATCCATTTGCTGGCATAGGGGTATTCATAAAAATCTTGTGCCTCTACATCGTGTATCCATACTTTATGCCATCCGTCGAATACTCTTGGTACCGTATCAAAGTTTACACGGCTACCATTTATTAACACCAATCCAGGACGTAAAGGTACAATGGTTGAGTCAATATGTACGCCACTATAAAAATTACACAGTTCTATAGTTACCTCGGGGAATTGCTCGCACAACCATTCATACGCCGGTCTGTTGCCTGACGCACTTTCAAGGAATAACATTTTATCACCCAACCGGCATACATTGGCCGCATCAAGTATCATACCCTGATCTCTGGGCATAGTGATAATACGTTTAGCGTCAGCTAAAATATCTACGTAGGATTCATATTCCATATCTCTACAAGGATACATCATTGCTGGATCAACAACAACATCTCCGTAGACTATAAATCTATCACGTGGACAATAATTATATAACCCGCCTAGTTCTTGAAAGTTTAGACCAGTGGGTCGCACAACCTCAACCCCTAGACTAGAAAGTGCCTGGCATAAATTGTTTAGGTCTTCGTTGGTTTCGTCAATAATCCACTGTGGCACAGGACCACTGGGCACTGGAGTTTTTTCCCAGGTTGTTTTTTCTGACTCTAACGCAAAGACTGGATCTTTACTGGGCCAATTAGCATAGTCAGCGATGCCAACTACTACACGTTTTAAATTATCCCATTCATTATAACTACTAATCATTGGTGTCCTGTAATTTGTAAAGTGTATCTCGGAGTAGATCCTATGTTAGCGGCCATATGTGGGGTGTCGTACGGCCATTCAACAGTAGCACCAGCTCGCCAATTTGTATAAGGTGCGTCTATGTATTCGGCATAGTGCCCGGGTTGCCAGTCCTCTAAAAATACTATAGCTCGTCGTATTGATAATTCTTGACCATACAGGCCAAACAAATCAATGTATTTTAAATATAAATCACTGTGCGTTGGCAGTATAGTACCGGGCATCATACGATAGTAACTGGTACATACATCTTGCCAACCTTCTTCTTTAAAAAAATCAATAAACTTATCGTTCCAGGACGGTTGTGGGCTACGCATATCACACATATCACCTGTGAACTTACCAGGGTAACCTAGTGCTAGCCAATGGGCAACATTTGGATCGTCGTTGAATGGCTCGTTGATGTAGGTTAACGATTTATATTCGTCGTCCCAAAACTTTGGAATATGATATTTAACTACCGCGGGTATTGCCATAGTGTATAACTCGAATATTTCCGTTCTGCGGATACTTGCGCCAAGGGTCAATGATAATACTACCAGGATCAATACGGCAATACAATGTTTGATTGTCGGTTACACCAGCGTATCCATATGTTACCTGTTGGTTGTGCGCTAACAATACACAGCCCATCACCGACTCAGGAACAGATTCTTCTGTTAAAGGATCGATGTAGACAGGATCAATACCCCATTGTTTTAAATAGTAACCTACTAGCAAACTATAACTACCTTCTAAGTATGCTACGTTAGGCTTATAGGCTTTGCCGTGAATATAAACAGGAAGTCCTTCTCTATGGTCGTAAATATAACGTGCCATATTACGTGCCTGTACCTCACGTGCTTTCATAATTGTATCAAATATATCGTAACCTAAGTCTAGGTTTTCTGCTAGGTAACGCAAGGCAATGTTATCACGTGGATGACAAGGCCCTGCATCTCCCATACCTGCTGTCATATACTTTGGTCCCATAATACGCATTGTAGACTTAGCCAGCGCATCTGTTACTACGTCTACATCGATGTTGCCTTGTTTAATAGCAACGTCTTGAATCATATTAACAAGACCAATTTTTGCCGAGATGAATGTATTGTAAAACACTTTAATACATTCAGCTTCGTCCCACGTACCAACAACGTAACGTGGATTGTTTTCCATTATTGTCCTATAGAAGTCAGTCAATAAGCGAGCATCGCCAGTCTCGCTTCCGTCCTCTGTACCAATGATAACCATCTCTGGGTTAACCATGTCCCACTCTACACTACCCATGGCGATTAAGTATGGATTGTAAATGAAACGTGCGTTGGTAATGTTGTTCTTCAGTTCTCTACGTGTTGTGCCGGGCAGAACTGTGGAGATTAATACTACTAATTGATTGGGGGTTGCTACTTCGTTTACTTGCTTTAATACATCGTTGACTATGGTATAGTCAAAGTCTTTGTTCTTTAGGTGTGTGATTGGTTGATCACCGCCGTAAATGGGATCGTGTGGTGTTTGTACAGCAATGAATACTAGTTCTTTGCCTAAGACAGCATCTTCTAATCGAGTGGCAATTTTAATTTTGCTACTTTCGCGTGGATAAATATCATACCCAACAACATTGTGACGGCTTGCCATTGTTTCAGCACAGGCCATTCCTAATTTGCCAACTCCAATAAATCCTACTTCCATTAATGTTCTCCTTAGACAGATTCTATAATATACTACACAGTAACTTTATTCAACCTTTACGAGGACAAAGTCACTATTTTTATCCTTTTGGTACCTACGATCGTACAATGTTTATAGGAGCAAATGGATTTAATATCAATCGACATCATATACATCATCAAGAACCAAAATTAGGTAGTAGCATCAGGTGCTACTACTTTGATCAGGAACCATTTTACAATCTAACACCTATACTTGATCGCACAATTAAAAATACAGCAGATCATCCGACACTATCTAGAAAAATACATATTCTAGCCAATAGTGAAATTAGCGAAACAAAACGCCAATACTGTCGAGATTATAAAATGTACGACTGGTACTATTTTTATCACGGGTTTGCGGCTTTAGATTGGTATAGAGATTTTGAATATGCACATCCAGCAGTATTTGATAACTATCAAAAAGTATTTATATGTTACAACCACCTTACTAGTAAATTACGTTCTTATCGACTACATTTAGTCAGCAACCTAATCAATCAAGATTTAGTTCGACACGGATTAGTTAGTTTATTTCTCAAGGACGACTACGGAACCTGGCAAGATACCATTCGAGATTCTGCTAATCCGCTCGACCCCAGAGCGGTACCTTACATTATAAAAGCACTTGCTGGACGCAAAGAGCCGTTAACGATTGATACAGATACTCCTGTGGGATCATTGAGTGCTAATGTACAATTAGATCAGCTTACTAGTGCGTTGTGGCACATAGTAACAGAAACAATTTACTACGATCCTAAACTGCATCTGACTGAAAAAATATTCAAACCTATTGTAGCCAAGCGTCCTTTTATCTTAGTAGGGGCGCCGGGAAATTTAGCATACTTAAAACGCTATGGTTTCCGTACATTTGATCGTTGGATAGATGAAAGTTACGATCAAGAAACAGATCATTATATACGCATAGAAAAAATCACCGCAGAAATTCAACGTTTATGTGATCTTGGTCCAGTGCTATTAAAACAAATGCACAAAGAAATGCTAGAAACGCTAGACTACAATTACCAGCATTTTTATAACGGTTTTAAACAGATTATTGTCGACGAAATGTCAGACAATTTTGAACATATTCTGTGTCAATATAACAATGGGCGTCAACCTAATAATCATAGCCCATACCATCAACGTCTTGACCTTGATTTCCCATTGATAAAACAGCGCCTGCTCAGGTAAATATTAGCATAATAAAAAATTCAAGGAGCTAGTATGGGCGAGATTTTCAAGATCATTGGCGATCTAGGTATGCCAGTTGCGGCAGCTCTAGGTGGTGGGTATTTTGTGTACCTAACAATTAAACTATTATTACAGGGCGTACTGGGCAGTATCAAAGGTATGGCTGGTATTATTACCGCTCTCGATAATCGCGTAAAAACTATGAATCACGATGTTATACGTATTGATACAGTAGTATCAAATGCATTGGGTTTACGTCCCGATGTAGATCGTATATCGCGTGCCGACGGCAAAAACGACGCAAGGAGAGACTAATGTTATACTATGATTACAATTGGGATCTATGTCCTAATTATATTAAACTAGACGAAGAACTCAATACTGATGCGCTGGGCTGGAAAGAAGGCGACATTTTTAAATTTGTAGAAGTTAACGGGGTGAGACTGATTAAAAAAGTAGACCCGATTGAAAAATTTGCGAGAGGATTCGGTAATGAGTAATTTAAAATGGAATCCAAGCGAATACCCATTAGATCAACAAATTTGGACCGACAAAGATTTAATTAAGTACACGCTCATAGCGTTTACAATAGGAATTATTATAGGAGTAATATTATAATGGCATTATTAGATTCAGTTTTAGGTTTGATTACAAAAACACCAAAAGATCCCGACGCACCAAAGCCACCGGCAGGTAGCCGCAGTGAACGTGAAGCAAAAATCAAAGACAAAGCAGGTATGGTTATTAACGTATTTGCGTTGTTGCTAGCCGTTAACGTATGGTATGGCGGCAAACTATCAAGTACTGTATTAAACAATACAATCAAAGCCAGCGATGTTTATAATTTTTATCAGGCTAAGAGTCTTAAACAAAGTCTAGCAGAGCAGTCGTTGTATGATGCTCAACGAATTGGCGATCGGGCTCGCGTTGAAGATATGAAAGCTAAAATTGATCGTTACGAAAACGAACCTGCCGAAGGCAAGCGGGCATTGCTAGCCAAGGCTAAACAATTGGAAGCCGAGCGTGACGAAGCAAAGACACGTAGTCCCTGGATTGGATATGCGTCAACTGCATATCAAATGGCAATTGTGTTATTATCAGCAAGTATCTTGGCTGTTAGTATGATGTTGTTCTGGAGTAGTTTTGTTGTAGCAGGTCTAGGTCTGGTATTGAGCCTTCAGGGCGCACTTTTACTATTTTAAGGATATACCATGGTTGATGTAGCTGAACTAGTAAACAAATATGGCTTTCCCATTATCATGGCAGTGGGCATGGGCTACATCATTCATTACGTATGGACCTGGGCAACAACAGAAGTAAAACCTGTTATCAGTGACGCTAATACTGTGCTTATCGCTCTTATTGATCGTATCCGTATGTTAGACAACGATTTGATTCGATTAAATCAAAAAGTTAATACAGTATTACACCTACGTGGCAAGACTATCGAACACGAACGTGTCGAAGCTGAGAAACATATTAATGCTACTAAAGTAGATAAAACTACAACTTCAGACGAACAAGAGGCCTCTGGCGGTACTGGTTAATTGTAATTCAATTGTAACAATCTTATTTCATTGGTTTCGATAAATACTCTGTTAATTCGAGAACAAATTGAAAAAAATATTATTCATCCTTAAACGTAGAGAAGATTATAACGCAATTACACATAGTCATATGGGACTAAGTACAGGATTATATAACTCTGCTAGCTTTGTACACAATATGCTCGGAGATTCTAACATAGAATCCAATTTAGAAGTTGCTATTGACAATAACTGTATTGATCGATTAGTTACCAAACACCGACCAACACACGTTATCATCGAAGCACTTTGGGTAGTACCCAGTAAGTTTACTGTTTTACAAAAGTTACACCCCGATGTAAAATGGATTATTCGCTTACATTCTGACATGCCATTTATGGCCGGAGAAGGCAATGCTATGGATTGGCTTGGTGATTATAGCCGTTTTAAAAACATTATCATTGCTTGTAATGCTCCACGTATGTTGCGTGAAACACAGTTATACTTACAGCACTTAAATCAATGGACCAAAAAAGAAACTGCGGAACGTGTTATTTACTTGCCTAATTACTACCCACAGGACTATATAACTAAACCATTTAACAAAAACAAATACTGGGTTGATGTTGGTTGTTTTGGTGCTATTCGTCCGCTTAAGAATCATTTATTACAAGCATTTGGTGCCATTGAGTTTGCCGAAAAGATTGGCAAGCAACTAAGATTCCATGTCAATGCTGGACGTATCGAAATGCAAGGCGGGCCAGCCTTAAACAATCTAAAAGGGTTATTCCAACAAATTAGTGGTCACGGGCACCAACTAATCAATCACCAATGGACTCCTAGAGAAGGATTCCTAGAGTTGTGCGCTAGTATGGATATTGGCTTACAAGTTAGTTTTTCAGAAACGTTTAACATTGTTGGTGCTGATATTATTAGTCAAGGTGTTCCGCTAGTTGGATCTAAAGAAATTCCATGGGCCATACCGTTTACTGGTGCCGAACCCACGGAAAGTGAAAATATTTGTCGTAAATTGATGTTAGCATACCGTTTCCCACAGGTCAACGTAAGAGTAAACCAGTGGGCATTAACACACTATACCAATAAAACTGTAGGTACTTGGGCTAAATACTTTAAATAAAGGAGACATTTAATGTCTAAACATCACAGAGTAAGAACATATCATTGGCGCTTAGGTCGCTTAGAAGTTAAAGATGCTTTTTTTGATAATCTAGAGCAAGCATTAACGTTTGCTAACAACGTTGAAAATGCAGATAGTATAAAAGTGTTTGATCACAATGATGAATTAACACATAATGTAGTAAGTGCGTCAACAGAAAGTTATGCATAAATGAGCAAACGACATAAAGTAAAAACACACAGTTGGTCTAACGGAATATTAAATACCGTTGAGCACTTTTTTGATTCATTGGAAGAAGCATTAGCGCATTCTGTATCTCAAACACAAACACATTCTAATTCCAGCGATTCTCATATAGTAAAGATTTACGACGAAAATGAAGAAATCGTACATCACACTACAACTCATCCAGTACCTGTTACAAACAGCTACGCTTAATTCCCAATGTTAATATATATCCTGGTAATGGTCCAGATTACCATAGCCTGCGTTACCTTGTATCTACATCGTAGCCAGGCGCACAGAGCAGTTACATTCCACCCAGTGATAGCACATTTTATGCGTTTTTGGTTATGGCTAACCACTGGAATGGTCACAGCTGAATGGGTAGCAATACACCGCCGACATCATCAAAAATCAGATCAACCCGGCGATCCACATAGTCCACAAATATATGGTATATGGACAGTTCTATTTAAAGGAGCTTTTCTATATCACGAAGCCAGCCGAGATAGGGATATGGTTAACAGATTAAGTGTTGGAACTCCAGATGATTGGGTAGAACGTAATGTATATACAAGGTTTAATTTCTTAGGAATTACTTTGTTATTAGTCCTAAATTTACTTTGTTATTCCTGGTGGGGATTATTGATTTGGGGGATCCAGATGATATGGATTCCATTTTGGGCCGCTGGTGTTATTAACGGACTAAGCCATTGGTGGGGATATCGTAACACCGATACCGCAGACACAAGTCGTAACCTCTGGCCATTGGCTATATGGATCGGCGGGGAAGAGCTTCATAACAACCATCATGCCGATGGCGCTAATGCTTGCTTCAGTCAACGTTGGTGGGAAATTGATATTGGGTGGATTTATATACGAATACTAAGTTCACTCGGGCTTGCAAAGATTAGACTTAGCACCGTTTAGACTAAACTGACTGACCCACTGATCAACATCACTGCCGTATTCGGGCAAGCGGTACGGCAAAAAATACAACTGTAAGAACCACCATACATACGTGTCAATCAATTTATCAATGATCATTTCTCGTGGGCTATGAATTCGCCATTCCAATTATCTGGTAAATCTTGTTGCTTCATAAAGTCGCAACGTTCAATCCAAATCTTGTAATACTTATCCATCTGCCCACCAAAATTACCTGCTAGTTTTTTACACATCGCGGCAGCCTCATCAAACTTCTTGGCTCGGTATAGAGAATGCATTTTGTCGTGCTGTTCACGATCTTTTGTATAGTCAACACCACGTGTGCGTAGAACTGTGTAGATCAAGTCAGCTACTGTTTTGCCCTTAGGTTGTAGGTTATCTAACAGCAAGTAGAAGAAGTCATCTTTAGTTCTGTTGTATGTTTCAGCACCAACAATGTTTAACACACCATAGGCCTTACAACGTGCTTCAAGACGTGCCGCTGTTGAAACCATATCACCTAAGATATCATAGCTGTGTCGTTGGGTTGACCCCATTTCGCCAATAAAGCCAATACCTGTGTTACAACCCCAACCCATTGCGGCAGGAGGTAAGCCTTGGGCTTCCATCTGTTTAGTATACTCATCAACTGCATCTAGCATATCTAAGCCAACCTGGATGATAGTGTGTGCGTGACGAGTATCATCAATAGGAGCACCGTGAATATGCATACTTGCATCACCTACATACTTAATAACCATACCTCGATTATCCAGCATTGGCTTGCTGATGGCATCCATATAGCCATTCATATATTTTGTAAGCCCAGCTACATCATCGCCGTAGTGTTCACCGATTGGAGTAAACCCACGCAGGTCACTAAACATAACACTTACATCTTTACGTACACCACGTTTAATTAACTCCGGATCTTTCTGTAGCATCTCTACAACTTCTTTACTACAGTAGCCGGCAAACTGTTTCTTGATAGCCTGCTTCTGTAAGAACTCACTTATAAACTTTACCCCGTAAGTATGGAGAGCCACAAGAACAAGACCACCAACCAAAGCAGAAACATCGAATAGCCAAGAATGAGATCTATACAAATAATTAGAAAGAGGAATACTACCACCGATAATAACACAGCTTGAAATAATACCAACATAAGTCCACCTTGATAAGAAAATTAATAAAACACCTATGGCAAGTAGACCTAATACTTCTGCGCCTTCTGCCCAATCTGGACGTGTAATTACAGCACGATCTTTGTTAGCAATTACAGTACCCAGTACAGCCGCTTGTAAATCTTGTGGCAACATTTCGCCTGAACTTGTAGCAACAGGGTTACTTAGACCCTGAGCACTTACACCTACAATAACGATCTCGCCGTCAAAATCTTTAGGCAAGTCAGTTAAACTATAAACATCTGGCTTTAATGACCAGTCAATCCAAATGCGTGATAAACTATCTGTCGTAACAGGACCAAACTTTGGAATACGCATCTTTTCAACACCATTCTCATTTACTTTGATCTGTACAGTAGAGTCTGCGCCAGCAACACGTAGCGTCTCCATTGCCAGGCTTGGATACAGTTTACCATCGTAAGCAACAACTAGTGGCATACGACGTACAACACCATCAACTTCAGGTAGTGTGTTTGTAATACCAACACCGGCAGCCGCTTGTTCAACACCGGGTATGTTGGCAATAAGTCCTGGATAAGTTACAAACGTATCAAGACCAAATGGACCAATAATTACCGAGCCTGGTGCTCTTGGGCTATTACGAGTTTGTGTACTACCGATACTAGGCAGTATAGTTGGAAATTGTTTTAGTGCTTGGATGTATTCCGCATCTTTTCCCATCCTGTCTTTATCAGGAGTAAGGATATTAAACACCACGAGACCAGCATTACGTCTGTAAAGATCCCGAATAATGTTACCGTATGTGTCGCGGCTAAAAGGAAACTGGCCATATCGTTCTAACGCTTTCTCGTCAATGTTTACTACACTTACACCGATTGCTTCTGGTGCTTTACTTGTAACTAGAGTATCAAAATAACGTAAGCGAACCGATTCAACAAATGTAGGGTCAGCGATACGAACGCTTAATACTAAAGCTAAGGTTAAAAGAGCAGTCCAAGGACTGGTTAAGATTTTTTTGATCATCATGGTAATCCGTATGTGCCTTTTAAGACAGAATAATTTTGTGTTACTTGTGTACTAGTCAATGCTAGATTGTAAACTCGCATACTATAAAATGTAGCAGGAATAGTATCTGTATAGCCCGTACCACCGTTAGTATGGCGAGCACCAAAATATAAATTAGTAGTAGAATAACCGCCACCGGGGGCCACAAATGTGCTGGTTCCCAATGATGTTCCATTCTTAAAAACTGTTACACTGGTACCGCTTATTACAAAATCCCATATGGCCACACTAGTATAACCTGTTATGCTATAGCTTGCTCCTCCGCTTGGAGATCCGACACTAATAACACCGGCACTACCAAAGAAACAAAGGTATCCTTTACCGGCACTCCAGCTTTCATCGGCCCATATAGTTGACCAATAAGATGCTGGATTAAATGATGCGGCTATACTAATTGTAAAGGTATTACTAGAAAAATTATAACCAGTGGAAATATATGACCCACCGGTAGTAGTAATACCACCACCATAACTACCGGTGTAGGCTAATGTGCCAATTCCAACTAAGGTAGCGTTATTTCCGCTACCTGATGTGTCGGTCCAGGCTGTACCATTGGTAGCACTAACAGGAGCTGTAGCCAGGTTCATTACTAAACCCGATGTCAAAATACTAGGTGTTGGCACATTAACATCTATACTGATGCCACCCCCAATATTTACGCCATTGCCAATGTTTATCGCCATATTGTCTCCGTTTTAATATTTATCGGACTACAAGCTGGTCAGCAAACTCTAATAAAAGATTCCAATGATGTTGATTGTGCCATTTTGGCTCTAAGTACTGCCAGGGCTTTTGATACCAATATAGTTGGCTTTCGGGGTGGCATCCAATTATACCTACACGCCCTTGAAATATGGCCATTGGGTCGCCGTTGGCATATCGGGCTACAGTAGTGAATTTAGTTTCATCACCTATTAGAGCACAACCATCGTAGAAATACATATCTTCAGTAGTACCACGCCAGGTTACTTTTGCTGTGGTGCCATAACTCCTACGCACATCAGCATTGGGACGACGAATATACTGCACAGCATCTACACCATCTAGTATATCAAAGTACTGAGATCCTGCCCAATAAGCACCCATACAGATACCTAAGTAGTGCCCACCGTTAGCTACATAGTCTGCAATCGTATTTTCCGCACGGCGTCTGAAAAACCTATCGTAACTATCTGAATCGCCAATGCCACCGGGGAAAGCAACGATGTCAACTCCTGCCAGTGTAGATTCATTAACTTGGGTTCGATCAAATAGTTTGACGTCAAAATGTGGGCTTAATGCTAGGGTCATAGCATCACAACAATCTTTACTGCATTCGGGATGATTGATAAACAATGCTATTTGATGCTTCATACTACTATGTATTTACCGCTCAACTGTGCTTGAAGTATTACAGTTTTGTTAAACCTGTACTACTGTCCATTTAGTTGTAAATGGTTTGCCCTCGGCCTTGTGTTTCAAGATTTTGGCATATTCCTTCTTGCGAAGTTCAAGCTGTTTCTCGGCATCGTGGTCGAAGCAAGCCTGATACACTTTACGTACTAATTTCGTTTGTTTCATAGCTTACTCCTTTTAGGTAGAAAAGGACCATCTAGTGGCCCTTAGCACTGGTTACGGATTTCAGCGACACCTTATCTTGTGCCCGCACTTTTATTTAGCAATTAAAAGTTAACTCTTGCCTGTAATGATGCTGTATTAACTGCTTGTCCATATTGATCCTGACGAGCAATCTTTAACAATACGCTACTGTTCTTATCATCATGATAGGTAAAGTTAATGGCACTGGCAGTTGTATTATTTGTATAATGTCCAACTTCGGCACCCACAGCCCAGTTCTTATTAAAGTTATGATCATAACGTAGACCAGCAATACCTGAGTTATTAACTTGTGTAGTTGCCGCATACGTCATTGCTGTTAATGCTGGACCAGTTTCTTTTACCGCATCAATTTGATTTGACTCACTGCGTCCGCCTACAAAAGCACGGAAGCCTTTAACTGCTGGTGAGTAAACTTTGATCTGTGCCCAACTATCAGTACCGCTAGCGGATCCAGTATTATTGTAACCTAGGGCTGGTAAACTGTGTGCTGTGTTATAAGTGTTTTGAGCATAGCCAATGTCACCTTTAACCATAACATCGTTTTCAAAACTCTTAACTACATAAACACCAGCTGATTCTTTAGTTAATGATCCAGCAGATTGATCACCTGACAAGTTTACAGTACCGTGATTGTATTGGATACCAACCAATGCTGTAGGGCTAACTAATTTTTCAATACCTAGACCAAATACGCTACCTGAATAGTTGTAAGTATCTTTAGTATTTGATTGTAGGCCTGTACCTGTAACATAAAAGTTATAGTCACGACCACTTAAATCACGTTGATGAATTTGACCATCTTCAACACGAATACGTGTATATGGATCACTGTCTAAGGATTCATTCATACGGTTGTTTGCTGTTCCAAGTTTGGCAAATTGGTCAATACGTGTTGAGTAACCGGTATCAGTACTTGCTACATCAACATTGTTGCTGTGTGCTGTTGCTGTTAGAACTTCATTAACCACTGCGGTTGATGTTGTAACAATGTTAGTAGTTGAAGCTGTAGTTACCGGAGTACCTGTACGTGTTTGTGTGCTACCGTCGCTGTATGTATCAACGTATGTTGGAGTTGTTACTGTTGTTACTGTACGTGGTGTTGTGTAAGTTGTAACTGTAGTAATTGGTGTTGTACTTGTAGTTACTGTTGTTACCGGTGTTGTACTTGTAACGGTTATATTATGATTAATGTTTAAGTTCTGTGCTGTTTGACTGGCACGGCTATCAGTAACTGCTGTGGCCACTGCGGTTGTGCCAAGTGTAGTAGCTACTGCTGTTGCTGTGGTGCCACGTGTGCTTGCTGTAGTTGCTACAGTTACGCCATCTGCTGTTGTACTAACTACTGTAGGAGTTCCATTGGCTGTGCTTACTACAGTTGGAGTACTTGGAGCACTTGGTGGTACAGGCGGAGCACTTGGGTTACCCGCATTAACTGTTTGGTTTGGTTGTGCTATAATGCCCATACTTGACAGGTTTGGTACGCACTGACTAGCGGCCAGTGTTAAGCTAGTACAAGGACCAGCATAAACACCTAGCTGAATAGCATTATTATCTACTGCGTTGTTACTCATAGCAGTGAATGTAATAGTGTATGTTACACCGCCGGTTACAGTGAAACCCTGATAGATACCATCAAACGAGCCGACAGCACCATCATACCATTGACCTGTTGACCAAGAGCCTGCGGCAGCCGGGTAAGTACCATTCTGATACCACACACCCCAGTTTGCTGGAGCATTGATTGTTTGTGTGCCACCGTTGACTGTGACCTGCACAGGACCGCCTGCGCTTAGACTACCGTTGGTCAGCAAGTTGCTACCACCGCCTGTGGTCACTGACGGATTTTGGAATGTCCAGTAAGCTGGGTCTTGGCGGAAGGCAAAACCTACATAATCGCTACCCGAACTGGCAGCGGTAAAATTAAATGAATAATTACTAAACTGATTGGCTGTGTTACCCTGAACTGAGCCTATGCTACCTGCTGGTAGACTTTGTGCCTGTGCCGATAGGCTTAGACACACTGAAATGGCCACTAAGGCCTTGGTGAAAAACTTCATTGTCGAGATCCTTTTATTATTATTTTTCTTGATCTCGGAAACGCACGGTACTGCTTTTGAACCCGCTGGGAGCGACAGTAAATCTCAAACTTACAAAGCTATTTATTGTTTACAGGTGGCCAAAATGTATCGAGTTTTTCTTGTTCTTCGGGCAAATCCATATAGTTGTGCCGGCGACAAGTTTTCATATACGTTTTAGCATCGCCTACTTTAGATACAAGTTGGCAAAGTTCTTTACAACCGTCAACTCCACAAATTGGCGGGACGTCCAATCCTTTTATCATAATACGTACTCTACTTCTTCTAAGAAAGGGTACTTCATTAAAATAAAATCTCTATACTCTACAGGTACAAAAAATTCAACTACAAATCCTCGGTGAGTTTCAAAATATCCACCAATTTCTTGTACATAGAATCCAACTTCGTCCAATACATTACGACCGTGATTAAAGTATTTTGCTGTAAATGATATCATACTAGTTACCTTGCCTTACAGTAATAGGAGTACATCCTCCGGCTTGTACACAAACTGTATTGATGTAATAATTTTGACCACCTGTTTGTGTTAAATTTACACTACCTGGACCGCCAGCATTGGTAATTGAAATACTAGCCGAATTAGCAGTTGATCCTGATTGATTAACTGTAGCTGAGTTACTGTTACCCAATAGGTTAACAGCCAAACTATGAGCACCTGTGCCCGATTGGCTAGTTAGTACGTTGTTAAGGTCACCTTGTACTGTAACCGACGCACTCTTGGCAGTATTGTCCGTTTGACTTGCATTAACTGTATTATAGTTTCCAGTTACCGCAGTCGATAGGTAATGGGCACCAGCACCTGTATTAGTTTGTTCTGTATTAACTTGGTTACCTGTGCCAGTTACTGAGACTGATTGATAATGTTGACCTGTATCCTGTCCGTTAGTTTGATTGGCTAATGTAATACCTTGGTTAAGTCCTAAGTAATTGTAGTCTCCATAGACTGCGGCATTAATGGCACTCGATCCAACAGGATTACTGGGATCGCCTTGACGTATCTTTACTGTGTTACCCTGGCCTTGTACGGGCATTGATTGTTGACTAACACCGCCTACACTATTAACTCCATTTTGTTGTATGATCACGTGATTACTGCTACCAACTTGATCTATATAAATGCTAGGATTGTTTTGATAATTTGCTATAGCTAGTCCAGCATCAACTCCCACAATAGATACCGTTTGAGCGTGAGGACGTGAGCAATACTCAAGTCCAGCAATTAAAATTAACACAATAACAATAATTTTCATTTTAGTTCTGCTTTACTGTTATTGTTGTGCCACTACCAGAGTTAATACGATTCTTAAATGTATACTGACCCTGCGTCATATAAACTGTAGCTGTTTCGTTACGATTCACTGTAACGCTTTCTTTGTTGCTACCATCATCGCGATATAGTGTAACAGATGAATCATCTACATAGGCCTTGATACCAGTGCTGGCACGATAATCTGGCAATAAACCATTGTTGGTTGTGTTTAATAATTGTAGCTCGGCCTGTAGTTCTTGATTCAACATTGTAAGAATATTGGCCAAAAAATCCTGATCTAAAAAGTTTTGTGCTAAACGATTTTGAAATATTTGTCGTTGTTGGTCGGCAAGTACGTTGCCCAAGTCTGCTTCTTTAAGAAAATCTTGTGTTAATAAACTTGCCTTGTTTGTACTAGATTCTTGCTGTGCTCGCTTTAACTCTGGGGGAGGAGTCAAGATCAACAGATTATTCATAGCATCAAGACTAAGATTAATTGTTACAGGTTTAGTTGGGGGTTGACTACGTGACTCTACTTTAGTTGCTTGAAATGCCTGATCTAATGTAACGGTGCCAGCATCAGTAATAACATCAATGATACCTGTTTTACAATCACGTTTAACATCAGCAAATCCGTTGGGACAACTAGGTAATAAGATTATTGTACTTGCGCCAAGTTCGTCAACAGTAGCAGTAAAATCAGTACCGCGAACAGCAATGGTAGCAGTAGGAGTGTTGATAGCCACCTTATTAGGATTGTTATGAGCAATCGCCCCTGATGCGTATCTAACTGTGCCGCTAGCCATGTTAAGGGCAAGTTTACCAGTTTTTGCTTTAGGGTCATAGACAAAGTCGTCAATGACCAAACGTGAGTTTTCATTTACCTGTACCTTTGTATCATCTGCAAATGTAATACCAACTTTACCCTGCGTCGTTTTCACTGCGTCGTCCATCTCCACCCCGACGCCCTTGGTCCCAGTTAGTGTCGTCTTCGACCGTTGTATCGAAGCTGGGCTGTTCAACTGTTCCGTTATAGTCCCGATCGCGGCGTTTGAGCTCTGTGATATACTCAGCCAGAGTACGAATAGTCCTACCATCCATATTAGTCTCCTTTGTGTTCGAACCAATAACATTTCTGTAACTCTCGCATTAATTGATCTTGAGCTAGACCAGTATGACGACTGGCCAGCTCAATGAAATCTATCCACCTTGACGCAATATTAGTTTGACCGTCGCTCCATTGTTGATACATCATTTGTAGGAAGCGTAAGTCTACCATATTAGTGATTATTCTGTGTTATATTCACAGTATTACTACTACCGTTAATTTTTAAGTTAGCGGTGTTAGCGTCAGCTGTTGTTGACTGGGTAATCGACACTTGGTTACTGCTACCAGTCATACCTAATGCTACGGTATTTCCAATACCACCTTGTGTAATACCAACTACGTTATCGTTACCAACCATGCTACTGCCCGATCCAGCATAACCACCTATGCTAGCGGTATTGTTACTGCCATTTTGGTTTATAGTATAAGCATTGTTAACGCCACTGGAATTGATACCAATTGCATTACTACCTGTGCCTTGCTGTGTTACTGTTGCGTTATTATTGCCGCCACCACTTAAACTAATTCTTGTTGTATTAGCATCGCCGGATATATTAGCTGTTACTGAGTTGCTATCACCACCAGCTGTATTAACACTTAGGCTGTTATTTCCGCCAGTCATTTTAACTAAGGCTTGTGCGTTGTTACCTACCTGTGTTATATCAACTGAGCTACTGGCAAATGTACCTTGTCCGTCGCTGTTAAGATCTAATATAGCGCGAGCACTATTACCCTGTACGCTATAGTTTACTGTTGGTACCGAACCTCCACCTAGTGTAGTTCCTACCATGCTAACATCTAACTTATTTTGGTTACCAACTTGGTTAATACTGACCAATGCGTTATCGCCATTAAGTTTAGCCGCGACGGTATTATCGTCCCCACCTTGTATTGGCTGAACACCTCTTACAACGTTACCAAAACCGTTCTGCGTTACGTTGACTGTTGCTCCACTACCTGATTGATCGATGTATATGCTGTTATCGGCAGCATTGACACCTACACACATCGCAACGGCTAGCATTGTTGTTATTATTTTAGCTAGTCTTGTTTTCATTTTACTTCATTCCTTGGTCAATGACCTTTATTACTTCTTGACCTCTGGCCCCGACTTCTCCATTGGTGATGCTACTAAACTACTCGCTTTTACATACCCCCTATGACCTTGACCATCGTCTACAAAATACCAGCCGGTTGGATAAGGTATAACTTCTAACCGAGTACCTTTAACCAGTTGCCAGCGTTTTTGAACACTTTCATCTGGCTTGGCATACAAGTATGCTGTTTCGTTTAGGTACTGAGTTGTATTCTTGGGTTCTTCTTTTTTTACTTCTACTTTAGGTTCTTCCTTTTTTACTTCTACTTCTTTTTTAACTTCTTCCGCTTTAGGTGCAACTGCTACTGGCTGTACCACTGTTGGCTGTTGTACTAGCAATGGTGCTGGTTTACGAAACTCCCATACACCCTTGCGTTCACCTTCTCGAATCATTTCTACTACTGCCGCTTCCACAGCCGCTTTAACAGCTAGTGTACTTGCTTCATTGATAGTTAAACCAGATTCAAATTCAAATATACCTGCTGTGGCACTAGTACTTCCTGTGTTATTAGCAAACACTTGATTTAATATACCACCCCCCGGATCAATACTCTTTAAGATAGCAACAGAGTCTGCTGTTGAGTAAATGATTTTAGTTACGGTTACAGCCGCCAATATCTTACCTGTGTTAACACTGATAGCACGTAGGCTAACTGTAACAATATCCTTACTATACTGTGTCTGTGGACCAATACCTAAAAATCTGTAAGCGGCTCCGCCTGACTCTAATCCTGTATCATAACCAATGATACCACCTTCAAATATAATACCAGCAAACTGCATTGGCATTAACGGTTTAGCATCTTTACCTTCATATGCTTCTCGCATCTGTTTGATGATTAGTCGTTCCTTGGTTAAGGCATCAATATTGCCACGTTCAACTACATCAAACCAACGACCATTACCAACATCTTGTAAGGCCTTAATTAAAAATACATCAGCACCCTGTGTAACTGCTGTACTAAAACTTGCCACTCCCGGAGTAGGCTTACGCTGTCCGGTCTTATCAGCAAAGTTATAGACTGCTACACTTAGCTTTGGTCCTGCCGGCGGTGGTACTGCGTCAAACTCTTTTTGTAACTTATTTTCAGCTACCTTTGGTTCGTGCTCGATCCCTGCCAACTGCCCTGCCTTTTGGGTAACAGCACAACCGGATAACACTAAAATAATTGAAGATAAAAGTAATAATCTTTTCATCTTAGTTCATATTAAACGAGTTTAACGGTACATTAATTACCGTTGTGTTGCCTACATTATCTCTGACAGTAAGCAAAATATTAGTTGGATTTGTTGGATCTTTAATCCAACTCAATGTGTTTCCTTGAAAGTTAATACTACCACTACAGGCGCTAGTTCCGCCGCTACAGCTACCACCAGCAAACATCTGTGTGGCTACGTTTTGACTAACCTGGGCGTATATGCGTGACTCTAAGTTAGTTAAGAATTGATTAATAGGTTGATTTTGTGCGGCACTAGCGGCCGCTTGTTGAGCAGACTGTAATGCCGCTAATACGGCTTGTTGTCTAGTATATTGTTCGTTTTCAACAGTAAGAACGTAGGTTCCATATCCGTTACCGTTAAATGCTGGGCTCTTAAAAGAAAAATCATTGATTGGGGTAGCTACCGCTGAAAATGCGGTTGCTGTTAGAATAGCTATACTAGCTTGTTTGATAAAACGCATCACTCTACCTCTTTTATTATTATAATGGTAGTAGAATCGTCAAGACTCTGCTCCTACGAGTATTTATCGTAGGATCTAGAACAAATGATGTGGGTTTATTTGGTAATTCTAGAAAGGATTTCTTCGTAAAAACTGTCTAATTCGCCACCAAATGAACCTATTAGTAGCTCTGACAATTCTTGACAAAGAGTGTAGTTTTTTTCGTGATAAGCAGTAATAAATTGACTGTGTAGTGCTTTGCGGCCGTCAAGTGTAGCAAAACCCTCTAAGCCAATTTTTTCTGGAGGTACAACACAATATACAGTACGAGATTCACCGTTAATCATAAATGATTCCAATTCTAATACTGTATGGTTATTGCTTAATTTTTCAACGACTTCTTGATCCCAGACTATCTGCATAATTTATTTGACTCGATCCAATTTGAGTGCGTGGTAAATTGCCTGTACACCTTGTGCCTGACTCACACAATCTTCTAAAGCGTTATGTAGGCCAGCCTTGTTCTTTTCACGTGGATCACCGTGTACACCAAATAGCGTACGGCTGTCACGTATTTGCCAATACTGCCAAGGGGTGGGCCAGCCCATTTGACGATAAATGTTTTCCAGGATAACAATGTCGAACGCAGGGCCTTGGCACCAAATACTACCAACACCAACTAAGAATTTGTTTAGTTGTCGATACATACTTTCCAGGCTAATACGATCCTGCTCGCCCAAGGCTTCTTCACGTACATCTTCGGCCTGGCTCATCCACCAGCTGAGTGTGTCCTCTTGTACATTACGACCTAGTGCCAACTGTTCATCAACATCAATTCGGAAGTATAAACTATCGCCAAATGCGTCTGGAGTAAATGGGTCAAACTTAACAGCACCCAAGGTAAGGATAGCACAGTCTGGGCGTGTGCCCAAACTTTCTAAGTCTAACATTACATCCATTATTTTGCCTTGAGTAGTTTCATTGACTCAGCTTCTACTACACGGTTACGTAAACCCGAGCTAGAGAAACTGTGATCACGACGGTTAAAGATTGGCATAATACCACGCATTAGTCCTTCACGTTTACCGGTATATTCCGATTGCTCATATTCAACACCAAGTACTCGAATGTCAATTGGAAGGATTAATAGCAAGTCTACTAGGTCCTGTTCTGTTTGGTAAACTACTACTTCGTCTACATAACGACAAGCGGCCAATTGTATTTGACGTTCTACAATACTTTGAACTGGTTTGTTTTTAGTATCAGGACGATCTATAGTTGGATCTGTTTGTAAGCCAGCAATTAGGTAATCGCAATGATTCTTTGCTTCAGCAAGCATAGCAATATGTCCTGCATGAAGCATATCAAAGGTACTAAAGGTGATGCCAATCTTTTTGCCATCTTCTTTTAATTTTCTAATGTGATTAAAAATCATACGTCTTGTTCAATTTTTACTTGTAGTGGGAATCCGTTATTACGGGCCAATAGTGTAACTTCAATACCTTTTTGTTCGGCAAGCTCGTATGGTAGTACTGCCACTACAGCCGAACCT